>TARA_R100001460_G_scaffold59371_1_pt1 | contig 10004 bp, 7 predicted proteins | sample TARA_R100001460 | Tara Oceans TARA_R100001460 (sample SAMEA2622190) | marine metagenome | biome: marine biome (ENVO:00000447); feature: surface water layer (ENVO:00002042); material: "saline water (ENVO:00002010), including plankton (ENVO:xxxxxxxx)" | depth 5 m | reverse complement strand
CTCCTGAGCCTCCTGAACTACCACCACCTGTTGTATATGTAGGTGTAGCAGTTGTTGTTGTACGTCTAATTTTTTTTAATTGTTTTTTATCTACTTTAGGTAAATTGTAATCAGGTAAATTATAACCTGTTTTTTTAACCTCACCTTTTTTACTTAAATCTTTAATATCTTCCCATTTTGTAGTGTTAATATTAAAATTTGATGTTTCAAAAAGCCAACTTGGTTTATTTTTTGTTAGTAAAAATTGAACTTTTCTTCCTTCTTTATTTGCAATAACTATATTGTTAATTTTAATATTACCTACATAATTAAATAAAGAATGTTTTTCTAAAGGAACATTTTGTAAAGTAAATATTAATAACTTATTTTGATTACCTTGCATAATCCAATTATCAGGTAAATCAGGCGTTATTTCTGCTTTGCCTGTAAAATGTATTTCTACACCCATAATTTCTACATTTGAATCTATAGCACATAATCCATCATTACAAGTTATTTTTGCTAATCCATCTGCATAATTTGTTTTATTAAAATTATAAAATTTTCCTGTTTTTATTGCTTTTGCCATTATTGTCCTAAAATTAAATTTACTAAAATTACAACGTCTAATACATTTGTAATACCATCATCATTAATATCACCTCTTTCAAGTTCGCCATCTTCTACATTTGTTGCAGTTCCGTTTACAATTTTTGCTAATCTAACAACATCTAAAACATTTGTTACATAATCACCATTTACATCACCAACAGGATGAGTTACATTTTCACCAAGTTGTTTAAAATTAGCAAATTTTGTAAATGATGAATCAGTAAAACCTTCAAAACTTAATGGAAAAACTTTAATTTCAAATTCTATACTTGCACTTGCAGGTTCTATTGCAAAAAGTTTTGATATTAGTATTTGACCATTAAAATTGTTAGCTAAATCAGATGTAGATGTACTAATATGTAATAAATTATCTGCAGTTGCACCATTACCAAATTGTGGTTGATTTGATTGAGTATAATTACCATCAGATATAGTATAAGATTCACCTGCAATATCTTCAAATGTAATTCCTTCACCATCATCAGTTGATACTTTAGTTAAATAAACTAAATAAGACCAATCGGATTGAATGTTTTCTGAAACACTTATAGTTACTAATCCATTATTAAGTATAGAATTACCTGTTAAAGATATATCAAATAAAGTTGGTGTGCTTTCTTCAGTATTTATTGTTTCTTCAGAATATATTGGGTCATCAAATGGGTCAGGTAGTTGTGTATTTGTGTTGCCAAGACTACTTCCATTATCTGATACAAAAGGTGTGTCTGTATCTTCATTAAAAACTATACCATCAGGAATAGAATAATCGCCATGATGCACTTGAATAGCTTCAATACTTACTTTTTCAATATTTTTAGTAATATTTGTAATAAAAAATACAGGATATATATACTGACCATTTCTAATTTGTGGTTCTGTATAATCATACCCAAAAACTTTATCATCATTTATAAGTTGGTCTAATTTAATATAATCACCTGACTCTAATCCTAAATATTTAAGTGGTAAATCACATTTTAAAATTAAATGTTGATTTGCATAAAAACTAACAAGTCTTTTTTGTAGTTTTATTGCAGTTGTTCTATTTCTAATATATTCACTTTCAACTTCTAATTTTGCTTCTTCTGATGTTAATCCATAATAATCTATATTGTAATGTAAAGATTCATCACTATATAACTGTTGAGTAATAGAATCATAAGTAGAGTAACTAGGTGAATCAATATCATCTTCATTTAAAACTAAAAAATATCCTGTTTCTTCTTGTAATTCCCCTGAAGCATAATCTTTTTTATATTTAACATTAACAGAATTTTTAACATCATCTAATTTTGTGAGTGTAAAATTAAAATTAAACACATCTTTAGATTCTATTATTTCATATTGAACATTATCTAAAACTTGATGTATTGGTATAAGTTTAAATTGTCCAAAATTATTATAACTAGGAATACCTATGGAGCTTTGAAATAATCCTTCAAATACTTCTTTAACTTCTTTTTGTTCATTTAATGTAAAATCATATTTCCAACCATCAAAAGCACTATTTTGTTCTATATTTTGTTCAAAATTTAATTCATTATCTAAAATATCTACCATAATATCTTCAACTCTATTAATTAAATTATCGTCTTCATCTACTCTACCACCTACATTTGCAAAAAAATCTTTTTCATATAAACTATCTATAAGAACATCTTGAATAACATATATATTTCTTAAATTTGCTATAAAAACATAAGTTTGTTCTGCTTCACCACCACGACCTGTATGTATAGGTGCACCCCATTGTATAGAATCAAAAGCTGTAGTAGAATTCCAACCTTTTATAATATTTTTATATTGAAATACATTACTATCAAAAAACTGTTCATTATGGTCAGTATCTATTCTTTGACATTCTTCTTGACCTTCATCGCTTTCATTTGGATTGTCTATGTCAAAAGGTCCATCAAAATAATGTTGATTATTTGGAACAGAAGCAGGTGTGTACCAATCATCAGGTGGAATACCATCAATATCACCTCTATTTCTTTCCCAATGAAAAGAAGAACTATTTATAAAATCTGAAATACCATCTGAACCTTTTAAAGGTCTTTGAACTAATTGCCTATCACACCAAAATTGTGTTGGATATACATTATAACTTTGTTTCCAATATTCACCTCTACCATCAGGGAAAAAAGCACTAACATCATAAAATATTTTCGTAACACAAGGGTATGAACCTACGCCATCTTTAACTTGTAATCTTGCAAAACATCCTCCTGCTTTTTCTCCATTAGCTGCATATAAATGTAAACCACTACTTTTATTATTGTTTTGAATCCATTGAACAGGAAATTCAGAAGACATACCTGCTTCCTGCCACTTATCATCTTTTGTTGCCCATCTTTGAATTTCATCAATATCATTAAATTCATTAAGATAAGTAGGTTCCCACCAATACATAGTTGGACTATCTGTTTCCCAATCTTGGTTATATAAATTTTGCATATAAGAATTTTCTAATTGGTTACTTGAATTTTGACTTAATTCATTTAAATCATCAGTAACTTCTTGTACTACATTATCTGCTAAATCCCTATTATTTTGGTAACCAATAAATTTATTAACACTAGAAACATCTACGGACTCGCCTTGACGACTACTAACATAATCTTTTGTATAAGAAAAAAAAGATACTTTTTCTATAGGTCTATAAACTCTTGCAGGAATACCAACTGTTCCTGTACCTTCTAAATTGCCATCAACATCTTCGTATTGAGAATATACAAGAGCATTACTATTTAATTGTAAAGCTGCAGATTTGTTTGTATCAGCTTGGTCAAAATTATAAAATTCTAAATCTGTATAATTTATATCACCTGAAGAATATCTTCTTGTGCCCCATCCTGTAACCCCTCTTTGAGGTATATATAAATAAGCACCATCATATACAGATAAATTTGCTTTATCTCTTAAATAACCTCTTTCTTTTAATGGATGATTGTCATTAATAGCTTCATTTTGGAAATCTATTTCTGTAGGACTTTCCCAATTGCCTAATATTTTTTGTTCAGGTTTATCAATCTCAAATCTATCAAGTTTATTAAAAATTAATGGACTTGAATTAATATGCCCATAAACAGCAGGATAAGGTTTACCGATTACTTTTTCATCATATAATATTTTATCATCAGGTACTAGTGTAGATGGAACTTTTGCTGTTAAAACTTGTTGTGTATAATCTTCTAAAGTAAGTTTCACAGATTCTTTTGATTGATTAAAACGTCTTATTGTACCTGTGTATACTAATAAACTATCTTCTATAGAATCTATACCATTTGCAACAAAAAATAATTGACATACTGATTTTAAATAATCTACAACATTATCACTAAATTTTTGACCTGCATATTTATAATTTGATATTTCAACAGAAACACTTGAAGTTGTAAATTTATTATTAATTAAATCGGCAGATGTTTTTAAAGATGGAGATTTTAATAATAATGGTAAATAATTTTCATATTCACCATCTAAATTAGCTAAATTTGTATCTTTAACAGATAAATTTATTACTCCATCAGATTGTCCTTCAAAATCTTGATTTTGTTCATCTATTCTAACACCTTTGTATATTCTTAATACAGGATATACAGATGTAGTTCTTGAACTTCCTAATGCACTTTTAAATTTTGGCGATAATTCAATCATTAACTTAACCCAAAATCGCTTCCTTTACGGACAGCTTCTTTAATTGATTCTGCAAGTTCACCTTCAACAAAATCTTGTGTCATAACATTACCTGATACATTAACAACTACATTACCTGTAGAACCACCTTGATTCATTTGATTTAGTGTTTCTAAACCTATAGATTCAACTGCATTTCTACTCATAACAAATTCACCACGTTCTGCTTCAATAATAGTTCCACCCTGTGAATGTCTTTGCCCACCTACTAAACCTCCATATTCAAATGAACCTATAGGATTTGAGCCTGAAGTTCCACTCATTTTTGATAATTGATTTTCAATTTGTAATACATTTGCTAATCCTTGTGCAATAATTGCTGCACCTGTAACAAAACCTAAAGTACCACCTTGCTCAAATGCTTTATTTGCACCTGCATATGTATCAATAATAGCTGCAGATTGAGAAAGTCTAGCTGCTTGAAGTTTATTACCTTTATTAGTACCTGCTAATTTACTAAGTGCATTAGCTAAATTTGAAAAGTCACTTAATTGTGCTTTTGTAGAATTTTCTGAACTACCTATTAAATTATCATATTCTTCTTGAATCATTTTTAAACCTGCTGCTGCTTGTACAGATAATTCATTATTTGCTGCTAATCTTTTTCCTTCTTGTAATAAATTAAAAAGTCTATCTGCTCTAGCAGTATCTGAAGCTGCAAATTTTTCTTCTAATTGTTCTTCTATACTTAAATTTTCACCTTTAGCTTTAAATAAATCTAAATATGCCTGTTTTAGACCTTCTAAACCAATCATTTGTATTTCATTTAATTTTCCTTCGTTTGCTAAAACAGCAGCATCAGCTATCATTTGCCTAAATATTCGTTTTTTAATTGTTAAAAAACCTTCTTGACCTTCAGCGTGTTTTTCTAAAGTTTTTAATAAATTTGATTGTATTTCATTTGCTGATTCTCTTGCTGCATTAAGTTTTAATTGTTCTTCTTTTTCATTTTTTAAATCAAAAGCTAATTGTACTGTTATTTCATCAAATCTTTTTCCTGATTCAACCATTTTTTCAAGAATAAACATAAATTTTTCTACATCAACTACTAATTGACCATTTATTTCTTTACTTATTTCGTGAAAGTTAAATAAATCAGAAAAAGTCATACCACCTTCTTGAGCACCTTCTACAATACCACTCAAATCGTTAATAAAGTGTCCAATTAATTCTCTACTAATACCTAATTTTTCTGCTACTTCTAATTCAAATTGGTCATCAAATAAATCTTTAGCACCAAAAACAGGTCTTATTTTTCCACTATCTAACATTCTTTTTTCTATTTTTCTAACAAAATCATTCATATCAAATTGGTCAAAACCCTGTCTTTTAATCATACCTATTTGTTTTTGCAATTCTTGATGTATTTTTTTTGTTCCTTCAGTAACATCTAAAGTATATCTTTTAAATTTACCTGTTACAGGACCAAAAGTTGTATCTTCTATTGTTGTATTTAATTTTGAAAAATCATTATTAACATCTTTTAATTCTTGTTTTAAATTATTTAAAATTTTATTAAATTGTTCAGCTGTTAATATAGCTCCTGTATCAGAAAATTCATTTAATCTTTTGTTTAATTCTTTTGCAAATTCATCTGTATCTTCTATTTCAACTTTTGCATCTTCAAAAATACCTGTTAGTGCAAGTAATTCTGTTGCTACTACACCAAAACCTACAACAACAAGACCAATACCTGTTCTAGCCAAAGCTTTAGCTGCTTTAATTGAAGCCATTTGTAATGCAACCATAGCAGCAACTAATGTTGTGGTTATAACAACAGAAACAGCTTTTAATCTTTCTGCATCAAAAAATTCAAATATAGCTGCAGAAGTTTCTGCAAGAGAAGCCATTGTAGGTGTTAATATATCACCAATCCTTTTTGATAAATTTTGAGCTTCTGCATCAAATTTTCCAAAAGAATCAGTAACCCCTAAAACTTCAGGACCTAATTCTCTTAATGCCAACTCACCTGCTGTTAGTGCTGCTGTCATAAATGCTTGTCTTTTTTGTGCATTAGTAAGTTTATCGGCAGATGTTCCTATTGAATTTGCATATCTTTTATAAGCATCTTCAGCTTTTACTATAATACCTACGTTATCAAGCATAAGACGTGATTGACGACCTATACCTGTAATCAAAGATTCAACAGAACTTTTTGTATCTCTACCTAAAGCTCTACCTAACCTTTGAGCCATATCAAATAATCTTGCCATTTCATCAGAATTTTTGCCAACACCTAAAATCATAGCATTATTTGCTTGTTGAAACAAATCAAACTGACTCATTGTACCATCAGTAGCAATTCTTAGTTTTTCTAAAGATGTACTTGCTTGTATACTACCACCTTGTAAATTTTGAAATGCTTTAGACATTGCATCTACTTGTGCTGCTGTATTTGCAAATTTAACAGCCTGTCTTATACCTAAACCAAAAGCAAAACTTATTAACAAAATTCTTGAACGTAAAGTTGCAAATGACATTGCTAATTGTTGGTTTGATTTTAATAATCTTCTATTTCTAGTTCCTAAAATTCCTGCAGAAAAAGATTGTTTATCTATAGCCTTAGATGCAATTTTACTTGATTTAGTAACAGTTTGATTAGCTTGTGATAATTCTTTTGTTTCTTTTTTTAAATTTTTAAATGATTGTTCTAATATTTTTACTGCTTGTGCATTTCCTTTTTGTGCTTTTGTAATTGTATCTTGTGAAACTTTTAAACCTTGTAAACTTACAAAATACTTTTTTAATTCTGTTTGTAAATTAGCAAATCTTTGTTTGTTTGAATTTATAGTATCATTTTGTTGTGCTATCTCTTTTCTTGTAAGTCCAACAGCTTTTCTTACTTGACCCATCTCTGCTGTAAAACCTTTTTGAGCTTGTTGCAAAGTTTTTGTTTTTATTCCTATATCTTGAAATGTTAAACCAAGTTTTTCAAGTGAAAAACCAAGTTGATTTAACTCTCTTTTAAATATAATTGAATTTTGTAATAATTTTTCTTGTTTTTGTGCAGATAGTTCTTGTTCTTTGCTGCTTTTTTTAGTAGCAGCAGCTAATTTGTTAGTAGTTGTTGCTAATTTTTGTGTTACTTGTGTAGATTTCGAATTTAATTGAACTATTTTTTTTTGATGAGCATCTAATTTTTTTTGAACTTTAACTAGATGTTCAACATTAGTAGTAAACTTTTTTGTAACATTAGCAAGTTTTTCAAAACCTGATTTTAATCCTTTATCATTCAGATTGACCGATATAATTATATCATCTGCCATTTTGTTTCGCCTCTCTTTTCGCTTTTTCTGTCATAAGTTTTTCTTTTTTGGCTAAAACATTTTTTATTATAAAAAAGTATTCAACCCATTTTGCAGGTTGTTCACCATATTCTCCTTTATGTGCAGGAGTTCCTGTTTCTAAACAATATATATATTTATTTAATAATTTTAAATATTTTTTGTCACGAAAATGATTTGGGCAAGTAAAAAAAGGTATTTGTGCTATTAAACTTTCTACAATATCAAAGTTTTTACCTTGATGTTGCTTATTGAATTTTAATGCTTCTTCTTTAAGCAAATCTATTACTTGCCATACATCATTTATATCTTTAAATTTGCGAGTTTCGTAACCATTTTCAGTTGCTATTGGCAACCTTGCATCGTAAGGAAACTCACAATATAGACAGCCTCCACAGCTATCAGACAATAATGTCAATTCTACTTGGAGGCTTTCCCTTCCCCCATAAGATATATAGACTGCATTTTTGAAAATATTTCAGTTCTATCTTCTAAGGATAATGTTTTAAGGAATTCATCAGATGTATCGCCATCAACACCTATTCGAATCCATTTTGTCATTGTAGAGTGCATCATTTTAACACCTTTTAACTTGTCATTTGAGTATTCATACTCTACAGCATCCAACATTTCATCTCTCTCATCTATTGACACATCTTTTAACTTTATCTTTTTACCTGATTTTAGTTTGATTTCCATTTATTTTCCTTTTATTTATTAAGCTATATCTATAACTATTAAGTCTGTTGAGCCATCGCTAGTTGCTTTTCCTGATACATCAAGCATCATTACATCACCTTCTGAATATGCAACATTAGTTAATATACCATTATCAATATCAACACCAAAAGCTCCATTATTTGTAAATTCAAATAAATCAGCAGTTGTTATTCCTGAAATTGATACGTTTTGTTGTGTATCAAAAGCATTTACAAGACCTTTTGTCAAAGCATCATATTTAATTTGTGTATCAAAAGTTACTGCAAATTCAGAACCTCTTGTAACACCTTCATATCCATCGCCACTTACTCCATAAAAAACAGCAGGATTATCTAGTGTAGCAGTAAAGCTGTGCATTACAACTTCAATACCTTTAACTTTATGTGCTGAAGACGAACTAAACAATTTATCAGTAGTATTAGCATAAGGTGTACCACCAACATCAGTTGTTTCATCTAAATCAGGTTTTAAACCTGTTTGTAATGTTGCAGAAAATTTATATCTGCCACCTTCTGTACCCATATCTGCTGATAATGCAAAATTAGTAACAACACAACCTGCTAATTCTATAGTTTGTGAATTAGTAACTTGTATGTTTGCTGCTCCTCCTTCATCAGGACCTGCTAATACAACAGTTATTGTATCACCTGCAGTAGCATTAGTTGATGCTGAACCATCACCATTTGCATATTGAATTACAGGTGGTGCATAAGTTGCTCCAACTTGTACTTCTCCACTATAATTATTAGCAATATTTTGCATTAACAAATTATGTCCTACATCATTGTGCATTGTACCTGATATTGAAAATTCAACTACTCTCATTGTGTTATCCTGAAAGAAATCTGCATCTTTTAAAAATCTTCCTCCTGAACGTACGTCTAATACTTGTGTAGCGTTTAATGAAGGAAACCCAACAGAATCAACATCTAATTTATACATTGATGTACCAATAGCACTTGCTCCTGCTTCTGTTTCACCTCTCACCCATACGCTAAACTCTTTTGGCGAAAACGCCACACCTGACTTAGCCATTATTTAATCTCCTTTTTTGTTTTTGCTTTTGGTGTTTCTGTTACAATTTCTACATTACCTTTTACACCATTTGCTATTTGTTTAACTTCTATAACTTTACCTTCTTGTAATTCATCCCAAGCGTCTTTGTCTACACCACAAGATTTCCAACAACTAGGTAAATTTTTATCTTTGTTTATTATTTTTATTTTCATAAAAACTCCTATTCTACGTTACCTAAATGTTGTCCTCTCCATTCAAATTGAACAACATATTCGTTTTCATCATCTAAGGCATTTAGTTGTGTTGTTTCAATACGACAATTAAAACAATTACTACTATCAGACAAGACCATACCAATGTTGTCGTGTATTAACGCCTCAATTCTTGATACATACCTTAAAACGTGGTCTAATGATGTTTTGTTTACATTGGGGTCAGCAAAGTAATAAAACATATTAACCTGATACTCTCTAGTTTCACCATGAGCATTGTATTCTATAAGGTTGCTACCTACAGGGTCTAACCTTAAATATTGTGAGCCTTGTTCTTTTTGCTCGTGTCCAATATATACAGGTAATCCACCCTGAAATTCTGTTCTTAACTTATTCCTTAATTTATTAAGAATATTAGTAAAATTGCTAGTAAAATTTACAGGCATCTTAATATCCTCTATAAGTTCTAATTCTTGTCATT
>TARA_R100001460_G_scaffold90149_2_pt1 | contig 10014 bp, 14 predicted proteins | sample TARA_R100001460 | Tara Oceans TARA_R100001460 (sample SAMEA2622190) | marine metagenome | biome: marine biome (ENVO:00000447); feature: surface water layer (ENVO:00002042); material: "saline water (ENVO:00002010), including plankton (ENVO:xxxxxxxx)" | depth 5 m | reverse complement strand
AATCATTTCTACAGGCAATCCTCCTAACATTCTAGTTCCTCCATTCGTTACTTGGGTTACTTCCTTTATGCCCTCTTGGACAATCGCTCCTGTAATAATTGCTATTAACCATTCCATTCATTAGAAATACAAACTATAATTTTTTTCAGCAAGTTCATCTCTCTTGCCATAGTCAGTCTCCATCTTTCCTTTTTCAAAAATGGTATTAAAATCTTTGGCTATTTCTCCTACGTTATCTTTATTAAATGACTCTTGTAATTTATTAACATTGCCACCACCTAATATTGGCGCCTCTCTTTCACCATCAAAATAAGTTATCTCACCCTTTGCTACTTTATCCATAAAATCTATTTGCGATACTGCTGAATCAGACATGCCAGATTCTTCTAAGTATTTATTATAATAAGGCAACATACCTCCTGGATCAAACTGAAATAGACCATAGCCTTCACCTTTACCTTTTTCTTTTTGTTGGTAATCAAATGTTCCGCCAGTTTCTAACTCTATATTACCTAAGATACCAGCTATAGCTTTGTCGCTATATCCTTTGTCTTTTAACAGATCTATTATTTCTTGTTGCGGACTATCAGTGCCTGCACCAACAGCTTCTTTAACTGCTTGCACAAGATTCATTAATGCATCAATACCCGCCATCCCATAACCTTTCGGCTTCTGTGGTATCGTGCTCACAGTTAGCGCATTCACATTGACCGCCCATACAAGAACCGCCACTGCTACAATGACACGAATGACCACAATTAATACACTCAGGCATCGTAATTTATTCCTAGTTTTATATCTTCAAATGCTTCTATAGGATATGAGTCTACTTCAAAACACTTTGAAGTGAATACAGCATCATGATCGCCTTGACTCTTAGCATACTGTTTAAAATTTTCTACATACATCTCTGTTGATGTCAAACAAGTCTGCATATCTGGGTATAGATATCCTTGATATTTTACTGACGGCCAGTCAGGCATAGATGTAATTATTATTGCCATAAATACTTTTATCATGTAGCCTTCTTTGTTGTTGTTCCGCCGATTGATTTTTCTATTTGTGCAAAAGTTTTCTTTGGTTTTAAATTTGCTACAGCAATCTTAGTTTTGTAGTTAGGTCTTTTGTTATTCTTATTACCTGCTGTTTTACCAAACGTAACATTATGTTTCAAATGTGAAGGGGGTTTTTTATATCTCCCTTTTAACTGTTGACTAATCTGACTCCGACTTATCGCCATCGTCTTTCTCCTCTACTTTAACAGCGTCTCCGCCTATTTTAACAATTCCCATAGAGAATTGCTGATCTTCTGTCCATTTATTATTGTCCATAGTAACCTCCAAAGATACATTATATCAGACAAAGGGGGCACATTCAAGCCCCCAATGAATCAGATTTATGCGGCCCACTGAAGCCATTGTTTACCACGCTTTTTCACAGGTGTCTCGTCACATATGATTGGTACTTGAAAGGTAATACCATGTTGCGGATGGGTAAACCATAAAGCTTGTTTAGGTATTTCAAAAGCAAAACGATTACTCATTGCGTACTCGTCATAGCCTTTGAGTGAGCCATTTACAATGGCCCCTTTGATAGATATATACTGATGGAAGTGCCCCATGATAACATAGTCAATGGACTTACCAAGGTTTGTATACTCTGATCTAACCTTCTGAACTCCTCTCGCAATAGGCCCAAGCATTCCAACAATACCTGTACCTCCTCTCACACCGAGTCTATCCCCGTGTGTTAGCAGGTATGTAGTGTCGTATACTTTATAATACGTATCGAATCCAGTTGGTATTTGAAATTTAATTCTGTTATCTTTAACAGACTTAAAGTGTTTCTCTAATAAATTGTACAGCATCCAATCAAAACTGAGGTGTGCTGCTTCTTTATTTCTGTACTGTTGATAAGCACGAGAGTGGTTACCATAACAAGTAGGTACAAATACCTTACCAAACTTATCAGCTAGTGTAGTAATTGTCCAGATCATTTGATCAAATAATTCCAACACATGGTCTATTGTTGTACCATCATTTGTTTCAGTTAACTCATCATGGATATTACCAGACATCATGTCGCCACCTAAAGCTAATACAATGCCAGGATACTTTGGATTTACCATATGGTTATGGCACAGGTCTATAGCATTCTCTACAGTAGACTTCAATCGCAACTGCGAAATCTTTTTATTAAAGTTATTTAGATTGTTAACAGCATCTTTTTTAACTACCTCTCCGTAGTGAAAGTCTGATAAAAACAAAGTAGGTACACCAGGTGTGCTCTTAGATGGAGCCGCTTTGACTAGCCACTTGGGTGGCTTAGGATCGTACTCCCCTAATTTAAACACATGCTTGCGTACATAACTTGCTGTTACATTTTGTAGTGTAGCTTCTTCTAATTGATTCTTTAGATCTCGTATCTGCAAATCATAAGTCATCTTCTGTTCCGCTAAAGCTACCTCGAGGTCTGGTGATTTTACTGTAGGAACTATACCATCTCGTTCCGCCGCAGACAATCTTGTAATCAAAGTAGATCTTGGAATGTTTAGTTTCGTAGCTGCTGATGATTTGTTTCCTTTAGCCAGGACCAAAGCATTAACTGCGTCGAGTAGTAAATCTTTCATTCTGTTCTCCTGCTTTCAAACGAATTTTCTTATTATGTTTTCGTTCTCGTTTCATGAGCTGAGCCACACCACGCCACTCATCTCTGTCTTTAAAGTTTAAGCTTTCCCATACAGGGACTCTGCCTTTCTTTCCTCTACGCCAATCATAAAATAATTTTTTAGCGTAGCCATCGTACTTAGTCTCTCTTTCTTGGTACGTCATATTCTCTCCCAAATCCGTCTACCAATTTACCTACCCTGTTCGGATCACCTGATGCCAGAACTCTAAAATGTTTTACAAGATGTCCGTTAGGTAGGTCATCATACAACCACGTATCTTTTGTCATCTTGTAGTTTATGTTACGTATCATAGCTTGTGCATCCAGGTATTCTCTGTGATACTTAACCCTTTCTTTTGGGTCAACACGTAGAGATCGTGACCTAGAATACGCTTCTTTACTACGCTTCTGGTATTCCTTAATATAATTTTTTAATTCTTCTTTTGTAAAATTCACACACAAAAAACAGTGGGGTCAATCATTTCTGACTAACCCCATTCTGCCCCCTTATCTTGTAATAATAGCACACTTTTGATTTCGTGTCAAGCTAAAAAGCATCAGCCCAACTACCTTGAAGTGCACCTTTTGCATACTCCGTAGATCTATTCTCAAAAAAGTTAGTATGTTCTACACCATTTACTACCCAGTCTACCCACTCAAGTGGATTATCTTTGACTCCGTAGTTTGGTTTCAATCCTAACTGAAGCAATCTTCGGTCTGCTATATGTCTTATGTATTGCTTAACCTCATGAGGTTCCAATCCTTCGACTGGACCTAACTCAAAAGCTAGATCTATAAACCTATCTTCAAGTGTTACCATGTCACGACAGATTTCATATAGACTCTTCTTAAAATTATCATTCCAAACATGTGGCTTCTCATCAAGCAGACAATGAAATAACTTTATCATACTCTCTACATGATGTGACTCGTCACGAATAGACCATGCGACAATCTGCCCCATGCCTTTCATCTTGCCATGTCGTTGGAAGTTCAGCAACATGACGAAACTTGCAAACAGTTGCAAGCCTTCGCCAAATGCTGAGAACACAGCCATGTCTCGAACAAGTTGTTCATCCCTTGTGCCCCCCTTATTTTGCCAGAGATATTCATGCTTGTCGTTCATGGCTGCGTATTCTTGAAAGGCTTGATATTCTTTATCATCCATACCTATTGTATCATTCAACAAAGAGTAAGAGTGTGCATGGTTTGCTTCACTTGTTGCGATAGCAGACAACATCATTCTTATTTCTGGTTGCTTGAACATAGGCATGTAGACATCCATATAAGCCTGTGCGATATCAACATCTCCTTGTGTAAAGAAAGTTAATATCTGTTTAACTAAATTCTTTTCTGCATTGTTCATACGATTGTTCCAATCGTTTACATCTTCATGCAATGGTACTTCACTAGGAAGCCAATGCATCTTCTGTTGCATATCATAGGACTCAAAAGCCCATGGATATTTAAATGGTTTATAATAATCTCTTGCTTCAAATACTGACATCTTTCCTCCTTATGCTTGACACATTATACATTCATCTTCATCGCTATCTGCTCTGACTTGTCTCTCTACTTTTAAAGATACATTCTCTGCCCTCTTGATAGCCTCACTTCGTAAGTAATACAAAGTCTTTAAGTTCTTAGTCCACGCTCTTTTGTGGACACTATTTAATCTTCTAACATCTGCATCAGGTGGGAAGAATAGATTAAGAGATTGTGCTTGGCATATAAACTTTTGTCTCTCTGCCGCAAGATCTACTAACCACGCTTGGTCTACTTCGATTGCTGTTTTGAACACGTTCTTTTCGTGTGCATTGAGGAAGTCCAAATGCTGAACACTTCCTCCAGAAGTAATAACGCTGGTCCAAACATCTTTTGTATTCTGTCCTTTCTTTTCTAGCAGTTGTTCTAGATATTTATTCTTCAACAAGAACGAACCACTCAAAGTTTTTTGAGAGAATGCGTTAGCACGCAATGGTTCTATACTTGGTGACGTGTTACCACAGATGACTGAGCTACTTGCATTAGGTGCAATCGCTGTCATGTGTGAAAATCTTTTACCCGTACCTTTCATATCGGGAGCCTCACCTCTTTCTTTTCCAAGAAGCATGTTGGCTTCATCACATTTCTTTTTAATGTGTTTAAATATTCTTACATTAGGACCCATTGACATCGGACTTTGTAATGCAATGTCTATCTTCTGTAGATAAGAATGGAAACCCATAGTACCTAAGCCAATAGATCTTTCAGACTGCGCACTTTTTATAGCACGCCACATTGTAGAGGGGGCAGATTTAATAAATGAATCTAAAGTATTGTCTAACATTCTAACAATATCTTCTATAAACATTTCATCTTTTGACCACTCATCAAAGTATTCTAAATTTAAACTAGACAAACAACACACTGCTGTTCTGTCTTCTGCCGTTGGTAAAGTAATCTCACTACATAAATTAGATTGATGTACTTTCAAACCTTTGGCTCTTAACTCTTTAGGTAATCCCTTCTGTACGGTATCACCAAACATAATGTATGGCTCACCTGTAGCTACTCTAGTCTCCAGTAATTTTATCCACAGAGTCCTAGCCTTTACTGTCTTGACTACTTCCTTGCTGTTAGGATCAACAAGATCCCAATCTAAATCACCTTCCATTGCCTTCATAAACTTATCTGATATCACTACCCCATGGTGTAGGTTTAGATTCTTCCTGTTAATATCACCACCACTAGGCTTTCTCATCTCCATAAACTCTATAATTTCTGGGTGTGAGATATCCATATAACTAGCATACGATCCACGTCTTGTAGATCCTTGATTGAATGCTACCATTTGTGAGTCCACTACGTGCATAAATGGAATTACCCCTGTGGTTTTATTACCTTTGCTAGTTGACTGCCCCTGTGAGCGAATATGGCCCCAATAACCACCTATTCCACCCCCCATGCTAGATAACCAGATGTTCTCAGTGTAGTGTTCAGAGAGTCCAGTCCTGCTGTCGGGTACATAGTTTAAGAAACATGATATAGGTAATCCCCTGTCAGTGCCACCGTTTGATAGTAAAGGTGAAGCAAACATGAACCATAGATTAGATACATATTTGTACAGCCTTTCTGCATGTGCCTTGTTATCTGCAAAAGCCATGCACGCTCTAGCAAATGATTCCTGTGGGCTGATTTCTTCTGGTAGCATATACCTGTCACGCAAGATATCCACAGCATTCTTGGGTAACATATTGTCTTTAGTTATATCAATGTTTAGTTTCATAGTTCCTCTTTCTTAACACACAAGGTGCGCAGTATAACATTTTTTATTTAATGAAGCAATTACTTTTTTGGAAAAATTAAATTGCCTTCTAGTTTTATATAGCCAGAGTCTTGCATAGCCTTGATCGTTTGATCTAACTCCCCAGGATTCTGTATCTTTCTTAACAGTTCTCGTTTAAAGAAACGTAACTGCATGTGATTCTTTCCACTCGTAAGTAGCGTGGCATCTAGCCACACCTTCATATCGTGAGCAATTCTTCCTGTCTTTGCCATACCAAAACCTTCCAAAGCTTTGGGCATGTTTTGTTCCATGTCAAACATAATCTCTTTGGTAGTCTCCCAGTCTTCCTTAGATATCTTACGAGAAGAAGATCGAGAAGCTGACACAGACATAGCTACTTTTAAGAAATGCGACACACGTCTTTGGCAATACTCTGATAGATGTGGGTCAGTAGGTTCTGGTGCAATGCCATCAAAGATATCTGTATTAGCTATTTCAAATGCGTCTCTTTCAAATTCCATAGGACCATGCATCTTTGCCACACTACTTAAATCATTTCGCAAGTCATTGATAGTATGCTCACTAATAACTTTCTGTCTTAAATCTTGTGGTATCTTTTCACCTTCATAATACACAGGAATAATTCTTGATAACAAACCTTGTGACTTTGCATCTTCTGGTAAGTTATCTACAAACTGTGTAGGTGTAGCACAAGCAATCCAATTCAAGCAAGGACCTTGTATGATATACTCACCTGCTGTTTTAGTTTTGTGACTGTAAGAATCTTTAGCATCCCACATGTCTGTTAAAAACATTTGCAAGTATCTTTCATTACGACCCATGAATGTACCAAACTCAGATGTGACAAGAGTCAATGATGAATCATAAAATTCAAAACCATTTTCTTCATTACCCAAACGCATATCCATACGAGTAATCTTTGTCATATCAACCGCAAGTTTCTCTGGTGTTATTCTATCTTGGATACTATACAAAGGATACTTACGTAAACCATACTCATCCAATCCAGAATTAAAATTGTGATCATCTTCTGTAGCACCAACTGGTGAAGTAAGTCTGCTAAATACTTTTGAGAAAGGTAGTATTAAACTAACAGATTTGTTTCGACCAGGCGATGCAATCAGTATGACAAAAAGATTAGAACCTATGTTATAGTTCGGCATAGGAAACCACACACTTCTACCCATAGCACCAGAGAGAGCAGACAAAGCTGTCCACTTAGCAAACGGTTTAGGTATCGGGCTATCTTTTACAGCATCAACAGATGCTTTTATAAAGTCTTTGAAATTTCTGGCCATTACTTTTCATTCTGTATTGTAATATTTTGAGCAGGAATCTTCACCATCTTTATAATCTTAGCTTCTGTTTCTATCCACACATTTTTATCTTCGTCTTGCATTACAACAGACGGCCCTTGTATTTCAGCACCATTGCATGTAGTTGTAGCGTTTGGTTCTTTAACTATAATCTTTCCATCTTCTACATATATCTTTTTTATATCGTCCATGTTTCCATATCCTTCCAATTATCTCCCACCTCTACGGAAGAAGGTATTAACATTTTGCGTCCACCAACCATCAATGGATTGTGCATCTTCTCAAGAACCTTAGGCATAAGATCATCTAGTTTGTCCTTGTCACACTGACCAAGTATTGCATCATGCACTTGACCCAGTATCTCTACACCTTCGGTTTGTAATTCATCGTATACTTTCCACAAGCCTAAGTTAAGTAAGTCACCTATTGTAGACTGTGGAACGAAAGCTATTGCCGCTCGTAAAGTAGAAGCATCTTTTAGTCTATCCCAAAAGTGTCTTCGTCTACCAAGTGGTGTAACTAAACTACCCTTCTCAATTAATTCATCTTGAATAGTCTTGTGCCACACACGTATCCCTGGGAATGCCCCCTTAATTTTTAATATATCTTTTCCTATCTTCTCTCCTTGATCAATCAACTCTTTGTATCCACCTTGTGGATCTTGCTTATGCCATCTTTCTAAACTGGTAGATGATATCACACCACCATAATAAAGCAACTGAAATCTAGTAGCCTGCGACACTTTGATCTTTATCTGTCTAGCTAAAGAGTGAGCTGACACACCATAGTTAGTTCCATGTCCTGCACGTTTGCATATGTCACGGTAACTGTGATGCAAATAGTATTTCATATCAGCCAATGCTCTGTCTTGCTTTGGGTCACCAGACCAACCCATGTTTGGCCATACCATTTTAACAACTTCGGTATGCAAATCTGTACTCTCACATACATCTATATAGTTTTGATCAGCAGCCAAGTATGCTACGACGCGTGACTCAGCTTGTTCTAAGTCAGCATAGAACATCTTCTTATTAGTGTCGGGTATAAATACCTCACGTAAATCTTTAGTTATGTTCTGCAAGTTTGTACCAGTACGCCATGGTGATTCTCTTGAAGACCACCTGCCTGTCTCTGTACCTGCCACATTGTATGAACATCTAATCCTGCCGTCTGTGTCACGCTTAGAACTTAGCACTGCTAAGTTTTTATCTATGTCACGTAACGCAAGTATGGTTCTACAAAAAGGTCTAGCTCTTGGATATGATTCAGACAATGATTCTAATGCATCACGATCTGTAGATATCTTTTGCTTACCCTTCTTGTATGAAACAACTGGTGGTAAGTTTAGATCTTCATATAATAATTTCTTAAGTTGCACAGGACTGTTATGATTTAAATCTTTACCAGATACAGCTTGAGAATATAAGTGTAACATCCTTTCAAGTCTTAATCTTTTTTCTTTGAGTGGCTTTCTAATTGCTTTTACTTTATCCTCATCTACTTTCAAACCACGCAACGTCATAGCCATCGCAGGCTTTAAACTTTTAATTTCAAAATCGTATGTACCCCTAGTCGTGTCATCAAATTCTGTCTCTATCTTTTCCCAAATCTCTTGAGTAAGAGTGCAATCCAAGGCACAGTAAATCCAATTTATCTGGTCATCATCGTATGGTGATAGATCTAAATTGTTATTACTTACTTTTATCATTCAATAATTCTCCTGCGATTGCTGAGTATCCTACCATATCTACATAGGTATCTTTTGTTGGGTTGGGTGATTTAGTCCTTGCGACTTTTAATAATAACATCATGACTGCCACATCGTGTGCCGTAATAGTAGGTCCTAGATACGCTGTCCACAGTGTAGCTATGTTATCATGATTTTCTTTTTTGTCTCCATATTCTTTCTCTCTTGGCCCTTTCAATATCTTCAAGGCTTCTTTCAAGTTTTCGTCTATACTTACTACCATAAAATTTCTCCATCAGTTTATATATTTCTTTACGAGTAGTGTTATCATCCAAGTCTGCAAGATCGCAGATAGCATTGAAGTTACTGCCCTCGTTGTTCTCATTTAACCACTCCCATGCGGATAGATGAGCCTTCTTATCTTCTTTTCCCTTACCTTCGTAAACTAAATCTTGTAGGACTTGATCCAAGACAGCACGCCACATGCGTACTATACTTACTTCTTCGCCCCACTTCTCGTCTACATCTTTTGCAGAGAAGTAGTTCGGTCGCTTCATTATTCATCGGCTTTCGTGCTATGCGAAAACTTGGCTAGAGTTTTCCATGCACCCTCGTTAGTGTATATGGAGCCTAAGAAGCCTAAACCTTTTTCCATTTCTGGTTGTAAGGAATGTTGTGCGTGCATCGTATCATGCACGTTGCCTTTTACATCTATGTTCTGTTTATATTTTAACCAAGACACATCGTAAGATTGATTCTGTGCAACCTTTGTAATCTGTTCATCTTCTAATAATTCTTTAACCCAATCCCACGCTTTTGTTTCATCATCTTTACTCCAGTACCCATATGTAAAAGGTACGACAATGGCCTGGGTTGAAGAGGGGGCAAACCCAATACAAGTTATCCGCCCGCCTGCTGTTTCTATATCAAATGCCAAAGGATGTTTCGCGTTATCTCTTCTTATGAAGTCTTGTTTAAATGTGTCTAGATCTTTTATACTCGGGTTAATCCAGAGTTCTCTTTCGATGTTTACTATATCTTTTGTATCTGCTTCA
>TARA_R100001460_G_scaffold102959_1_pt1 | contig 10019 bp, 14 predicted proteins | sample TARA_R100001460 | Tara Oceans TARA_R100001460 (sample SAMEA2622190) | marine metagenome | biome: marine biome (ENVO:00000447); feature: surface water layer (ENVO:00002042); material: "saline water (ENVO:00002010), including plankton (ENVO:xxxxxxxx)" | depth 5 m | reverse complement strand
AACTCAAAGACATGTTCTATGATTGCGAATCTCTTATGGGAGATTACAGTAGGAGAAAAGTCCAAGACAAGTTCGCAGTAGTAAGAGATATAGATAACTCTTGCTTAGGCGTAGTAGGTAGCAAATATACACCAGTCCAAAATCGTGATGCTTTCACATTTATGGACAACATTGTAGATAGCGGAGAAGCTAAGTACGAAACTGCCGGAAGTCTATACGATGGTAGGCATATATGGATTCTTATGAATCTAAGTAATGTTGAGGGTATCGAGCAAGTAGATGGAGATAAGATTGTTCCTTATGTCTTGCTTACGAACTCTCACGATGGTACATCTGCGTTAAAGGTAGTAACTACACCTGTAAGGGTTGTATGTTCAAACACTTTACGCATGGCTTTAAATGGTGCTAGACAGAGTTTCACTGTTCGACACACTTCCGGTATATCTAACAAAGTAGATTATGCAAGAGATGCATTAGGTATCGTAGTCAAATACTATTCCGAGTTCCAAAAGGAAGTTGAGAAAATGATTGACACGCAAGTATCTGATGACAAGTTTATGGAAATAGTTGCAAAGGTCTTTCCAAGACCAAGTGATGAGGAAATGGAAAAACCACGAATCGCATCTAATTATAAACATAAAATTGCAAATATTGAAACCAATTATGTAGGAGAACTACATAGCGGTACTGCTTGGGGAGTACTCAACGCATTCAATAGCTATGAGCTATGGCAGAAAAAAGTTAGAGGCAACGCCTTAGAACGTCAAGCCAAAAACTTCATAGCCGATTCACAATCTATTACAGACAAAGTCCAACGACTATTGACTGTAAGTTAGGAGATATATGACAACTACAACTGTTTATGGTTTAGTAAAACCAAAACTAGTTGGTGTCAAAGAGATTGCAGAGTTGCTTGGTATAGACCGAGCAACTGTTGCAACTTGGCGACATCAGAATAGATTGCCTAGTCCTGATTACAAACTAAGCGGAAACCCTATATGGTTTGAAGCAGAGATTGTATTCTGGGTGCATAACAATGACTACATCAAAAGTAGGATTAACATTTTACCACCCAAGCCGGAGATAAATAATGGCTAAGCAAACTGTTCAGTATTTTAGAGGCGACCATATTCCAACCTATGTCGATAACAAGACTAGGTTGATAAAGTATGTTCTCAAAAAATACAGAGATAAAGAGCCAATATCAAATGCGGAGTTTGTTTTTGACTTACGATGCACAAGATTTGGCGGAGTATTACACGACCTTAGAGATGAGGGCTGGGTAATCAAAACCATGAAGCATAAGGATAATACTCACTTTATGTATTATCTAGTTTCAACCCCTGATGATGACACATCAGGCAATAACACATTAAGACTAATTTAAAGAAATGGAGAACACACATGAGTAGAGATAATTTAATAGTGGCTCAATGTTGTTTTAAAGGTGCCATTGATTTAGCAGTAGCCAACAAGATTACTGTTGATGAGATACCGGAACTAACAACTCAGCTAACTAAACATATTATCAATAACTTTGGTGGCGGTACTTCCGCAGTTGTTCCAGCCAAGCCAGTTTTCAAACCAAAAGAAAACTATGCAAAAGCTAACAACAACTCAACACCAAAAATTGCTAACCCAAGTGAAGATGCATCTGAAAAGCAAATCGGATTCATCAAGAGCTTAATAAGTGAATTGCCCTTAAGTGAGCAAGATGCTTACAAGCAACTTATTGCAGGAAAAGTAAACAAAGGTACTGCTAGTGGTCTTATTAATCAACTAAAAGAAAAGATTGATGAGAATGAGCCAGTAGCAAAAACCAATACTGCTCCTGAAGAAGCACCATTTTAAATGGAAGCTAACCGAATACAGAGTGATATATACTTTGCTATCGTGCCGGAGTGGGTCATTGATGCACCTATTTCGGCACAAGCGGTTAGATTATATTCTGTTTTAAACAGATATGCCAACAAAGATGATTCAACATGCTTCCCAGCAATAAAGACTATTGCTAAAAGAATGCATACAAGTGAATCAACAGTTAAGCGTGCGTTAAACGAACTTAAAGACATTAAGGCAATACTCGTTGAAGCACGATACAACAAAGCAACTGGAGAGCAAACCAGCAACTTATATACAGTTATGCATACACCAGCGTTCATATACGAGCCACCCCAAGTCATAGATGACCTAGAGGGCAGTTCGCATACGACCTACAAATCAAAGCCATATAATCAAAGTAAGTTTGCAGAACAATATAAAGCACTATCCGAAGCAATATATGTTCCGCAAACAAAAACCGAAATAGGTGGCTTTAACAAGTGTGCAAAACAATTATACGAAGCCGGTGCGACATATTCCGACATAATTAACCGAGTGCTTGTCTATCGCCAAGAGTGGAGTACAATGACAGTTACACCTTATGCAATAGTTAAGCATTGGTCTATGTTAGGAGAATTAGAACAGGATAAATTAGTCAAAGAATTACCAATGTGTGATGAATCAAGACATCTTCAAATAATTACTTTTGATGATGGATTCTCATACTGCGGTAGATGTAAGACTGAATATCCTGAAAAAAATGCCTACAAACCAGTAAGCTGACAAATCATGGCGAGAGTGGAATAGAGATAGAGGAGAACTCTATACGAGGTGCCTTTCGATGTATAGTTCATCAACTGCATACCTTAGTTGAACACCACTAATCGCCGAACTCATAACCAAAATTTTTTAAAACTTCAACACAAACATTTTCAATATCATCAAGCTCAAAACTTACAATGCCCTTAGTAGAATTATCAGGCATACTTACTTGAATAAATGGCTTACTCATACCGCCAAATGCCCTATGTGATACATCAGACTGACTCTTAGATTTATAAAATACTTTAACTAAACCATCAACTTGCTTACCAGCTTTAACTTCTACACGCAGACCAGTAGCCCAATTTTCCTCGTGTGCATCTGCACCATGAAACCTATTGTTAGGTATGTTTAATTTTTTTCGTGCTATGTTTTGCTTACGCCTACCTTTTGCACGATTCCTACGATTGATACAAGTTCTACACTTACATTTAGTTTTCACTTCATTTGTATTAGGACACTTACCCGCCATGCGTTTATTCGAATTGGGTTGTCCTATGCCCTGCATACCAGCATACTTCCTAGCTTTATATTCAGCGTAGGTTTCATTGGCTTCCCACTCTACTGACTTAGTAATTTTTTCTCCTGCACTTTAAGTCTTTTTAAATATTCAGATTCCATATCATCACAATTTTCCATGCGTGTTCTGTAATAACAAACTACTGATATGCGTTCAGCATCTTCACTATTGCTAATAAGTTCTGTATTACCATGCCATTGGTGTGCATCAAAAATCAATAAGTCTTTATGTTCCATCTTGAACGCAATACGATATTCCGGCAATACAAGATAGCCACCCTGCATATCGCCTTTCTTGATACAAGCAAGAGTAGATATACCATCATCTAAATCTCCCTTATCAGTATGCACCCCAGTAGGATAAGAATTATTTACAGTAACAGTTGTAAAAGGAGTTCCGGGAATAACCCAATCCTCATGTGTTCTATCAACATATTCCATTTGTGCATTGTATCTATCCGGTGCTTTGTCTTTCATTTCATCTCCAATAAATTTAAACAATGGAAATAAATTTTTATACTTTTCAGTTTCTTTACCGCTATACGCAGTAAGCCTACAATATTGCTTCGCACCAACTGCATCAAAGCTACCTATAATTGCAGATGCAATACTCTTTGCAGTAGCAGACCGCTTACCATCTCCTTTACTAATTCTTGGTGTTCCGGAAGCCATACCTCTGTTGTTAGTTTGAAACTTTTTAAGCTCATGTAAAGTTTCGTAAGTTTCATCGACAATAGAATCTGGTATGACATTTTTTTGAAATATAGCCATGACACGACCATCAGTACCACGAATAGTGGTATCTTTATGTATTAACAAATTGTAATCTTCATCAGTGAGAATCTTACCTATTTTTTGTTTAAGTTCATCATCACTAATCTTGCTTCGCAATCTTATGTCAATCAACCCTGACCTCCTAAATCAAGCCAACCATTATTATCTAGTTCTTTATTAATCATATCATCTAATGCTTTGCTTTTAAATGCAGTAAATATTTCCTCAATGACTTTTGCAAAATCTTCTTGGCTATCAAGTTTCGATATATCTAATGTCTTAATTACTTCAATCATTTCTCTTATCATTGTTTCTCCAGTTCGCAGTAGATACAAGTTTTTATATATCTAAGCTCGTGCTTCAGACATATCACTTCTTATCCCATCGCATAGTCTTTTCATTAAATTTATATTCTTTTTTAAACGCTTCATAAACTTTCAACCATTTATAAAAGTTCTTATCGCTATATGTTGTAAAACGCAAATCCGGATAATTGTCATCTCTTTTTTTCGGTTTAACTAAGTCCGGATATTTTTTTGATAAATACTCTGTGCCATAAGCGTAGTTATTTCTACGATGCGACTTTGAGCCAAGACCACCAGCAGTATAGTGCTTAGCATTTGCCCACATGTAATCACATAACAAAACACAACCATAATTTAATAAGTGCATTATTGATATATGAAAATCTTCCATGGGTACAAATGGCTTATCCCATACAAAGTTCTTGTCTTTTTTCCAAAGATATAATTTACCAATGACATAACCACGATACCTATATTTACGATGTGCATAAAAATAATTTTTACTTGTTTGAAAACCAATCATGTGTGCATTAACATCTTCAGCTTTATCAATTAGTTCAAAGATTCTAGTATTAAACAATTCTGGACTGTAAAAACCAAACCAATCTTTATCAACTTCATTAATAAATTCCTGTTGCCACATGTTCTCATCAACTAAACCAGCGACAGATGAAATATTGTCATCAGCAAATATAAACCACTCGCCATCATCAATGTAATTATCTATAAACCATTCAATGTTTCTTGCCTTAGCAGTGCCATCAGTACTAGATTCAACACCAACTACAAGATTTAAACCAGTTAAATCATTTGCATAAATGTATTTAAGTTTTTGTTCCTCACTATGAAATAATAAATAAGTTTCGTATTGTTTAAATACTTCAAGATTTATTGTGTTTATAGTTTCAGCTCTATTGTATGTAGGTATTACAAGTTTCATTTACCAAATAGTTTGTCGAAGATATTAGGTCTTTTACCATCTCCATATCGTATATCATCTGCAATATTTAACACCGCAGTATATAAAGCATCAGTACCAGTAAGTTCAGTACCCTTTTGAATTACACCAATATTGTTGTGGTATCTTTTATAATCAGATTCAACCAAAGCCAATATAACTTCGTGCATCTTTTCTTTAGTTTTTGCACTTGGACTAGATTGAACTTTAGATTCAACCTCAGCAAGTTCCTCATCAGATAATGCATATCCACCTTGAAACTCTTCAAAGTCTGTAATACTTACTTCATCAAGACCAGCAAGAATGTCATCAACTTCATCAGCAGAATAACCAGTGCCTAACAATTTACCCAGCTCCATAAACTCTGTAAGCAAATCAACCATAACTTCTTTGTCATAAGTTGCAAGTTCATTAGCCCTATTGTCAACTAATACTATTTTTTTAGCAGTAAGGTCATCAACATCTACAAACATAACTGCACAATCTTTAATACCAAGTTCTTTCATGGCTAACCATGTGTGATTACCGGTAAGTATTTGATTATTATTTTTATTTACAGTAAGAGGTCTGTATTGCCCATGCTTCTTTATAGATTCTTTAATACCATCAAGATTGCTAGTCCTAGGATTGTCCGGAAACTCCACAAGACTATCAACATCAACTCTTTTAATCTCATAATTCATTGAGCCTCACTTTATCTGCATACAATTCGACTGCTTTTAAACCAGCTTGAGTAGGATTAATCTTATAGAAATCAGCAATAGTATTTATAGCTTCTTTGTATAAATAAAACTTTTCATCAGTAAGAAGCAGTACAACATCTAAAACTGGTGTTATTTTGGGGTCTGATGGCTCTTTAGAAGCGTTTTGCGGTGCAGTATCAACATTAGTGGGCAGACTATCCAGCATCTCATCAAGAGCTTCTTCAGTGTAGCCAGTACCAATAAGTTCGCCTACATCTTGCATTTCTGCAATAGCTTTTTCTAATTTATCAAAATCATAATCAGCATCATCATTCAACTTATTATCAATAAGCATAATTTGTTTAGCTTGTTCATCATCAACATCAACATAATAAACAAGAGCAGTTGCCCAACCCAGCTTCTTAATAGCTTTAAAAGTATGATTACCAGCTAGAATTACATTGTCTTTTTGATTTACAACTAAAGGTCTATATTGCCCATTAGCTAACAACGATTCATATATAGTATTAACATCTCCAAGTCTTGGATTGTTTGGATATTCTTTTAATTTATTTATATCGACTTCGGCGTGTTCCATCATGTGTCTATTTTAATCGATATGAAACGATTTGTATTACTAAAATTATAATTAGTAAAAATTGCTCAATACTCATATTTCCCCCAACATTTTTTGCTTGAGTTCCAATGGTGCCACCCATCATTATAAACTAGCCAAGATGCGACTGCGGTAGATACTTCCGGATTATACCTGTTTGACTTGACATTAAGTTTCGTAGAGAGCCATGCCCATGTTTTATCATTGAACTGCCATAAGCCAATATCACTTGTGTTGTTGGTGTTAATATTTTCTGCATAGCTACGCCCAGAACTTTCGCAATAAATTATAGTGAGTGCCTTTACGACATCACTATCCTTAAAGTATTCTTCAACAGTAGGTTGCCAATCAATAACGTGTTCAACTATTATTTGGTGTTCTCTACACGCCCTATAATCTACTAACGATTCAGGCGTTAGTGCGTTCGGTATTAGGCAACTTATTATTGGTACTAACAGATTTACTATTATCTACCTCTAATCTAGTTATTCCCATAGGCAAATCTTCAAAGACAAGACCGCCCTCACTATTCTCTTTTATCAGTTGTGGTTTCCCATAAACTGTATTTTCTATGCCTACAATTTTCAATGCTGACATTATCTCTCCTTATGCACTATTTATGGTAGTAGATTTATGCATAAATTCACAAGATTTTTAAATTATCCCAACCATCTTTATTAACAGTAAAACTAAGCACACCATTTCTAGTCATGTTGCCTGTTCTTGCTTTAAACTCATCAGACTGGTCAAGAGATGGTGCTTGAAACCAAGTACGCCCAAGTTGTTCAACAACTCTTAAATGATGATAATGACCGGTAACAAGAATCTCACACATACCTGCCGGAAGCCAACCATACATTTGACCTTTCCACCATTTTTCAATCTTGTTCCAAATATCTCCGCCACCAGTTGTCATGTGTCCATGTGTAAAAGCAATACGCTTATTAAATACTTCTAATGCTAAATGAAAATCATCAGGTACAACTACCTTTACATGTTTGTACCTTTCACGACCAGCAATAATCTCTCCTACAATTTGTATTGATGCAGTATCTGCATTATCTAAACGATTAGTGCTTACCGATGTTTTACCGCTTCTGTTCTCGCCATGGTTTCCGGGTACGCCACCAAGAATAATAGATTCAGCTTTACCCAAGAAGCTATCAAGTATTTCAAGAATCATCACTCTAGTTAAGTGTTCTTGTTCAGTTTTAGACAAAGAAACATTAAAAGGTTGATGGTCAAAAAACCCAAAACAGTTTTCAATCAAATCCCCTAATCCAATAAGGTATATTTCTTTAACAACAAAACCAGCTTTTGCTAAATCTTTAAGTTGTTTTTTACCATTAGATATACCACGCCTAATAAGTTTTATAGTTTCTTCAACTCCTAAATCTTTTTTACCAAGTTGCCAATCAGCCATAAAGAAAAACCATGCACAGTTACCACCGGTCTTAGTTTGTATAGGTTTTTTCTTTTTAACTTCTGCTAATAATTTTTTGTAATACTTATCATGGTGTGGATTTTTTTTCTTAATTATTGCTCGAAATGCATACATATCAACAATCGTTCCACCCTTTTGTTGTGCATTCCAAGTAGAAAAGCGTATAGTATCTTCATCAATAAAAAATTCTTTACTATCAAAACCCCAAGAATCTAATAAAGATTCATACTTAAAGTTGTTGTTGTGGGGTTGCACATGAGTTATGTTGCCTGTTTTTGTAGTTTCATCAAAACTTGCTTGGGGTTGCCAACCACTAGGATAATAATTATTACCCAGTTCTTCATTGTGTTCTATATCTTTTCTTTTAGATATAAGACTTTTTGTGTCTTTATCCATAATCGTAGTCTAGAACAGATGTTCGATATAGTGTGTATTACATTAAAACAGTTATAAGGGTAGCTATTGAAATGCCTGCTATAATCCAGCCATATATTTCTTGGCGAGTTGGTCTAGTTGCTAAATCTTTTTGTATTTGGTCTAACTTTTCAAACAACTTATCAATATCCAACATTACTTTATTAATCATCTCTTTCTGTGTATATCCATTATCAGCCATTACAATGCTCACTTCCATACTTGCAGTTACAAATCTGCACAAATGAGCCATCATCTTTTTTATTTACAATGCACATTATCTACCACCGCAACAACCATTACCACAACAGTCCATACTAATCTCCTTTACGAAACCCAATAGTCAAAAGCCATATCACTAATGTTATAACAGTAGCTAAACCTGTAATCTGTTGTGCTGACCCTGTCAAAGTTAGGGTAGCAATAATTAAACCTACAAGAGTCCAGCTCAAATTTAGTGTTTCTTTAATAGCTTCAATCAACCATTTGTATATTTTACTTACCAACTTAATCTCCTAAACATGCTAACTATTCTTACTAACACTGTTGGTACGATAACTTCTTGTGCTTTATCCCTTTGGTCTTGTGTCATGTCATCAGCAATATTGTTTAAACTTAGATTGTCAAAATCTATATCTACTATAACACTGATAGGGTCTGCTACAAAAGATTCGAATTGTATTTCTGTTGTTACATCAGCAAGTGTATAGTCCTCAACATCAGCATTCTCAACTGCTCTTTCAACATATTCTTCAACTGCTTGTGCAACTGCTACATTTGATTTAACTTGTTCTGCAACGATTGCAACATCTTCAGTTTCAACTTGTAATACATCAGCAACAACTTCAACTTGTTCCTCTGTAAGTTCTTCAACATTTTCAATGGCTTCCTCAACTACTGCTTGTACAACTTCTTGAACTTCTTCAGAAACTTGCTCTAAGTTCTGAACGCCTACATCATTGACCTCTTCTAAGACTTCAATTACTTCTTCGGTTTCAAGTTCATTAACATACTCTTCGATTTTTTCTGCAACTTGGTCATCAGATAAATCTTCCTCTATTTCTAATTCAATTACTTCGACAACTTCAGCGACTTCAACAATGACTTCTGCCTCTGTAAGCTCATCAACTGGTCTTTCCTCAACATCTTCCTGTATTGGCTCAACCAAAACTTCCTCGACATCTTCTTCAACTTCCACCACAACAACAATGTCATCTTCAATCTCCTCTTTTATTTCTTCTTTAGTTTCTTCTTCAACAATGATAATAATTTCTTCAGGTATATCATCAAGTTCAATTTCAACATCGACAAAGTCATCATCAAGTTGTGTTTCTTCAGGAAGCTCAACCACCTCAATCTCCAAATCCAAGTCCTTATCGGCATCATCTTTTTCGACCAGTTCATCATCTTCAATTTCATCATCAGGCTCCACTTCCAATACCACAACATCATCATCAGGAAGCTCTGTTTCGGTATCGTATTCTTCTTCATCATCTTTAATTATAGTTTCTTCAGGTATTTTGCAATCACCGCGTTCCAAAGCAATATCAGTAATATAGCAACCATATAACTCTTCATTTTTTTTCCTTTGGTTATCTCTTTCAACTGTACCATCTTCAACTTCTAATTGATTATATTCCGATTGTGTACCATCTTCATTAAC
>TARA_R100001460_G_scaffold45797_1_pt1 | contig 10063 bp, 4 predicted proteins | sample TARA_R100001460 | Tara Oceans TARA_R100001460 (sample SAMEA2622190) | marine metagenome | biome: marine biome (ENVO:00000447); feature: surface water layer (ENVO:00002042); material: "saline water (ENVO:00002010), including plankton (ENVO:xxxxxxxx)" | depth 5 m | reverse complement strand
AATCCAACAACAACATATGAAAAAGATCCTGCATCTGCAATTTTTAGGATTACTGGTGCATGTTATTTCTGGCAGTTTTCAATTTTTGATGGAAGTCTAACTGATAAAGTATATGTGGACAGTGCTAATTTTACTGATCCAGAGTTATTAGTAAAACCCTCTTTTTCTCACCACAAATTAACTGTATTTGAATATGCAGATGGTATTACTATAGACAAAACAACAAAATTAACAGATTTAAATATGTACTATCATAAGTTATCAATAGCTTATGGTAGTGCAACCGAGGATCGAAACATAAGTGATAAATTTCCGATAAAAACAGAGGGATTTGTTTCGAAGAGACCAGAATTTGAAATAGTTGGTGCGTTTGCAGCTGACCCAATTAAAATTTCAAAAATATTTGCGGGTACAGAAGGTGGAGATGCAGATCCAGTTGTTACAGTTCAAACAGCTACTGACCATGGTTTAGATAAAGACACTCCAATTCGTATTAAAGGTGTTGGAGAATCTGCATATAATATTTCAACAAATGTTTCTTCAATTAGTGTTACAAACACAAGAGAGTTTACATACACTTTATCAAGTTTTGATGGAGAAATTAAAAATACTAACGTTAATGTTACCGATGCATTTGTGATTGTAGAGACCGACACTGTAAATGGTGCTTCTCCTTATATCTTTAATATATCACTAAGATCAGTTTTTGGTATGAATGGTATGCATACTGATGGTGCAAAGGCAACTGGATTTCGTTCAATGGTTGTTGCACAATTCACTGGTGTATCCCTACAAAAAGATGATCGTGCATTTGTAAAATATAATAAAGAAAGCAGAACATATGATTCAATAACCATAGATGAAGACGGAACAACTGGAACAGCACTAGCAAGTCAATCATCAGCATCATCCTCATCTCAAGTCTATCACCTTGATTCTGATGCGATTTATAGAAGAGGTTGGGAAACTAGACATGTTAAAATATCAAATGATTCTATATTGCAGATCGTTTCTGTTTTTGCGATTGGTTATGGTGTGCATTTTGAGGGAAGATCAGGCGCTGACGCTTCAATTACAAACTCTAACTCAAACTTCGGACAACTGGCGCTCGTGTCTGATGGATTTAAGAGAGATGCATTTGCAAAAGATGATAGAGCATTTATAACTCATATTATACCCCCACGAGCTATAACAAGTCCAGTGGAAAATATTGATTGGGTTTCGCTTGATAAGCAAAATGCAAGTGCAAATAAAATATATCTATTTGGATTTAATTCTGAGGACATTAAACCACCATCACTTACACAAGGATTTAGAATTGGTGCAAAAACAGATGATTTACTTTTTGTAAATATTGGTACAGCAGAAAGATCTGCAAAAATAATGATGGTGGATCATGGTGGTGGATCTACTCGAAGTGGTGTTAAAAAAATCACTGGTGTAACAAACGACAATGGTGTTTTTACATCAACAAGTGACCACTTTTTATCTACTGGTGAGAAGGTAATAATTATAAGTGATGACGGAGATCTTCCTGAAAATATTGAGGAAAAATCAGTATTTTTTGTAATCAGAGATGCAGTTAACCCCAAAAAATTTAAACTATCAACTTCTCTCACAAACGCTGAGAACGGCACATCGATCCCAGCTATTGGTGGAACAAATTTAACTGTTTTAAGTAGAGTCACTGATAAAGAATGTGGAGATGTTGGTCATCCTGTTCAGTTTGATAGCAATTTAAAACAGTGGTACATAACTGTCAATAGTACTGACAATACCATATTAAGCAATTTGTCAGGGTCTGGAAGAACAGAACCTTCTTTTGTAAAAAGAATATCAGATACAAGAAGTCTTGATGAAAAAATATACAAATTAAGACTTGCAATACCAAAAGAAATTATCAACTCTAAAAATCCTGAAAACGGATTTGTAATTCAAGAATCTTCAAATACTGGAGTAAGAAAAGTACAAGATTTTACAGAGACACCTGATCTTACAACAGATGATTACTTATATGATCGAAATCCAAGATTCATAAGTACATGTACTTTTAATAGTGCATTAAAAACTGTCACCATTGGTCTGGAAAAACCACATAATTTATCTGTTGGTGATGTGATTACAGTTAAAAATATAAAAGATTCTACTAATACAATAGGTTTAGGAAATAGTGGATACAACACAGAAACATCAGTCACTAAAATAATAGATGGTCTAACTTTTGAGTATTTAACAGGAGAAACATCACCTGGAGCGTTCGCCACAAATGATTTTAACGATAAAACGAGTGACAGTGCACTTCAATATCCAAGATATGAAAGAACAGATTTAAAATCAAACATCTATATCTTTAGAAACAATATTATAAGTGAGTTTACAAATAATACATCTGATGGAGTATATCAAGTATTTGCACTTAACTCAAGTAATAATATCGCAGGTGAGTTTCAAGATTTAGAGTATAGTCAAAATGTTGTTGATGTATATCCACAATTAGATCGAGATAATGTAAACGAAAATCCATCAGCATCTAAAACATTTGCTCTTCGGTCACCACTTGGACAGGTTACCACTAACGACCCACTTAAGAGTATAACAAGAGAGACAACTGATAAATTACTTAAAACATTAGGTCTTGGTTTAAAAATAGAATCAAATGTAAGTTCCACTAATACTCTAGGTATTGTCACATTTACACAAGATCATAATATCGCTGGTATTATGACAGGTACTCGAACTGCTGGAACTGGATATAACAATGGTACCTATCAAAATGTGAAAGTTTATACTGATTCAGGCACTCAAAATGATACAACATGGAACGGAACTTTAGCAAAAGTTACTGTGAGTTCAAATGAGGTAAGTTCATTTGATATTACCAATCCTGGCTCTGATATGTTGGGTAAAGTCGGTCACTTTGATAATGCTGTTCTTGGAGGGGGATCTGGAGCTAAAATTACAAATACAGGATTAGGTCTTAAATCTGAAAATGTGGGAGTATCAACAGATCTAGTTTTACAAATCACGGGTGTTGGAATAATTCCAGATAGTTATTTTAGAATTATTGGAACAAATGATAAAAAGAGTGTATCAATAGCAAAAACTGATGGAGATGTAGATCCAACATCTGGACAGTATGGATTTATAGTTGGTAAATCCTCAAAGATTTCAACTACAACATTTAGTGTTGGTATAACAACTGTCACAACATCATCTCCACATGGACTTGTTGCAGGTAATAAGTTTCAATTAAATGATTCTACTAATGGTAATCAAGGATCATTTATTGTTGAATCAAAAGTTGGAGTCTCAACATTTACATTTAAAACTTCATCACAAATTGCAGAAGTAAATGGACACATATTAAAACATGGTTTATCAGCTAACGATGGATTATCAGGAAGAGGCAATGAAAATCTTGCGGTAAGAGGGGTTGAATTGTTCAACAAAGAGTCTGCAAAATTAGGTGTGGCTGCAGATGGATCAGGAGTAGTTATGCCTACATCCACAGATTTAATTAAGTTTAATCTATCTGGTGATTTAAATTCATCTAACTTATTAAATAGATTCCCATACGGATCATATATTCTTGTTGATGAAGAGATAATGAGAATATCATCCACATCTACATCTGGAAATGGCAGTGACAGTTTAAAGGTAATTCGAGGTGTATTTGGAACAACGATAGCTCCTCATGTTGATGAATCTTTGGTGAAGAGTATAAAAGCTTTCCCAATTCAATTTAATAGACCCTCTATTTTAAGGGCATCTGGTCACACCTTTGAGTATCTTGGATATGGTCCTGGTAATTACTCTACTGCACTTCCACAAGTTCAGATAAGAACTATCACTGAGAGAGAAGAATTCCTATCACAATCACAAGAAAGATCAGGTGGTGCTGTTGTTTATACTGGTATGAATAATAAGGGTGACTTCTATATTGGAAACCAGAAGAAGTCTGCACTTACTGGTGAGGAAACTTCTTTTGATACCCCAATACCATCAGTTGCAGGTGAGGATCCTGGTAGATTAAGTGTTGTGTTTGATGAAGTCACAGTTAAAGATAGAATTGTAGTTGAGGGTGGCAAATCAAAAACTGTATTATCAGAGTTTGATGGTCCAGTTACATTTAACAATGAAACTCAATTTAAAGATTCTGTTAAAATAAAGACAACTACAGATTCTACTTCACCCCTCACTGGAGCTCTTTTAGTTTCTGGTGGTGTTGGATTTGCAAAAACGGTGCACTTCGCAGATAATGCAAGAATAAAATTTGGATCTGAAGGTGCAGGTGATTTACAAATATATCACACATCTGATACTGCATCTGGTAGAAATAGTTTCGTTCGTGATATAGGAGGTGGTGATTTATTTCTCGATACTAATGGGTCAAAAATAGGATTAATACAGGATGGGTTTCAAACCGTACAGGATAATGGGGTAGGTGGAACGTTAGCGAACTTCAATAAGGATGGATCAGTTGACTTGTTTTATAATGCAGTTAAAAAATTTGAAACACTTAGTATTGGTGCCACTGTCGCTGGAACTATGTTTGCAACTACCTTCTCTGGATCTGGTTCAGGATTGACAGATTTGAATGAAACCACTCTTAAAGACTCTAATAAAAATGTAAGAGCTGAAGCAAATTCAAATGGATTAGAGATTACAGGACAATTAAAGGTATCTGGAATTTCTACATTTACTGACGGTATTTTTATTCCTAACGATAAAAAAGTGATGTTAGGTGATAATTCTACAAATCCTAGTATGGAGATTGTACATGATGAGATTGATTCTGTTATAAAACACATTAAAAACAGTGGGCAAGATCCTAATACAGGAGATCTCCACATACAAAGTGGTAAAGAAGTTATTATCTCGAACATTAGTTCAAAAACAAATGTGTCGGCAAAATTTAATGTAACTGGAGCAGTACAATTAAATCATAATACTAATCAGAGATTAATTACACAATCAACTGGTGTAAAAATTGGTACGACTACCAGTGATGGAAATCTAGATGTCACTGGTGATATTACTGCCTTCTTTACTTCATCGGATGTAAATCTAAAAGATGGTATTTCACCAATAACAAAAGCACTTGAAAAAGTTAAATCAATTAGTGGTAATACATTTAATTGGAAGGTAGAATCTGGTAAAGAAGGTTTAGATACTGGTGTGATAGCACAAGAAATTGAGGCACTTGGATTACCTGGTGTTGTTCGTACTAAAGATGATGGATACAAATCTGTTGAATACCATAAGATTATTCCATTATTGATTGAGGCAATCAAGGAATTGAGTGCTGAAATTGATACTCTCAAAAACAAATAAATAACTAAAAAGAAGTAATGTCTAATTATACAAAATCGTTTAATTTCCGAAATGGTGTTCAGGTTGATGACAGTTCTCTGGTAGTAAATGCCAATGGACTGGTGGGAATCGGAACTACCAGACCAGAAAAAAAATTAGATGTTTTTGGAAATGCGAGAGTATCTGGTTTAACTAGTGTATCAACACTCAATGTGACGAATGTCGTGACCATTGGAACTGGAATCACAATGGATTCTACGACAGGCATTGTAACTGCGGTTAAATTTGTTGGTGATGCATCGGGATTGCAAAACATTATAGCAATCGCAACTGACGGTTTTATTGCAAATGCTGGAACACTTTCAACTGTTGGAAGTGTTGGTATCGGAACGACAATATTTACAAATCCTACACCAAAATTAGAAGTTAGAGGGGATTCAAAATTTTTTGATGGAGTCACAACCTTCGAAGGTTCTATTATATCTAAAAATATAAACTCTACTGGTGTAATCACCGCCACTGATTTTGCTGGTGCGGGAGGAACTGCAGCACCATTTGTTAATATTAACGTAGGAACAGCAGCAACCATTGGAGTTTTAACAGTTACGGACGGATCAACATTTGATGGTGATGTGAGTTTGCCAGATAATAAAAAGATAAAATTAGGTAATGGTAAAGATCTTCAAGTTTTTCATGGTGAATCTCCTTTTTCTCCAGGCTCAGCACATAACAGTTACATTCAAGATTCTGGAACTGGAGATTTAGTATTACTATCCAATCAAGTTGCAATAAGAAATGCATCTGAAACTCAAGATATGGCAAGGTTCTATGAGGGAGACCGTGTTGAATTGAGTCATAATGGTAGTAAAAAATTCGAAACAACTGGAACAGGAGTAACCGTAACTGGAAATCTTGGAGTTAGCAATAGAACATTTCTAAAAGATTTAGAAGTTTCGGGTATTTCTACATTTAATGACACCATTGAACTTAAAAAGGTATCTGTTGGTGCGACTGTTGGATTTGGAACAACGGCATATTTTAAAGATAACGCAGCAATCATATTAGGTGATGGTGAAGATTTTGAAATTTATCATGGTAAATCTCGAAATGATCCAAGTGCTACAAATCAACAAAGTTACATTCGAGATTCTGGAGTTGGCGATTTAGTATTACTATCCAATCAAGTTGCAATCAGAAATGCTACTGAAAGTGAAGATATAGCAAGATTCAAAGAAAATGATGGTGTTGAATTATATCATAATAATGTAGAAAAATTACGAACTATTAGTATTGGTGCATCAGTTTTTGGACAGTTAAACGTTGCGAGATTAAATGGTGGTACTAATGGATTATCTGCGAGTTATGGTGCATTAAGATATGGAAATGAAGCTGGAAATGTTTCTTTCAGCACAAGAAAATCAGTAGATTTAATAAATTATGATACTGGCAATATTAATTTTTACTTAGATGGTTCAAATGCAAATTCTGGTATTGGTAGTTTCGTGTGGCATCAAGGAACATCTAACCGTTTGATGGCTCTTACCGCTGAAGGAAACCTTGGCATTGGATTGGTAAATCCACAATTTAAATTACATGTAGATGGAACTGCCAAAATTTCGGGACTATCCACTTTCGGAAATGGTATAAAAGTAACCAGTGGTGACATCACTGTAACTAATAGTATTAAATCATCCTCTAATAATACCGATCTTGATTTCTCAACTGGTATCATGTCTGCTACGACTTTCAAAGGAAATGTTGATGCAAGAGATGAAATTGGTGGCACGAGTAAATTTTTAAATCTTATTATTGAAAGTGATGGAACTGGAACTGGTATTGCCACAATGCCAAAACTCAAGATTGGATCAGGTATTGGTGTAAACGAAGATCCCCTTGCGAAGGTGACGTTTCCAGCAATGCAAGGTAGTAATTTTAATTTAATTGACACCTATCTTAATATTAAAACTAGTTCTACTAAAAGAGTTTTTGTAACCCAAGACGGTCAGGTGGGTATATTTACAGATAGAATGCCAGGTAGACCAGTTAGTGCAATAACTAGACCAAACGTTCAAACTGCAATTGGAGTAAATGTAGATACGACTGTTCTGGTCAAGGCATTAGGTATTGGAACTGCTGATTTTGGTCAAGGATCTGCCGTTGATTTTTCTAATGCTGGATCACAATTCTCTAGATATATGATTCCACCTGTCATTAATAGTGCAGATGAGAGAGATTTACTGAAGGGAAATAGTGGAACTAATCTTTTTACTGGCACAATCACAGCAGGTTCTCCTATTATAACAAATGTTGGTAATTTTGATATTGCTAATCTTACCCTAGGAACTGTTGTTACCATTACTAATGAAACTAATATTAATCAAGTGTTGCCACCAACAGGTGTAGCTAAAGTTATTGGCAAGGATAACAGTGATCCTTCTAATAAAAAAATAACATTAGATAAGAATTTTGGTGGAACTGGAAGTTCAAATGGTAGTGTCACATTCAATGAAAATGGATCAAATAATGACATACCCCTAGGAGCAATTATTTTTGATAATTCAAGTGGTGTTAATAAACTTAGATATTTTACAGGTTCGATTGATACAAGTGGAAGTGATGGTGGTTGGCTCAATGTCTCATAACAAGAGGTTAAAATGACTATTAAAAATTCTGGAAGTTCATTATCTTTTTCTGAAATAGTAACAGAATTTGGTAATCCAACTGACGGTAAATTTGGAAATTACAGAGTTACAGAATCTTTAAAACGTAATAATGTTACTTTTAGACAATTAACATTAGATGGAGAAACACCTGGTACCGCAGGTAGTATTCCAACATCAGGTCAAATTAAGTTTAGTGATTTTTATGGCAAAAGATTAACAAATGTAATTGACATATTTTCTGGTGGTCAGGAAAATTTATTAAATGCAAAGAAGATATTTAATGTAATACCAAACCGAGTCACTGTGGTAGGTCCAAAAAAATCTAGTGACAGGAGAGAAGCAGACAGTAAAGTTATTATTTCAGTGAACAAAACAGTTGGATCAGAAAAAGGAGATCAGACTAAATGTGCATTACGAACAGGATCATGGGATTCTACAGTTCAATTACAGGTGATTGTTGATGGTCAAGGGAAACTTGTTGGTGCTGGTGGAGATGGAGGAGATGGTGCGGACGGATTAAGTGGTTCATTTAATGGAAAACAAGGTAGAGGTTTTAATGGAACTAATGGAACATCAGGATTGGGCATCGAACATGGAACCTCAACTAATAAAACAAAAATCATTATAACATCAGGTGGTATAATATCCACGGGTTTTGGTGGTGGTGGAGGAGGAGCAGGAGGTCAAGAAACAAGTAAGAATGATAGAAGAGCTGGTGGCGGAGGAGGTGGCGGTGGTGCTGGCATCCCTGCTGGAATAGGTGGACAAGGTGGATCACCACAGGCAGGTACGAGAGATGATCCTAAAGATAATGGTGATGATGGTAATAGTGGTTCAGTAAATAATAACCAACTTCTAGGTGGCACTGGTGGTGATGGAGGTTCTAACGAAGATCAAGTTTCTGGTGCAAATGGTGGAAGAGGTGGAGATATTAGACCTGGTTTTCAACAATTAAATGGTTCTAACGGAGGGTCAGATGAAGGTGGGTTTCCTAATGGAGGAGTTACCTTTGGTGGAACTGCGGGATCAAATGGAAAGGCAATCAGAAAAACTGATAGTAATATAGTATTTGAAGAACAGTTTAGTAGTAATGATGATGTGGTAGGAGATAAGGATGGTATAGGTGTATTTCAATCAACATAGTTTGGTTACGAGATATATACTATATACTGTTATTAATTTTGTATGAAATCAATTATTAAAATTGAAAAATATTTGCCAGAAACAAATCAGATAATTGTAAAATTTGCGAGACTTCATGCTCCTCAACCAATCGACAATTACGATAGCACTCCAGTAGATTGTGATAAACTAGATTGTTATAACACAGAAACTTTCCTTCACACCTTAATGAGAAGAGTGGGAGAGAAGTTTGTATTAAAAGAAGAGGATGAAGAACCAATTTTTAATAAAGTGGATGTTGTAGGTGAGAAACTTGATTTACCTAATATGGTAGGAAAGATAATTGAATGTAAAGTAGATAGTAATAGGAAACAAATACTAAAAATGAGGAGAGTTGAATTATGACTGTTAAAAGATATGTAAAAAAATGTGAAGAGTTTGCGATTTGCTCTGAAACAGGGAGTGCAGGGGATGTATTTTTTGATAGTGCTGCTGAAAATCGTGCTTTATATCACATCATAATTAAAGGGTCAGGTAGAGGTGGGGTTGCCTTTGATTCAGAATATGTAGAGGCAGATGCACAGGTCAATAAATTTCATTCAAAAATACAATATCTTGGTAAAAATTTAATTTTTGAAGCATATGAAGATTATCATATATTTGGATTCTGTCCAATAAGACTGACAGATCAATGGAAAGGTCGATTGGTTAATGAATCATTTGATGGTCAGGATGGAAGTTGGTTGATTTGTTTTGATGGAAGACCACTGGTTAATGGAAAGGAGTTGCAAAGAATGGACTATGCGAGATTAGAAAATAAAAAATACGAGATTGAATTAAATAATTCTGTGATTGGATTATTTACGAGAACAGGATAATTTATTGTCAAGAAAATAAAACATTTTCGCAATTATTATATAATGTGTTATAATAAAAATAAACTACGAGGTAGATATGAAATTGAC
>TARA_R100001460_G_scaffold1307_3_pt1 | contig 10130 bp, 7 predicted proteins | sample TARA_R100001460 | Tara Oceans TARA_R100001460 (sample SAMEA2622190) | marine metagenome | biome: marine biome (ENVO:00000447); feature: surface water layer (ENVO:00002042); material: "saline water (ENVO:00002010), including plankton (ENVO:xxxxxxxx)" | depth 5 m | reverse complement strand
GGTTTATAAGACTCCTGGAAAAACTAAAAAATATATTGTTATGTCAATAGATTTTGCACAGGCAACGACTCAGACACAAGGTGCAGCTTCAGATTTTTATTCTGGTGTAATTCAATGTAATATCTATGTTCCTAGAGGAAAAGGTCCAGCAACATTATCCGCATTAGGAGAAGCTGTTATTGATGGACTTACTTCTGTTAATGCTTCTAATTATACAGATACTTTTAGCTGTGATCCTAGAGTATTAGATGTTGTCGGTCCTGCTCCTATTGAATTGGATGATTCTTCACACTTTTTGGGCTTAATATCTTGCCAATTTACCGCAAACGCTTAGTATACTAATAATAGCTACATATTAACATGACAAGAGCAGTTGATCTTTTAAAGAACAAGTTTGGAGTTTCTCAACTTTATAAACATGACGTAAAAAAGGATGATGAAATTATTCTTTCTATTTATTGGCATCCATTAACTATTGCAGAAAGAGAGGCTATTCAGAAAAAAAGTGGTTCTGATGATGCTAATAATTATGCTCTTCAACTTATGATAGAAAAAGCTTTAGATAAAGACGGAAATAAAATATTTCAAGATGGAGATAAAGCTTCTTTAAGAAGAGAAATTGAAGCAAATATTCTACAAGAAATACAATTGGCAATGATTGAAGCAGGAATAAATAAGGAGGTTGCAACAGCGAAGGCTGATTTGAAAAGCTAATAAAGATTGGAGATTTATATTTTCTTTAGCAAAAGAATTAGGTAAAACTGTTAATGAATTGTGTAAAGAACTTACAGCAGAAGAATTAATTGGTTGGATAGCTTATGCAGAATTAGAAAGTGAAGAATATGAAAAACAAAGAGAACAAGCACAAAAATCTAATGCTTTAAGAGGTAAAAAGAGGTAATATAGAGAAAATGTTTTAATTTTTATAGCAAGTGGCTAATTATAACGTAGATATTGCTGTTGCTTTAAAAGGTGCTAAGAAACTTACTGATTTTAATAAAACTGTTGGGAATACAACTAATCAAATAAAATCTTTAGAGCATCAATTAAAAACCGCTTCAAAACAACAAGGTTTATTAGTAAGAAGTTTTGAGAATTTAAATAAAGTATTAGCAGATGCAAAAACAAATTTTAATGCTGCTGCTTCTGGAACAAAGTTACAAGAAAAAGCTGCAAGACAGTTAATAAGAGCAGAAAAAGATTTAAATAAAGAATATCGACAACGTGATTTGCTTTTACAAAGGCTAAGAGGCACAGGACCTATGAATTTACCAGGAACAGGTGTTGGTAGAGATCCTGTCGCAAGTTCTATAGAGCGTAGAAGAAGAAAATTAATGAGAGGTGCAAATAAAAACTCCCCACATAGCAGACCAATAGGGCCTGGAGAGGCTGTTCCCGCTAATTTACGTTCTCCATTACCACCTAGATCTGATGTCTTTCTTTCTTCTTCACTCCCACCTAGATCACCATTACCTCAAAGATCTTCAATAGAACCAGGTCAAAGTTTATTTGGTCAAAGCGTCAATATAGAAGGAAGAAGTTTGCAAATTCAGAGAGAACAATTTGAATTGCAATCGAAATTAGGACAAATGGAAATAAGAAGTTTAAAAAATAAACGTAAAGATTTAACTTTTGAAGAATTAATAACTAGGAATATTGAGAAACAAACCAAACTTGAAAAAAGTAATGAAATAATGCTTTCTCAATCAAGTAGAAGAAGAAGACAACGTATTTTAGATAATCCTTTTAATAGAATTAGACAAGGATTAACAGGTCGTAGTCGTACAGCTAGAGCAAGAAGAGGTCAAGCAACTTCAAATGCTTTAATTGGTGGTGCTTTCCCATTGTTATTTGGGCAAGGTTTGGGGGCTGCTGCTGGTGGTGCTGCTGGTGGTGGTGCAGGTGGTTTATTAGGTGGTCAATTTGGATTTGCATTGTCTCTTGTTGGTACAGCTATTGGATCTTCTTTAGACAAAATGATACAAGGTCTAAAAGAATTTGGTAAAGCATTAGATACTACTGAAGGTGCTTTAAAAATGATGACAGATCGTAATCTGTTCAGTAGTAAAGCAATACAAAAACAAGCAGAAGCATTAAAAAGACAGGGAAGACAAGCAGAATTAAATGAACTTGTTACTAGAGATTTAGGTAATTCATTAGGAGCAGTTGCTGTAAAAGATGTTCAAAAATTTAGTACAGAAATGGAAGAATTATCAAGACAGTTTGGTATATTAACAACTCAATTTCAAATATTAGCAGCAGGACCATTAGCAAAAGTTGTTGATCTTATTAATAATGTTGTGGGAAGGCAAGTTTTAGAATCAAGAATTAGTAATCAATTAAGAGCCTTACAAAAAGGAGATCCTAAAGCATTTAAACAATTTATAAAAGAAAATCCTCGAAGTGCAAAGGAATTTGGTTTAGGTCTTTTATCTGGAACTTTAAAACAACAAACTCCTTTGGGTGTTGTGGATACTGATGTAGGTCCTGGAGGTTTTAAATTTGGAGGAAGAAGTGATGAACAACTTCAAACATTATCAGGAAGTTTAGATTCGTTACTCAAAAGGTCAGGTATTGATAGTAATTTGGGTATTGGTGGAGGAGATGCTGATAAAGTATTACAAGTTTTACAGGCTGAAGAAGGTAATTTAAGAAAAAAACAAGAAGCCTTACAAAGTTCTTTTGGGATTGAATCTGCTATAGCTGTTATTAAAGAAAATAATAGTCATCTTGATGATAAAGCTCTAAATGATTTAACGACTAAAGCAAGAAAACAATTAGAAGTAAATGAAAAATTAGAAAAAGAAAACTTCTCATTACAAATAACATTAGATCTCTACAATAATATTGCTTCTAGTATTGAAAATGGAATTGTAAGTGCTATTGAAGGAGCTATAGAAGGTACAAGAACATTAGGAGATGTTGCTCGTAGTGTATTTACAGAAATACAAAGATCACTTATCAGATTTGGTGTAAATGCTTTCCTTGGTGGACTTCCTGGGATTGGTGGATTTTTTAGAGCAGAAGGTGGGCCAGTTAGTAGAGGTAGAAGTTACATAGTTGGAGAACGTGGGCCAGAACTATTTACTCCTGGATCTTCTGGAATGATTACACCAAATCATCAATTGGGTGGAGGATCTACAAGTGTTGTTGTTAATGTAGATGCTTCTGGTTCTAATGTAGAAGGAGATGAAGGAGAAGGAAGAGCATTAGGACTTGCATTATCAGCAGCTATAGAAACAGAATTAATTAAGCAAAAACGACCTGGAGGTTTACTTGCATAATGGCTACTTTTCCATCAATCACACCAACATACGGACAGCAGAAAAGATCCGCCCCAAATACTAGAATAGTTCGTTTTGCTGATGGCTACGAACATAGGATATTATTTGGACTTGCTGCTCATCAAAATCCAAAGGTATATAACTTTACTTTTAACGTATCAGAAACAGATGCGGATACGATAGAAGGTTTCCTTGATAGCAGGGCAAATGATAGTGCCAGCTTTACTTTTACTCCACCAGGAGAAGGTTTTACCAAAACAGGAACTTACTCTCAATCAGGTACTACAGTAACAATTACGATTACAGGTCATGGTGTTGCTATAAATGATGTATTAACAGTTGATTACACAACTGGATCTGCCGTTGATGGTACTTTTGTTGTTGCTTCGGTAGTAGATTCAAATACTTTTACAGTAGTTGCTGCTGCTAGTGCAACCAATAGTGGTAATGTTTCGATTACTTTATCTGGTGCTGGTCAATATGTTTGCGAGAACTGGAATAAATCTATACCATATAACAATAGAGCTACGATCCAAGCGACATTTAGAGAGGTGTTTGAACCATGAGTAGTGCTGCTATTGTTAGCGATCTTCAGAATATAAATCCTTCAGCAATAATTGAACTTTTTACCTTACAACTTGATACTAATTTGCACGGTGAAAATACTATTTATAGATTTCATAATGGGTCATCTTTAAAAGATAATGGAGAAATAGTTTGGGCTGGTAATAGTTATCAAAGATTTCCAATCAAAGCAGAAGGTTTTCAATATGGTAAGGGTCAACTGCCTAGACCTACACTTACTGTCAGCAATGCCCTTGGAACTATTACCGCTATTTTATTGAATATAAATAACACTACGGCTGGTAATGATTTAACAGGAGCAACTGTCACTCGAATTAGAACTCTTGCAAGATTTTTAGATGCTGTTAATTTTCCTGAAACAACAACGGCTTCTGTAACAACAACAACGATTGCTGATCCATCAGATGCCGAAACTGTAACTTATACAGTAACAGTTCAAAATGTCGGAGGTGTGAATATATTTTTATTAAATGGTGTAAATAATCCTGTGATCACAATGAAGAGAGGTTCAACTTATATCTTTGATCAATCAGATTCTTCAAATAGTGGACATCCTTTAGCAATAAAATCTGATGCAGGGGGATCACAGACAACAACTGTATCTGGAACTGCTGGAAATGCAGGAGCTACAGTTACCTATCAGCCAGCATATCCTTCTGCTCCAAGCGACTTAAGATATTACTGCACAGTTCATGGAAACGGCATGGGTAACACAATCACAATGAACGATCCAAATACAACGACTCAGACTACAACTACAACTTCTACACAACAAGTAAATCCATTTGGTACGCCAGATCCTACAGCAGAATTTCCGAAAGAAATATATAAAATAGATCGTAAAGCAGCAGAAAATAGAGAAATAGTTCAATTTGAATTAGCTTCAGTGTTTGATCTTGCTGGTGTTAGAGCACCAAAAAGACAATGCACTAGAGCAGATTTTCCTTCTATTGGTACGTTTAACGGATGAATTGGAAAGAAGCTGCTCTTGTTCATGCGAAAGGCCAAGATCCTGATGAATCTTGTGGCTTGTTATTAAATATTCGAGGGAAAGAAAGGTATCATCCTTGCCGTAATTTATCTGCACAATCAGATGAATATTTTATTTTAGATCCACAAGATTATATAAAAGGCAGTAACTTAGGAACAATTACAGCTATCATTCATAGTCATCCTGACACTCCACCTGTTGCTAGTCAGGCAGATAAGATGAGTTGTGAATATAGCAAACTACCCTGGTATATTGTTAATCCTAAGACAGAAACTTGGGGATATTATGAACCATGTGGATATAAAGCACCTTTACTTGGTAGACCTTGGGTTTGGGCTGTAACAGATTGTTGGTCATTGATAGTTGATTGGTATAAAGAAGAAAGAGGTGTTGAATTATTAGATTATGAAAGACCGACAAGAATTGAAGAATTTATGAATGATCCAGTTTTTGAGAGGTATTTACCAAGTAGAGGTTTTAAATTATTAAAACCAGATGAACCTTTAATGAATGGCGATGTATTAGCAATGAGTATTTTAGGAAAAGGATTAAATCATGTTGGTATTTTTTTAGATGGGGATGTTTTACATCATTCAGCAGATAGACTATCTTGTAGAGAGCCATATAATCCTTGGTTATTAAAATGCACAGGAGGGAGGTATCGTTATGATGCGTAAGATAAAATTATATGGTGAACTTGCAGAGTTTGTAGGTCACAAAGAATTTGAAGTACAGGTAGATAGTCTTGCAAAAGCGGTCAGTTTTCTTGTGAATAATTTTCCGCAAGTTGAAGGTTATATGAACCCAAAATATTATCAAGTTAAGATAGGAAATTATGCGATAGATGAATCAGAAATTTATCATCCTATAGGTAAAGAGGATATACATTTTGTACCTGTTATTAGTGGTGCAAGAGGATTTGGAAGAATACTATTTGGGGCAGCATTAATTGGATTAGCGTTCATTCCTTTTGCTGGTGCTGGAACAGGACTAGGGATGCTTTTTGGAAAAGGGCCCGTACTTGGACTACATAAATTAAGTCAAGTAGGTATGCTTTCAAAAGCATTAGCAGGAATAGGTGGATCTCTTGTATTGTCTGGAGTCTCTGATTTATTATTTCCCTTGCCTCCATTACCAGATTTTAGCTCAGAAGAAGATCCTAGGTTATCGTTTAGTTTTTCTGGAACGCAGAATACCGCAAGAGCAGGTACTCCCGTCCCAATAGTATATGGAGAAATTATGACGGGATCAGTCGTGGTAAGTACTTCTCTTGATACACAACAGGTAAGAGCATGACAGACATACCAAAGAAAATTATTGGTGCTAGACGTAGAAGGAGGACACCACCACCACCGACAAGAACTCCTGATACTTTACATAGTAAACAATTTGCTACTTTTATTGATCTTATATCTGAAGGAGAGATAGAAGGTTTTGCAACTGCTTCAAAAGAAGGTAGAACACAAGGAACAACTGCATATAATAATGCTGCATTGAAAGATGTATTTTTAAATGAAACTCCTGTTTTAGAAGCGTCTGCTGATTCTGCAAATGCAACATCTACTGATTTTAATTTTCAAGATGTCGTATTTAACCCTAGATTTGGAACGGCAGATCAGGCAAAAGTTGAAGGTATAGAGAGTAGTTCTTCTGTAACAACTGTAGGTGTAACTGTTACAGCATCAAGTCCTGTCACAAGACAAATAACAAATACAAATGTAGATAGAATTAATGTTTTGATTACTGTTCCTCAACTACAGAAAGCAACAGATAAAGGAGACATATTAGGTTCAGAAATACAGTATAAAATTTCAGTTCAATATAATTCTGGCGGTTTTACTGATTTAATTACTGACACTATTTCGGGTAGAACTGCTGATGCGTACCAAAGAGATTATGGGATAAATCTTACTGGTGATTTTCCTGTAGATATTAGGGTTAGTAGGATAACAGCAGACAGTACTGATTCTTTTTTACAAGATGAATTCCAATGGACAAGTTTTAGTGAGATAATTGATGATGCCAATACATATCCAAATAGTGCTTACAGTGCTTTACGTTTAGATTCAGTTCAATTTAATGCACCGCCTTCAAGAAAATTCCGTATCCGTGGAATAAAGATAAGGATTCCTGGTGCTGGTGCTAGTGGATCGGGTACACCAACGGTTGATTTGCAGACAGGGAGAATTGTTTATCCTGATGGCTATATTTTTAATGGAGTCATGGGTGCTGCCGTTTGGTGTTCATGCCCTGCGATGGTGTTGCTTGACTTGCTCACGACCCAAAGATACGGATTTGGAGATCATATATCAGATAGTTCATTAGATTTATTTTCTTTTGTAACTGCATCTAAATATGCAAATACTCTTGTTGATGATGGTTTAGGTGGACAAGAGGCTCGTTTTAGTTGCAATGTAAATATACAAAGTCCAGCAGAAGCATTTAATTTAATAAATGAATTAGCAGGTGTTATGAGATGTATGCCAATCTGGTCTGCTGGTTCAATAAGTATTACTCAGGATAAACCTACTGATCCAAGTTATTTATTTACTTTGTCCAATGTGACATCAGAAGGTTTTTCGTATTCTGGAAGTAGTTTAAAAGCTAGACACAGTGTTGTATCTGTTTCTTACTTCAATATGGATAGTCAGGAAGTGGATTTTGAGGTCGTGGAAGATAGTAATTTAATATCAAAGATAGGCACTGTAGTAAAGCAAGTAAAAGCATTTGCTACAACTTCTCGTGGGCAGGCTCGAAGATTAGGAAAAGCAATATTGTTCGCTGAAAATAATGAATCTGAAGTCGTTGCATTTGCCACCTCTATTGACACTGGTGCGGTTGTAAGACCAGGTGCAATTATTGAAATACAAGATCCAGTAAGGGCAGGTGTGAGAAGGGGTGGAAGATTGTCTGCTGTTACTTCTGCAACTGTTGTTACTGTTGATGATACATCTGCAACTGATTTAGCAGTAGATCCTAACGGAAACCCCGAAGGCAATCCAACATTGGCTGTGATTTTACCTGATGGATCTTTTGAAAGTAAGTCCATTTCATCTGTTTCAAATGGAACTATTACTGTATCAGAAGCTTTTTCTCAAGCTCCTAATGTTAATGCAAATTTCCTTATATCTAATACATATGTGCAATCACAACTTTTCAGAGTAATAACAGTAGAAGAACAAGATGGTATAAATTATGCGATTACGGCCTTATCTTATGTTGAAGGTAAATACGCATTTATTGAAGATGGAGAACAAATACCTGCTAGAGACATAACTAATTTAAATGCACTTGCACAACCACCTGCTGGTTTGAGTGCTGTTGAAAAAATATTTGTTATTAATGATAAGGCTGTATCAAAAATTGTTATAAGTTGGCAAACAGTTGTCGGAGTAACTCAATATCAGGTTAATTACAGATTTGGTAATGATAATGTCATATCTGAAAGGGTTACAAGACCTGATTTTGAAATAATGAATAGTAGACCAGGAACTTATACTATTCAAGTTTTTTCTTATAATATTCTCGAACAATTATCTTCAAGTTCTAGTAATATCACCTTTAATGCTGTTGGTAAAACTGCCGTTCCAGCTAATGTACAGAACCTAAGAATAGAACCTATTAATAATAAACTTGTAAGGCTTAGATGGGATGCAAGTACTGATACTGATGTTTTGCATGGAGGTTTTTGTAGGATTAGACATTCTTCCAAAACAGATGGAACTGGTGTTTTCGCAAAAGCTGTAGACATTGACAAGATTCCAGGAAATAGTACAGATATTATTGTTCCTTATGTTGAAGGAGAATACTTAGTACGTTTTGTAGATGATGGTGGAAGAATAAGTGCTGGAAGTGCTTCTGTTGTTATTGATTTACCAGACCCACAACCAGCTTTAGTAGTGCAAACAAGGCGAGAAGATCAAGATAGTCCTAAGTTTCAAGGAACAAAAACTAATGTAGATTTTGATGCAACAACAAATAGCCTTAACTTAATTGGTGGAGGTAATTTTGATTCAATTACAGATTTTGACACAGTTGCCTCATTAGATGATTTTGGAGGTATTCAATCATCTGGAACGTATGACTTCAATGAAACTTTAGATTTAGGTGCGGTATTTAGTTTGGATCTTAAACATCATTTCTTTACTGAAGGTTTTTATCCAAATGATTTAATTGATAGTAGAACAGCAAATGTCGATACATGGACAGATTTTGATGGTACTAATGCAAATGATGTAAATGCAGAATTGTTTGTACGAGTAACACAGGATGATCCTTCATCTGGATCACCAACTTATACAGGATTTCAGACCTTTGTTAATGGTGTTTATAAAGGAAGAGGATTTCAATTTAGAACCAATTTAACAAGTAATGATCCAGCACAGGATATAAGGGTGGCAGAATTAGGTTATACAGCAACATTGCAGAGAAGAACAGAACAAAGTGCAACAGCAATTGCATCTGGTAGTGGTGTAAAAAATATAACTTTTGACCATCCATTTTTTGTGGGAACTTCTGCATTATTAGGTGCAAATTCAAATTTACCTTCTATTGGTATAACTGCACAGAATATGGCTACAGGTGATTATTTTGAAGTTACGAACGTGACATCAACAGGTTTTTCTGTTCATTTCAAAAACTCATCAAATGCTAGTATTAGTAGAAATTTTAACTTTACTGCGGTAGGATTTGGTAAAGGGAACTAACTTATGGCAAGAGTAGATTCTACAGGCGGAACTGGATACGTTATTGACAACGGTACAGGTAGTGCTGTTCGTACAAAATTAAATCAAATTGCTGCTGCAATAAATTCTACAAATAGCGGTTCTGGTGATCCATCAATTAATACTGCATTTCAAATGCACATTGATACTTCAAGTTCATTATTGAAGATAAGAAACGCTGCGAATAATGCGTATATAACAATAGGTGATGTATCAGCAACTAATTTAGGTTTAATGGCATTAGCTGGTGGTACGTTTACAGGAAAGGTAACTCATAATTATACAAATTCATTAAATCTACCTGTAGGAACAACGGCACAGAGGGATGGTAGCCCTGCTGTTGGGATGTTTAGATATAACTCAACACTTAATGTCTTTGAAGGTTATAAAAACACAGGTTGGGGTGAAATTGGAGGCGGTGCTGGAGCTACTGGAGGTGGTACTGATGAGGTCTTTGTTGAGACAGACCAAAACGTAACTACAAATTACACATTAACAGCAAATAAACACGCACATACTGTAAGTCCTACAATTAACTCAGGTGTT
>TARA_R100001460_G_scaffold14002_2_pt1 | contig 10207 bp, 14 predicted proteins | sample TARA_R100001460 | Tara Oceans TARA_R100001460 (sample SAMEA2622190) | marine metagenome | biome: marine biome (ENVO:00000447); feature: surface water layer (ENVO:00002042); material: "saline water (ENVO:00002010), including plankton (ENVO:xxxxxxxx)" | depth 5 m | reverse complement strand
AACACCTAAAGGACAAAACCATTTTAAAGATTTACGAGATAGAGCAGAAAAGCAAGAAGATTGGTGTTTATTGGAATTTAAGGCGAGTGAAACGAAACTGTTAAAAGACGAAGAACTTAAATCTGCCAAACGTGAAATGGGAATTGAAAGATATAACCAAGAATTTGAATGTAGCTTCAATGCCGCTGTTACAGGAAGTTACTATGCAGAACTGATAAACGAACTCGAAAAAGAAAATCGACTTGTACCTATTGAAAGAGATGATGCGTGTAAAACTGTGGCGAGTTGGGATTTAGGTATGTCTGACTCTACCAGTATATGGATTTGTCAAACAACAAATAACGAAGTACGACTGTTAGACTATTATGAGAATCATGGTGTTGGTTTAGATGTGTATATGAATTGGTTACGAGAGAATAATTGGTTTCATTGTGAACAGTTATTACCACATGACGTAGAGGTAAGAGAATTAGGTACAGGAAAGTCTAGGTTAGAGATTTTACAAAATGGTGGATTAGATTGTCGAGTGGTACAACGTATTAGTGTTGCAGATGGAATACAGGCGGTTAGGAGAATGTTACCGAAGTGTTGGTTTAATTATCCTCAAGTCAAACAAGGAGTTGACTCTTTACGAAACTATCGTAGAGAGTATAATGAAAAGCAAAAGGCGTTCTATGACAAACCTTTACATGACTGGACATCACATTGTGCTGATAGTTTTCGTTATTTAGCTGTTGGATTAGATAATACGAGTGTGGAGTGGTCACGACCTTTAGACATTAACTTACGATGGGTGGTTTAAATGGGTGAATTAGATAGAGTATTACGATATATGAATGAATTAATGATGACTGGGCAACGACCGCGTGTTGGTCTTGGTAGTATGACAGATTTAGAGATGAGAGAGCCAGTAGGAATTGGAAGAATGACAGAAAATGAAATGATGTCAAATCCTAGTGGATTAGGAGGTATGAGTGAATACGAATTAGCACAAAGACAAATCTACGATATGATGCAACCAAGAACTAATCAAGTAAGTAATTTGTCAAATATACAATCAAGAGTTTTATCAGATGTAAACTATTTAATAAATAATGGTTTATTAGGTTTTACTGGTGATCAAGGAAATGAAGTATTAGATGGATTATTAGAGCAACAATATATAGACGATATAGCTAATAGTTACGATGAAATGTCCAAAGAGGCATATAACGAGGGAAGAGCTGGTAATGAACGAGAATTAGAATTAAAAAGATTACGAGATGAGGAAAGATTCTTTGGAAGAGCTAGATAAATACAAAAACAAAATGGGAGATAAACAATGTCAGGAGTGTGGTTACAAAAACGAGGTGAATGGGTTTCAAGAAAAGAACTCGATGAAGTTAAAAAAGAACTGGAAGAACTAAAGAAATTAGTAAAGGATTCAAATGGACACAGGGAAACTAAAAGGAATACTCGAAAGCGAAATTGATTCATCTATAGGTTTCATTGAGTCAGAAACAACAGACGAAAGAAAAAGGTCACTCGAATATTACCAAAGAGATAGTTATGGTAATGAAGTCGAGGGTAGGAGTCAAATTGTCACATCAGAGGTAGCTGAAGCTGTCGATGGCTCACTTCCACAGTTAATGCGTATTTTTACTCAAACAAAAGACTTTGTAAAGTTTGTTCCACGCAAACCAGAAGATGAAATGGGTGCAAATCAAGCAACTGACTTTGCAAACTGGGTAATTGAGCAAAATAATGGAGTAATTTTGTTCCATAACTGGTTTAAAGACGCACTTTTACAAAAAGTTGGTGTTGTGAAAGCATTTTGGGATACTCAAGAGAGTGTAAACGAAGAAGAATATAACAATTTAACAGATGATGAACTTCTTATGTTACTCCAAGATGAAAAAATGGAGATAACAGAACAAGAAACGATAGAAGAATCTATACTTGATGAACTCGGTCAAGAGATTTTAATCAAAAAACATGACGTAAAAGTCAAAAAAAGAGAAGAAACTGGTAAAATTGTTATACAAAATGTTCCACCAGAAGAATTTTTAATCTCAAAAAAGGCGACAACCATCTCAGATGCACCATTTGTCGCACATAGAAAGTTAATTACACGAAGTGAACTCATTGCTATGGGTTTTGACGAAGATATTGTAGCTACTTTACCAAGTTATGACGATATTTCGTTTTCAAGTGAAAAAGTAGCAAGATTTAGTAATGGTGAACACCCACATGAGCAAGATAGTTTAGATGATTCTATGCAAACAGTTGAGGTGTTTGAGTGTTACTTAAAAACAGACTTTGATGATGATGGAATAGCAGAGTTACGAAGAATCGTATATTCAGGTTCAGAAATTTTATATAACGAACCATGTGATTATGTTCCATTTTATAGTATATGTCCTTATCCGATGCCACATAAGTTTTTTGGACAAAGTTTGGCTGACAGAGCAATGGATATACAGTTAATTAAATCTACTGTTACAAGACAGATGTTAGATAACTTATATCTGACAAACAATGCTAGAGTTGGTGCAGTTGAGGGTCAAGTCAATTTAGATGACTTGCTTTCTGTGACTCCCGGCGGAATAGTAAGAATGAAATCACCTAATGCAGTTGTACCATTCAACATACAACCAGTCGCTAACCAAGCGTTTCCAATGTTGGAATACTTGGACAATATACAGGCAAAACGTACTGGTGTTAATGATATGGCACAAGGTCTTGACCCCAACATTTTACAAAATGTGACTGCGGCGGCAATTGCGGCGTCAACAAAAGCGTCAAGTGGTAAGTTGGAATTAATTGCTCGTGTATTCGCTGAATCAGGAGTAAAAGAGTTATTTAAAGGTATTTTACATTTATCTACCAAGTATCAAGATAAAGCTGTGACAATAGCACTAAGAGGTAAGTATGTTCAGATGGACCCAAGAACTTGGTCAAACCTCTATGATGTATCGGTTAATGTAGGACTTGGAACTGGAGATAAAGAGGAACAAGTAGCTAATCTTGGTTTTGTCCTTAACAAACAAGAAGAAATTATCAAAGGTTATGGTATTAACAATCCATTAGTATCCTTAAGAAAGTATGCAAATACACTTAATGAGTTCATACAAGAGTTAGGAATCGCTAATGCTCAAGAACACTTTAATGAAATAACACCAGAAGTCGAGATGATGTTATCTCAACCTCAAGAACCACCAGTTGACCAAACAGCACAAGTGTTAATGCAACAAGCACAAGCACAAATAGAAATTGATAGACAAAAAGCTATGGCGGATATTGAGTTGAAACGTGTCAAGATGGAAGAAGAAATGAAGTTAAAACGTGAAGAGATGATGTTTGAGTTAGAGTTAGAAAAACAAAAGTCAGAGGCAGATATTATTCGTAAAGAAAGAGAATTGATAGCAGAGGCGAATATTAAGGCACAAAAAGTAAGTGCTGGAATAACTGGAAACGTGGAGATACCATCATAATGGATAGACATGAGAAAGCCAAAAGGGCAGAAAACTATTTACAAGATGAATTTTTTATCGGAGAATTAGATAATCTCCGAAATATTCAGTATGACATTATTGGAAATTCAGGAAGTAGTAATACAGAAGAACGAGAATCTGCTTATTACATGATTACTGCAATTAACAATATCAAATCACACTTTGAATCTATTTCGATGAATAAGAAAATAGATGATAAGAAATTTAAAATACTATAGGAGATAGACCATGACCTCAAATGAGAATGGAAAAGAATCAGTTGTTGACCGAATGGTAGGGATTTTAGAACCAGCGACCTCACAAGAGCAATCAACAGTTCAAGAAGAACAACCAGAAGTCCAACAGGAAACAGAACAACCTATTGATGAAATTGCTCAAGAGGAAACTCAAGAGTCAACTGACCTGATAGATGAAACTGTTGAAGAAAACGAAATAACCGAGCAAGAAGTTGAGCAACCTCAAACTTACCGAGTCAAAGTACAAGGTGAAGAAGTTGATGTTTCACTCGATGAATTGCAAAAGGGATATTCTCGCCAAGCTGATTATGTTAGAAAAACGCAAAAGTTAGCCGAACAACGCAAAGAGTTGGAAAGTGAACTTACGAATCTACAAAAGTTTAATAACTTAAGTCAACAATATGACGAAGGGTTAAAACAGATTGAACAAATCTTAAACCAGACTGATAGTCAGGAAGATTTACAAAAACTGAAACAAACTAACCCACAACAATATGCTATTAAACTTGCAGAAAGAAGTGAACAGGAACAACAACGTGCGAAAATACAAGCAGAAAGGGCAAAAGTACAACAGGAACAACAACAGTTACAGCAACAACAAGTACAGAAACACTTAAAAAGAGAAACTGAGATTCTGCATGAGTCGTTGCCAGAGATGAAGAATCCTAAAACTAGAGAAAACGTAATGCAAGAGATAATGAAAGGTGCAAAAAAGTTGAACTATACAAATGAAGAGCTCTCAAATGTATACGACCACAGAAATGTACTTACTCTACTTTACGCATCAAGATATCTAGCACTTAAAGACTCTCAACCTGAAGTATTTAAAAAGATGAAATCGGCTCCAAAAATTATGAAAGCTGGGGTTGCGAAAGCTACTACCCAAACACAATCAGATAATATAAAGAGAGCGAAGACACGACTCAAACGTAGTGGTAATGTGAGAGATGCGTCTAAACTCTTTGAACAACTACTTTAAAGGAAAAAATTATGGCTACATATCAAACTTTTCAAGCAGTTGGTGAGAGAGAAGATTTAATTGATGTTATTTACGACATTTCACCAACAGACACACCATTTATGAGTACAGTTGCTAAAACATCAGCATCTAACGTATATCACGAGTGGCAAACAGACTCTTTAGCGGCGGCGGCATCAAATGCGGCAGTTGAGGGTGCTGATGCTAGTGATGCAACTCTTTCAGCTACAACAAGAGTTGGTAATTACACTCAAATCAGTCAAAAAACAATTAAAGTGTCAGGAACACTAGAACAAGTTGACAAAGCTGGTAGAAAGTCTGAAAAGGCGTATCAATTAGCTAAAGCATCTAAAGAAATTAAAAGAGACATGGAATTAGCTCTTTTAAATAATACAGTACAAAGTGCTGGAAGTGCGTCTGCGGCTAGAGTTCTTGGTGGTATCCAAACTTGGATAGCAACTAATGGTGACTTTGGTTCAGGTGGTTCTGCTGGTGGTGCAGGAACATCAGCTAAAACTAATGGTACAGATAGAACATTTACAGAAACCATTCTTAAGACTGTTGTAAAAGAAGTCTTTAACTCAGGTGGTGAACCTAAAGTTCTTATGACTACTCCAACACAAAAACAAGTTGTATCTGGATTTGCTGGTATTGCGGCACAAAGATACATGGCACCTGCTGACCAACCAACTACAATTATTGGTGCGGCAGATGTGTATATGTCTGACTTCGGTCAAATGTCTGTTGTTCCAAACAGATTTATGACAGCAGAGTCTGATAGTGGTGAGGTTGCGTTAGTTCTTGACCCAGAAATGGCAAGTGTTGCGTACTTAAGACCTTTCCAAACAAATGATTTGGCAAAAGCTGGTGACGCACATAAAACTCAACTATTAGCCGAGTACACACTCGTAGTTAATAATGAGGCGGCACATGGTATTTGTGCAGATTTAACTGAGTAATATAGGAGTTAGGGGGAGAAAACTCCCCCTTTACCTTAATATGTTAAGTGAATACAAAACACAATTAGTTCACCCAGATGGAGATGGTGGTGTTGTTATTGAAACAAAACAAGACTGCTCAGACATTGTTGAACAAAACAAAAAGGAATTTAATTCATTTGATGAAAATGCAAGATGGGGTAATGACATCTTTAGTAATAAAGTTGCATCTATACCATTAACTGCTATTGATGATTTACAGAGAAAAGGAATCATGAGAGGTTTTGCTGTAGTAGACCAAAAAAAATTCAATGAATGGTTAAATCACCCAGACCAAAGATTTTTTAGAACACGACCAGGGAAATTATAGATGGCATTTACCAATTATTCAGACTTACAAACAAGTGTGGCAAGTTGGTTAGGTAGAGATGATTTAACAGATAGAATTAAAGATTTTATTGAGTTAGGTGAAGTAAGACTACGAAGAACACTTAGAATCAGAGAAATGCTGAAAGATGTAACAGCAACTACAACTGGTGGTGATTCTACTGTTGGACTTCCAAGTGATTTTTTAGAAGTCAGAGATATACATTTATCTACTAATCCAATACAACCATTAGATTTTTTAACACCTAGTGCGTTTTTTAGTAATACAAGAGCTACAGAATCAGGTAGACCTTTACAATATACGATTAAAAGTCAAGAGTTTCAGTTAGCACCTGTTCCTGATTCAACGTATACGATTGGTTTATTGTATTATGCAGAACCTGATTTACTTTCTGACACAAATACAAGTAATGTATTTTTAGCAAATGCACCTGATGCTTTACTTTATTCGACTTTAGTAGAAGCAGAACCATATTTGATGAATGACCAACGATTACAAGTATGGGCATCAATGTTAGAAAGAAGTCTTGATGCTTTAAATAAACAGTCAATACAATCTCAATACTCAGGTGTTCCTTTATCAATGAAATTAACTAAAAAGAGGTAATATTTATGACAGCAATGAGTAATTATTTAGAAAATGCACTCATAAATGCGACATTAAGAAATACATCGTATACTTCACCATCGACAGTTTATGTTGCTTTGTTTACGTCAGACCCTACAGATGCTGGTAGTGGCACAGAATGTAGTGGTGGTGCTTATGTTAGACAATCAGCAACCTTTGGCGCACCAAGTAATGGTGCATCGTCAATAAGTGCAGATGTTGAGTTTCCACAGGCAACAGGTGATTGGGGAACAATCACTCATTTTGGAATATTTGATGCTAGTTCATCAGGTAATCTTCTTTATCATGGTGCTTTAACAGCAAGTAAAACAATAGCAACAGGTGATGTTTTAAAAATTACATCAACTAATTTAACAGTTACATTGGCATAATATGGCAGATGTATCTGGACCCTTTACACTAGACCAACTAGACCAATTTGGAACAATAGATTCACTTGCGTTTAGTTTAGATAGTGATGTCTGGAATACATTAACTGTTTTTGATGCTGGTGGTTCAGTATTAAGTTCTGCGACAACATCAGGAACTGGATTAAGAGAAAGGTTGGTTGATGGTTCTGTTACAGGAAGTGGTTCGGTTAGTAGTTCTGCTATTCGCATACAGTTTGCTGACAGTTCTGTATCTAGTAGTGGTGCTGTTAGTCTTGATGCTATACGGATTCAGTTTGTTGATTCATCAGTAAATGCATCTGCTACAACAAGTGCATTGGCTGGTGTTGTATTTAGTGCTGATAGTTCAATAGATGTCACAGGAACAGTATTAGCAAGTGCAGTAGGTGTGTTTGTTAATAGTTCTTTTGAAGATGTTTTTGCACCACCAAACGCAATTGTTTCATGTGAAACATATGTCTTTGGTGAAGAATGGGGTGACACAACTATAGATGAAGATACTTGGACTGATGTAGTAATAGGAAGTCAAACTTGGACACAAACAACAGTAGGATATGACACATGGCATTAACTAGAGTTAAATTTGAAGAATGGTATCCTGACCAACCACATTTACTTGGTGCGTTAAAAGATGCAAAAAATGTTATTCCTACAACAACTGGATATACTTACTTTAATGATAAAGAAGCAATATCTAATAGTGCGGCACAAAATTTAATTCGTGTGTTTCCAGCAAAGTTTGGAACTCAGACACAACTTTTTGCGGCATCAACATCAAAACTTTTTAAATATTCATCAGCAGATTTAGATTTAGACGATGTATCTAAATTAAGTGGTGGTTCACCCGGCAGTTATACAACGACTGATAGATGGTCTTTCACTCAATTTGGAACAAAATTACTTTGTGCTAATAAACAAGACAGAGTACAAGCATGGACAATAGGTTCAAGTTCTAATTTTGCTGATTTAGATGCGTCAGCACCAACTGCACATTACATAACAGTTGTAAGAGATTTTGTGGTTTGTGCAAGAGATAATTCTAATCCTAGTAAAGTATTTTGGAGTGACATTAATGATGAAACAGATTGGACTCCAGCAACGACTTCACAAAGTGATACTCAGATAATTCCAGATGGGGGAAATATTTTGGGTATCACAGGTGGAGAATTTGGTTTAGTGTTACTTGAGAGAGGTATACATAGAATGAGTTACATTGGTTCACCATTCTATTTTCAGTTTGACAACATCTCAAGAGGTATTGGTTGTTTTGCAGAGGGTTCTATAACTCAATATGGTCAAATCACATTCTTTTTAAGTGATGATGGTTTTTATATGTGTAATGGTTCACAAGTAACACCAATTGGCACACAAAAAGTAGATAGATTCTTTTTTAATGATTTAAATTCTGCTAGTTTAGCAAACTTAAGTGCGGCAGTTGACCCAATAAATAAGTTAGTGATTTGGTGTTATCCAAACAATAATGATGAACAAGCATTATTAATTTACAACTGGCAGATACAAAAGTGGTCAAGAGCAATAGTTGATGTTGATTTTATTTCAACTGGTTCTATTCCTAGTGTTACCTTAGAGGGTTTAGATTTATATTCAAGTTCTATTGACGATTTAACAACATCACTTGACTCAAGATTATGGGTTGGTGGTAATTATGCTTTAGCTGGTGTGAAAGACGACAAAATTGTTACATTTACAGGAAATAAATTGTCAGGTGAGATAGTAACAGGCGATATTGATATGCAAGGTAACAGTATTATTAATTTAGCAAGACCATTAGTTGAAAATGGTTCAGCAAACGTGTCTGTAGCTAGCAGAATCGCCCCTAGTGACACGATTACATTCCCTGACTACGTTAGTCCTAGTTCAGAGAATAGAGTTCCTCTGAGAGCCGTAGGACGTTTTCACAGAGTTAAAGTTCAACCAACAGGTGACAACTGGGATAGTGCTGTTGCTATTGATTTAGAAGTTAATAAGTTAGGTACACGATAATGTTTAGAGGATTAAATCCAACAGGTGCAGAACCAAGAGTAATATCAGAGGTGGTTAATGGTATTTTAAATGGAAAAATTAACTCTACAGGAACAGTTACATTTTCAACAGGTACAACAGAAACAACAGTTTATAACGAAAGAATGAGTTCAGATACAGTTGTATTATTTTCACCAAGAACACTTAATGCGAGTGCTGAAACAGACCACACTTTTGTAAAGACTAAAAATGATGGTAGTTTTGTGTTTGGTCACAGAAATGTATCTCATGCAGATATAACTTTTGATTATGCGTTACTAGGATAACTATGGCTACTTATAAAGGTAAAAAAGTATCACTTAATAAACCACGCAGAATTAGACAGGGTGAGCCAAGTTATGGTAAAAAGAAGTCAGTTGTATTTGTTAATGATAATGGAAAAATTAAACGAGTAACTTTTGGCGACCCTAATATGAAGATAAAAAAGAATGTACCTGAAAGACGAAAGAGTTTCAGAGCAAGACATAAATGTGACACAGCTAAAGATAAAACAAAAGCAAGATATTGGTCTTGTAAGGCATGGTGATGGAATATACATACATAAAACCACAAGAGTTACGAGGAAGTTGGGAATACATTAAAAAAGGATTATCTAAGATACTGAAGAAAAGTCCTGAACAATGGATACCAGAGGATATTTATAGTGATTGTGTCAATGGACATTCTCACGTTGTGTTGTTTACAGAAAAAGATAAAGCACTAGGTTTTTGTGTTTTACAAAAAAGAAATAAAGATTTACATATATGGTGTGCTTATAGTGACGTAAAAGGTTATTTAAATAAAGCATTTAACATAATTAAAACTATTGCTAAAGAATCTCAATTAGATAAAATAACATTTGAAACATGGAGAAATGGTTGGGAAAGAAAAGCAAAACATTTAGGGTTCAAACCTCGAACCTATTACATGGAGATATAATATGAGTGGTGGTAGTAGCGGAAGTTCAACTGTAAGAAATGAATTAGACCCAACAGTAAAACCTTTTGTTAAATATGGTTTAGACGAATCACAAAGGTTATATCGACAAGGCGGACCCCAATTTTTCCCTGGGCAAACATATGTCGGTATGTCACCACAAACACAATTTGCTCTTGGTCAAGCAGAACAACGAGC
>TARA_R100001460_G_scaffold46115_1_pt1 | contig 10235 bp, 30 predicted proteins | sample TARA_R100001460 | Tara Oceans TARA_R100001460 (sample SAMEA2622190) | marine metagenome | biome: marine biome (ENVO:00000447); feature: surface water layer (ENVO:00002042); material: "saline water (ENVO:00002010), including plankton (ENVO:xxxxxxxx)" | depth 5 m | reverse complement strand
TGTTTATATGTGTGTTTCATTGTTGTTTTGCTTTTAATATTGCTAAATATAATCCATAATCAAAATTGTCCCAATGTTCAATCCAGTCAATTACATTTGTTGCATTTCTTTTCATCTTACCAACCTTTTTTATATTTTTCTAGAAATTCTTCTGTGTATAAATTACTAGCTCCGTTTCCTAAAACATCTTCCCACCAACGGATACCCATTTGTAAACGTGGTACTGCAAATTTACCTACATCATCATCTGCAATATAGAAAAATATATCATTTCTACCACCTGTTTCAGTACACTCTGGTGTGTCAGGTAATGTTTTTACTTGTGTTTCAAATTTAACGGTAACATCCATTTGTTCTTTAAAGAAATTTTCTAATTCTTTAGCCCCGCCATCTGGCATGATTGTGCCTTGTAGTACACATAATTGATTAAATTCACTCATAACTTTTATTTTAATAATTTTTGATGAAATCTAGTAAATCTTCTATAAACATTTCTCTCCCAGTTGGGCTTAGTTTTTTTAACTTATATTTGATTTTTATAAATACTTCTTTCATAACCTTTATTTTTATAATTGTAATATACAAAAAATATTTTATAACCTTTATTCCTAAATTAAAAACCACCTAGGGCTCGTTTTGAGCCCCTTGGTGGAAAAGAATCGGTTATGAAGCGATTTCTTGTGGTACCAACTCATTTGCCATTGCAAATAATTTCTTGTTGATATCCATGTCTTGTTTAAAGTTTTTAACTTCTCGTGCTTTACGTGATCTAGCACCTGATAGGTATGAAAAATCACCTGTAATAATTTTTTCCTGTATTACATTAAATACACTCCATAAATCATTACCTTTATCTTCATCACGAACTGGGTTGATTATTTCATCTAAATTAATTTTTGCTACTTTCAATTGATCCTCAGTGAATCGAGTTGTAAGTGATTTTTGAGCTAATTCTTTCATTTGCTTTTTATCTAACTCAATTGCTTTCATTTTATTCATTGAATCAACTGTTAGTGGCAAACGCTCAACCATTTCTTTAATTTGCACTTGCAAATTTTCAAATGTATAACCCATGTGACGCATTTTAACGTCCTCAAACTTTTCATCAGCAATAACTAATCCATTTGAACATACTAGTCGAAATAAACCAGCTGTAAATGTAAATGCATTTTTACCATCATGACTATTTGTCAATAGGATTTGTGGAAATACTGTATCTCCATCTGCACCATTAATAACAACATCAGGATTTCGAAACGTTAATAGGTGTTTCTGGAATCCCTTAGTGGTATTCTTACGTGCTTTAACTTGTTGGGCATCTACTACTCCCCAACCTAATTTGCTCATATCTTCTAGCACTTGTGCTGTTGGGATATGTGTGTAATGTTTTGAAACATTAGAGGCAGGCGTTTCAGTAAACACTGCTGGTGCTATCTCTCTAATTTCATCATTACTTAAAAACTTTAACTCTTTTGAATTTTGATCTGTAAACATAACTTTTATTTTATTTTTTTTTAAATTTATACTGTATTATACGAAAAATCTCCTGTAAAGCCAATTCCTCTTGTACAGGAGAAACTATATTTAACCTTCTCTCCCACAATCAGGGCATATTTCATCTCCATATAACTCTGTTTCGTGGCAATTTTTACATTCATTCATAACTTATTATTTTATTGCAACTGTTCTCCAATATTTAGCATTTGGGTCTGTGTTTTCAACTTCTCTCTTAACATCACCTATTGTGTGAACACCTTGTGCTGTGTTATCTAATGGAATTACTGGTGTATCATCTGGTAGTAAGTGGGCTAGAGCGTTTATAAATCTCATCCCATTGCTTCGAAATGCTACTTCAACATAATCATCTTTTACTTTTACTCCGAATGTTGTACTCATAATTTATTATTTTAATTTTCTAGCTTCTCTTATTGCTCCTTCTAAATAGTGAAAAACCCCACCTTGATGAAGTTCAGCATGATATTCATCATATAACCCATCTATTTTTTCTATAAACTCCTCAATTCGTTTTGGTTTATTTAGTTGAAATTGGTTTCTTTTTTCCTCTTCACTTTTTTCATTATAAAATGTAATATGAAAACAATATGAAAAACTTTCATTGTAATCATTATTATTAGCCATTTCTTGAAGTTTTGCTACTGTAATATTTTCATAGAATTCTTTTCCTCTACCTACAACCTCACTTCGTAAATCCCCCCAACTATCTTCACTAACATCTATACCTGGGTTTCCTAGCCAGTCATCATGGAATCGTTGACCTAATTCATTTACTTTGCTGCGAACAAACACATCAAGTTGTTTTATTTCTGAGGGGGTGAAATTATCTATTAATTGTTGTTCAATTCTTCTATAATTACCATCTCTAGACCATTCTAGCTCTTTAATTTGTTGCCAATACTTATCTTCTAACCATCTTCTCATAATTCTTATTTTTTTATAATTGTAATATACAAAAACCTTATTTAAAATTCTATTCCTCTAATGGAGTCATTGTAACAGCCAAATGAGTAGGTAAATAAAATACTTCACCAGCACACATATTATATTTAGGCCATTTATCATATTCTAGTATTTCATAATATGCTTTGTCACCTTCATAATATAATAATCTAGCTTTTGTAGTTGGGGAAATATTTGTTGAAAATTTCCTTCCTATAACATTATCTAGTTTATCAATTACTACTTCTCTAGGTGTTATTCCTCTTCTTTGATCTGGGTAGCAATTACTCATCTTTCTAGTATTACAAATGAACCAAAATGATCATCAAACACTTCTAGTAGATTTTCATAATCTCCTGATGTCATTAATTCTAGGAGTTGATCTTGATCTTCTTTTGAATATCCTAACTGTCTAGCAAATCGTCTTGCATAACCCATTAATACAAATGCATTACCATCTGGACCAGTTAGGTCAATTATTACTTTTCTTTGTGGTTGTTTTTTTCTTATCATTTTTTTCTTCTTTTTCTTATATATTTAATGACCCATCCAGTTAACATGAATGTAGCAAATACCCAACTTATTACTAATAATGTAGTCATTTTTTATTTTAATTTAAATATTAACTTTGATGTTGGATAGTACATAACATCCCCAATCTTTAAATTGGATTTAAAGGGTACATCACCTAATCGTGTAATTACTACCTCTATACCATCATCAAAAACATCTTTCACAATACCTATCTTTTCCTGAGAATCACCAGGGAATAATTCAATAGTTTTACCAATATACTTTTTCATAACTTATTTTTTTATTTTTTTTAATTTAAAATTGTATGGATTTGTAACTCATTTAATTTACTAATAAAGTTAGGTTTTGATGTATGCCACCTTTTACCATGTATACTAATAGCATATTGTTTAATTTGTATCTTTTCATGCATTGATAACTGGTTATACTTTTTCATAACTTATTTTTTTATAATTATAATATACAAAAACTTTATTTAAAATTCTATTCCTTAATTAAAGATTTTCTGAATAAAATGCTTTATGTGCTGCTTCTTCTAGATCAAAATCATCATCTTCATATGATTCCCAATCATCAATTATTTCTTCTTCAACATCATCCTCATCTTTATATTCAGGTAATAATCCTATTTTTTCTACAACCCACCATACTCTATCTTTGTACATATTAATAGATGTTCCATCTATATCAGTTATACCTTTATCTGTTAATTGGGCTAGATGTGCTATTAAATCACAGGTTAAGTGGTCTAGTTCTTCTAAATCGTAATTATCTTCTTTTGATTTGGTTTTGATTGTTAACCACTTTTTTTCTATAATATTTTTTTCTTTTTTAGCCATTTTCACTATATTTTTTTAAATAATCTCTAATTTCTGCTGCTAGTTCATATTCTTCATCACTTACAGCATGTTCTTCCATATCTTTTAAGAGTAAATCCCAATTCCCCCCGAACTCTATCTTTAATAAACGATTTATTAAATGTTTTGATTCGAGGGATAGGTTACTTGCCTCTATAATTGGGTCTAATTTCATATTATTCACTTACAATTACTGAATATTCAATTTTATTGTTTGTTAGGAAGAAATTCATTCTATCCTCAGCTCTACCATTACGGTTTTTCTGAAATGACATATAAGCACCACCACCATCACGATCAGATTCACGTCGCATTTCAAGCAATGCATCAGTCATGTGCTTTAATTTATTTGAACCTACAAACTCACCTGATTTAGTAACTTGTTGAATTAATAGGAATGAAGTATATTTATCTTCCTTATTTTCACCTTTGTTATTTCTAACACAAGTTTCAACTAACCATCCTTCAGCGGTTTTTCTATCCCAACCATTGTCATCACGAACACCTTCAATCACTTCAGCAATTGAATCAATTAATACTAAATCATAACCACGATCTAATGATTGCTCAATAACATCTTTCATATTAAAACTCATGAAATCAGATGTAAATAATGTATCAACTAATCCAAATTGAGGAAAACGTTTTGTATATTTAAACATTTGTTTTCTACCCATTTCAGCAGAAATAAATAAACATTTTCTACCTTTATTTTGAACAGCAGCAACCAAATCTAACATAATTGATGTTTTACCTACACCTGGGTCACCTATTGCCATTATGTTTGATGCACATGGTATACCACCTTCAAATGAAAATAGTTGATCTACATTACGTAAACCTGTTCTCATTGATTCTAACATTTTAGGATCAATATCTAATTTATTTAATTTTGTAATTTGGTCAAAATCAATTAATGATGGGACCGGGGTCAAATTTTGAACTTTTCTTGGACGACCTCTTTTACCTGTTTTAACAACTCTTTGTGTAACTTTCATAACTTATTTTATTTTTTTTAAATTTATACTATATTATACGAACTCTTATTTTAAAACTCTATTCCTTAATTAAAAATTTATTTGTTTTCATAAAAATTTGGATGCTGTGGCCAAGTTGGGTTTTGTTTATGGTCATAATATATTCCAATAGCTAGAATTGTATTTAACCAAAAGAAAATAAAATATTTTCCAAAATGTCCTTTTATATACCATACTAAAAATACATACGCTAGATAAAATGTAAATAAGCCTCCTAACAATTCTCCTAATTTTTTCATACCTCAAATATACAAAACTAATTTTTAAAACTCTATTCCTTTAAAGATAACTTTTTTCTAATTTAAATAAAGTCCCACGTTGGATCATTTCAACTTGACGTTGGTTTTCTAATGGTTTAGCATCATCAATATTATCGCTAAATGCAGGTAAACCATGTTTAAGACCACAAAAAACCTGGCAGTATTCATTTAATACAATGAATTTTTTGACAGGTTTTTCAATTTCTTTTTTATTTAAAACTAATTTCATTCTTTTTTATTTGAATGAAATATACAAAAATAAAATTTAAAAAAATATTCCTCTATTATTAAAAGAAAAAATGTTTTAGCCAAGCTGTTAACCCATTTACATTAAGAATAACTAAATTCCACTGTTTTCGTACTGCAACTTGTACCAACACACAAATAAACCCCATAATATACAACGCAGGCTCAACAGTCCATTGAGCTGCAATTAAAAATCCTGTTCCCATATATCCTATTCTAGTAGCTAATCTTTCTGTTGGGGTTAATTTTCTATCTCTAACTAATGATTTAAACAGTTGTTTCATATTTAGTTAGGAATTATTTCCGCATCTTTAATTGTTTCTACAAATAAAAAATGAGAATCAGTTCGTAAAACATGATCAACTCCATATAGCCCATCTCTCCATATTTTAACATTCTCCATATTTAATACTCCTTCTTTATCTGTAAAGTGGGAAATTCTAATGTCTCTATGGACAAAATAACATTCACCACCATTTCTATAAAATTGTTTCATTTAATATTATATTCTTTTTTGTATTGTTCAATAAACGATTTACCAATCCCTATTTCTATTATTTCATAATTACTTGGTAATAAAGGATTTCTTTTTCTAGAATTTATAACCTCATCCACTCCATTTTCTGTAATTAACATCCAGTATTTTTTTCCTGTTGGTTTTTTATAAACAACAACTGTGGTAATTTTTTTTTCTTCTGGTCTTCCTTTACTCATCATCTAAGGTATTAGCCACTAATAACACTCCAAATAATACTATAAATACCATCGCTATACTCATTCCTTTTTCCAATTATCTAGTATTACTGCTGCTATTAATAATAGAATACTAAAAGTTACTACTGCATATTCTATTGGGCTCATATTTATTATTTTATTAAATTTATATGTCCGTGTACTTGTAATGTTTCTCCTAGAACATTAGTGTATATTACTCTATAAAAATAAACTCCAATTGGAGAATTATTTCCATCCCAACCTTCATTTATGTTGTTATTTTCAAATACTATTTCATTCCATCTATTGTATATTTTGAAATCAAATTTTTCAATCCCATTCCCTATAGGTTGTAATATATCATTAGACCCATCTCCATTGGGTGTAAAAGAATTTGGAATATATAACCCAATTTCACATTCAGGTCCGACTTCAATGTAACCATCATATAATAAATAGTGATATGAATTGCAAACACTATTTATGTTATCTCCCCTAGATGTTACAATAATTGATAAATCTAATTCTTCACAACTATCTTTAACTTGAATTTCAAAGCAAAATGAACGAATACAATCCCCAAAAAAATCCCAATCCCCTATATCATCTGAGGGGTTATTATTACTAGGGCCAAATTCAAAATGCCACCCATTATTCACCCACACCCAATCTCCTTCTGTTGTAATACTACAGTTTTGGGGTGGGTTAAGTGGAGTTAAATTTTCCCATCCTTCTCCTAATTCTACTTCTAGACTTTCTAATTTACAAGTACTACCTCCTGTCCATCCTTCCATTTGGTAACAAGCTAGAACTTTCTCACCTTTAGGGTAACTAGTTTTATCAGGGTCTAGGTATGATGTTTCTATCCCTATTGGGGATTGATTATAACTAAAAAGAGGTAATAATAAAAAAATTAATTTATTCATCTTCTATTTTTCTTCCACCATCTATTTGCTATAAAACCTATAACTAGTAACATTATACCAAATACAACTACTACATATTCTATTCCATTCATAATATTCTATTTTTGTTTTTTCCTAAATTTTTAATTATTTTCCAAATTAGAATTTTTTTTATCAAGTTTTTTATCATGTTTTTTGTCTTCTACATAAGCTGAAGGAGATGGTAATCCACTATAATGGCAATGATCTTTAGCAGGATAGTACTCCAATGTTTTAAAGCTATATTTTAATTTTTCTTTTCTTTTTTTCATATTTTTTTGGTGGGAATCTACCCCAATTACCATGACCATCATAATCTATACTGTCATCATCTTTTATTTTTTTATTTTTATTTTTTTCTTGTTTTTCAAAAAATCCATAAAAAAGTATGTAAGAAACAAATATTACAGAACCAACAAAAAATATTATAAATCCCATCTATCTTTTACTATATGGAAATTTCTTTCTCTTCTCTTCAATGCCATACCAAAATTTCTCCTGGGATTCTGTGTTATAGTTACCTGCACCCATTGATCCAAGTTTTTTAATTTGTCTTTTATATTTATTTTGTGCTTTTTCTTGGGATTTATGTGATCTATTAACCATTCTTAACAGAAAAAACATATATGTTACAAATATAAAGAAACCAATACTAAATATTAATATATTCATAACTTTACTTTTTTAATGTATTGAAAAAGGTTGCTAATCCCAAAATTGAAGGTACCCATATACCAACGAACATTCCTTCGTCTTTATAACCTCCAAACCATAAACTAACTGAGAATAGGAAACTGATGAATGCTAGAAGTAAAGGATAATATTTTTCTAATTTTTTCATTTTTTAAAAATTTTTATTTATTAAAATATATGAAAAAATCCTTAGATTTCCAAAGAAAAATTAATCAGTAGCAAATAAATCTCTTACTGCTTGTTCATTCCCTTCTGTATCTTCTTGTCCAACTAATTTAAGAATACCATCAATTATTTCCTCTTTAGCTTCTGGGGTGGTTTCGTTTCTGTATTTTAGAAGAAATTTAGTAATTGCTTCTTCTTTAGGTCTAGAAAGTTTCATTTTATAATCAACTATATCTCTAAAACTCATAAAACTATAACCATCTACTACACTACTATTTGCTAGTATTTGATCTGTTGATCCAACACTTATACCTGGTGGGTTCCAAGCTTTAAATGCTTCTATTTCATTTGAAGGTCTGTAGATACCCTTTTTATAATTTGATTTGTGTTTTTCCCAAGTACCATTCTTTTGGAGATATTTTTTTAAATTAGCCCATTCTTGTTCTCCTGGAATTACTAGGTCTAAATCACCTGGTTCAATTAATTTAAATGCTTTTCTAATTGCAGGGTATAAATACAATCTACCTGATCCAGATACTAAATATTTTTTGTGATCATCTTTTGTAATACCAAATGGTTCAAATATAAGTTCATCTGCTTGTTTTAGAAGGGAAGATAATTTACCTGTTATGGCTTCATCAATTTGAAGTGACTCTTCTATTTCACCCCATACTTCATTTACTAAAACCTCTTTAAGATAAATCTCTAATAATTTCATTTTACTACTTTTTCTTTCACTTTTTTAATGATTTTTTCATCATAAAAACTTCTTAATTCTAAAGTTTTAAATGAAAAAAACATCCTTAGTGGACTTGGGCCTTTTAAATATAAAAAATTATAAGCTGACCACTCTGCTTTTTCCCAATAATTATCTTTAATAATTTCTAATAAAAGATCACCATTTTCATCAACATGTTTCCAATCATAAATATGACATACTTTAGTAATACTTTTTAAAAATTTTCTAAATTTAATTGCTCTGATTAAAAATGATAATCCTATAAGTGATGTTCCTATTATATACATAACTTTTATTTTAAGGTAATATAAGAAAAAAAAGATAAAATCCCCATTCCTTTTTAAATTAATTTAATTAAAAAATGGTGGAGGTAGAGGGAGTCGAACCCACGACCTCCTGCGTGCAAGGCAGGCGCTCTAGCCAGCTGAGCTATACCCCCATTTTTCTATAGGAAATGGTAAATGAGAGACCAAATACAATTCTTGCTAAGGCAACCCATAAAATGCAAATCCAAAAACTATTAATAGGAAGTGCTAAAAATAGTACACCCATAAATATAAACAAGTTTCTTAATAGTTTGAAAAAATGCCAAGCATCTGTTAAACCTACTAGCAATGTAGTTGAAAAGAGAAATTTAGGGCCTTGTTTTGGGTCTCCATTTTTATATTTATTTTTCCATGAAATCTCTGGATTCCAAAATAATTGTGGGTTTTTAGAGTAAAAAACAGAATTATAAAAGTGAAATTGGAGGGTATCCATTACACCTTCACTTACTCCTGATAAAATAAAGCAAACTAATCCAATATATTCCACTAGTTATCTTTTCTATATTGGAGATACCAAACTAAAGAAGCTATAAACCCACCATAAGCAGCAATTCCAGTAGCTATTTTTAAATAGGTTGTGTCTAAGTATCCATTAGCCCACCAAAATGGGTATAATATACACATTACTAACATAAATAAAATTTGTAGTATGTGAATTGAGTGTTTTTTAAATCGTTTCATAGTTATAAATATTTAAACTTTTTTTATACTTCGGAGAGCTGATTTAAGGTGGGTAATAGTATCACTTAATGGTTTACTGTTTTCATCATTATACTTCTTTTCTAATTTAGAAATAAGTGTTTCTAATGAGGTTATTTCTACTTTTATTTTCATAATTTTTATTTTTATTAATTGTTGTCCCACAAGGGCTCGAACCTCGACTCTTCTGGACCAAAACCAGACGTGTTGCCAATTACACCATAGGACAAAAGCGGACTGGACGGGACTCGAACCCGCGACCCCCTGCGTGACAGGCAGGTATTCTAACCAACTGAACTACCAGTCCTTTGTAGCCCATAGGAGAATCGAACTCCTGTTTCTAGGATGAAAACCTAGCGTCCTAACCACTAGACGAATGGGCCATGTCCCCTAATAAAATCCCAAAAATATCTTTAGGTTTATTAGGGGGAAAGAAACATCTGAGAGTAAAAGGAGGGAGAACAGATGTTTCAAATGTTTGTACTCGAGGAGGGATTTGAACCCTCACGGGCTAATGCCCACAGGATTTTAAGTCCGGCGTGTCTACCAATTCCACCACTCGAG
>TARA_R100001460_G_scaffold315_1_pt1 | contig 10245 bp, 21 predicted proteins | sample TARA_R100001460 | Tara Oceans TARA_R100001460 (sample SAMEA2622190) | marine metagenome | biome: marine biome (ENVO:00000447); feature: surface water layer (ENVO:00002042); material: "saline water (ENVO:00002010), including plankton (ENVO:xxxxxxxx)" | depth 5 m | reverse complement strand
TTATGCACAGCAGAGAAACTAAAAAAACCTACAGTTTCATTTTGGCGTGATTAAAATGCCACAATTAATTTGTGATTGCTGCAAAAGAAAGTTTAACCCTAGACACTACAATAATTTTTCTTATCATTATGACGGTAATGGTAGGGAAGTTATTGTGTGTACTCAGCGTTGCCAGAGGGTCGTACTTGCAAGTATTGAATTTCAAGTATTACCCCTTTTGGAATAACCTGTGACCTGCCAAATAAATCATCTTCGTTTTCATGGTCTTTATCAGCAGAAATAGTGACAAATTTATCGTTCTCGGTGATTAAATAGCCTAAACTATCTATAGTACATGGTTCAGCTTCTAATAAATCTTGTTTTGATTGCCAAACTGATAAACTACACTCATTCGTATCGAGCCAAACTACATTTACCATTGGAAATATCATTAATGTATCGTTTCAAATGTTTCATCGTCTAAATGAAATATAGTTTTAGCATTTTTGGTAAATTCTTCATTAACTACCAAATCGAGAAAGTTGCGAGCTATAAAATAACTAGCCATAGCACGAGCTACCTTTTTTCCTTGTTTTCCAAAGGCTTTTAATACCTCAGTTTCAAAAAAGAATTCTGTTAATTCTTCAAGGCTAACTTGGTCAAGGTATTCATCTGATTCTAAACGAGATTGACTGGCTTTTGGATTCAATTTTGCCATTATATGTAAAAATTAACTTAAAGTGTCGCTAGATGCAATACTAGTTAGCACTTTATTTTGTGTTAAGATCGCCTTGAAGCACTTTATATGGTAAAAACTCATTGGCCAAAAGCAATCAAGGGTAAATTTCTTTGATCTATGCACAGGCAATCCACAATGCCGACATAAGCCGACAATTTCTTTACTTTTCATATTGATTTTTAGCTAAATTGTAGGTAAAAGATTGTAAGGCTTATGATCTCAGCCTAGCAGGGTAAGTTTTTTATACTCTCTTGCCCTGCGTTTTCTGAAAACTATCCCATAATAAGGCTGCATATATCGTTGGTTCGAGCTTTCTTTCTATCCAAAAGCTACGTTCACCAAGCCAATGCAAATAATGGTGACAAATAGCACATAAAGGCACGACATAGTTATCGTCTGTTTTCCTAGACATACCGCCATTACCCTTAATTATGGTCAAATGGTGAGCTTGTATATCTTCAGTTTCACGACACTCACAGCAAGGGAAAGTCCTTACATAAGCAAGATGTTTAGGGGATCTAATTGGTACAGATTTAGCAAGAGCAAACTTACTATAATCTATTTTTTTACGTCTTTTTGCCATTTCTTATAGTTGCAGGGTTATCTCGTAGGCCTAATGGGTAAAATGCTTCATTTAAGGCCTGTTTAAGCCTACTTGATGCTTTCCTTGACGATACCCCTATTTTTCTCGAATATTGCTTAATTGTGTACCCCATGCCACAAATATGTTGCAAAGCGTCTGCATTGTTCTCGCCAATCACTGAATTTATGTAATTCATCTTATCTAAAGCCACTAAACGTATATCGCCACTATCTTTACCTTTACTTTGTTGTATTCGGCATCCATAGGCTTCCAAAGATGTACTATCACCCCTAGATTTTAATTCTATGGTTTCCCACAATCTACGGTATATATCCGCAGCTTGGACTTCCAAATAGGTCAGTATGCGTTTACTAGATAAATAAGCTATTTCGCTTTCTCTATCGTTATAAATGATAACCCTGTCAGTTTTTGGGTTGTGCAGTCGTGGCTCGTATACTCTACGATCTTCCTTTTCCAAGTTGCTCATTGAATTTTTTTAACCATATTAAATATTGATCGTCAGGTAGCCGAGTTTTCATGTCAGCTATCAATTTTTGAGTCCAGTGTTGCGTTGTAGACTTTTTGCGATATACATTGTAAGCCAATGACTTCTTTTTAGTGATTTCTTGCAAAAGTGATTGTAATTTTTTACTTGACATAATTTTTTAAATCAACGAGATTATATTATATTATATAATTTTATTCAATATAGATAAGATGTTTTATATAATATTATATAATATAATAGAAAGAGTATAAATGAGCAATCACAAAACAGAACATTTAGCGGAGTCAGGTCATTGGTATGATTACAAAGGTAATCCGCAGTATGAAATCTTAGGTAAGAACGGTAAGCTCAGACCAACCACATTACGAGATGCAAGAAAATTATTTTATGTACCATCAGTTACAGGTATCATAGGTGTTGCAGCTAAACCTGGACTTGAGAACTGGAAGATAGATCAAGGTATCAGTGCAGCTTTAACATTAGAACGCTTAGAAGATGAAAACGATTACCAATTCTTATCAAGAGTAAAAGCTGATAGTAAAGAGCAAGGTATGAAAGCTGCTGAGATCGGTACAATTATACATGCACAAATAGAACAAGGCTTTCAAGGTAAACGAGAAACCAAACCATATCTAGCGGTTAGAAAATTATTAGATGAATTATATCCTAATGAAACTTGGGTAGCAGAAGGATCATTCTGTCATACACTAGGTTATGGTGGTAAAATAGATTTATATTCTGAGTCTGGTATTTTTATAGATTTTAAAACTAAAGATAATATTGAGGGTAAGAAAGCTAGTAGTTTAGTTTATGACGAACATGGTATGCAGTTAAGCAGTTATGCTTTAGGCATAGGTGTTGTCAAACCAGAACGAATGAGTATTTTTATTGATAGAAGTAATACGGAATTGATTGTCAGTCATCGTTGGGATCCTGACACTCATGCAAGACATCTTGCTATGTTTAATAGTCTACTGACTTATTGGAAGCTATTAAAAAATTATGATCCTAGCGAACAACTAATAAAACTCAAGGAGAGTATATGACAACAGTAACAGGTGAAATAAAAGTAATAAAAGATTACGGAGTTGATGGTAAACATAATTGGTTTACCGTTATCAATGACGCAGAGGGCCAGGAACATAAAGCCTATTCCAATGCTAATCTATCTGAATTTGCAAAAGATGATATCGTGCAAGTTGAAGGTATGACTAAAAGTGGTAAGGCAGGAGCCTATATTGCAGCTACTAAGTTTATGCGTATCGGTGAAGCTATGAACCAAGATCCAGAACCAGCCGTACCACCACCGACAGTAAGTACGCCAACTTACACACCAAAAGCTAAACCTACCGAAAGCACTAGTGGTTATACTAGAGAAGAAGGTATGTTGGTTATTGGTATATGGACTAGAGGTGTAACATCTGGTCGAAGTAGTGAACAAATAAGTTCGTATTGTGATGAAGCTCTAAACTACTACAGAAAGGATGAAAACGATGACACCCCATTCTAATATAAATAGTGAGATCCAGTCTTTGATTGAGTCAATTAAAGATATGAAAGAAAACCTAGCGTCAATAGGTAAACGATTTGATGACGCAGTTGAGAATAATTCTAAACTGAAAGAGTATAAAGATGGTACATCACAATTTACTAGATAAAAAACAAAGTGCGTATGAGACTTACGGTAAAAAAAAGTTTTTAAAAATGGAGTACATTCGCACACCGCAAGAAATATGGCATGAGTTATCACAAGAGTTTCAATTTACTGTGGATGCTTGTGCCTCTGATAAAAATCATTTAGTTGATAAATATTGGACAAAAGAGAGGTCAGCTTTAGACCAAAATTGGGATAATGAAATAGTTTATTGTCATCCTATGTACAACTCAAGCATACCAAAGTTTGTTGCCAAAGCCTTTAATTCAAAATGCATGACTGTATTTTTATTACCAAGTGGAACTAATACAAAATATTTTCATAAATATTTTTGGTGCAATAAATATCATAAGCCAAAAGACCGAGTACAAATAAGGTTTTTGATTAAAACAGATCATCTAAATGGTTTTAAAATGGCTACCGATGATGGTGTAATGCCTGAACGTGGTTATTTACGACCTCTTATGATAGTAATAGTTGATAACAGAGAGTATAATGGCAAGGGACTTTCATCTTAAGTTTCCCCAATGGTCAGGAGGTAGTTGGGTTGTCGGATTAGGCAGTTACCTATTTCGGCAATCCAATGTTATCCATGTGTACTGTGACTACCGTAGAAAGAGTGGCAGCAAGTTATGGGATGGGTACAAGGTATGTACCAAAGCCTTTGCGGAGAAATATCCCCTTACTCCGTTAAAATCAAATCCTAGTGTCAAGCTCTATCGTATTCCTTTTGGTGAATTAGAAACTCACCATGAGGAATATATGGATAAAGAACATTTAGCGAAACAACAGGCAACAAAGCCAGAACAAAAAGTGAACAAAAGACTTCTCAATAAAAGAGAATTAGAGTATCGTATTTTACAACAGAAACATCAGAGTGAAAAAAATCAGTCTGCGTTAGAAGTTGTCATTAATATTTTTTGCGAGGGTAAGAAAGTTAATGTCTACGAGATAAACAAAAACGATTACGAATTGGAGTATTAATGATTGATTCTGTCAAAGATATTAAAATAGAGGAAACCAGAGCTCAAATTGCGTGTATGTTAAATGAAATATGGCACAGTAGATTACCCAAATTACATTGGTCAAATGTAGTTAGAAGTAAACATTATGTTTGCTATGTTTTTAAATATAAAGAAGCAATAATTGGAGTTGGTATTTGGTCTAGTCCTGTTGCTTCAAATAGATTTAAAAAAAGTTCATCTATGTTGGAATTAAGAAGAATGGCTTTATCAAATGTATGTCCAAAGAATACGGCATCTTTTACTATATCTAAAATGATTAAAGAAATAAAAATTAAATTTGAAGATATAACTCGCCTTATATCATATCAAGATAAGGATGTTCATAATGGTACTATATATAAGGCAAGTAATTGGTTTGTTGCTAGTGAGGTACCTTTGCTTGAATGGAATACAAAAACAAGAAAAAGAAACAAATTACAATCAAATTCAAAAAAAATAAGATGGGAGTATCAAATATGATTACAGAACAACAAGTACAATCTGCTCTTGATTGGATGATTACCAATGAAGATGATATGGCGAAAGCCAAGGCTGACTATCACGACTTAGATCGTTTTAGTAAAACTATAAAAGCTGAGTTGATGTCACAAGTCAGTTCTAATATGAGTGTGTCGGCCAGAGAGATAGAAGCTCTAGCTCATCAAAAGTACATAACGCATCTATCGGCATTACGAGCAGCCGAACAACGGTATCTACAATTAGAATATAAAATGGATCACAACAAACTGATCTGTCAGTTATGGCAAACTATAAGTGCCAACAAAAGACAATCTGTCTGATTTGTGGAACCGATTGAACAGTCATTCAATCTTACAGGCGAAGTCTTACTATGGGTTAGTGTTATCATGCAGTCAGTACATGACGCTAAATTAGATTTTAACGACACCCAAATACACTACTCACCGAAAAAGACTGGGCCAAATAAATACGACATCACCGATAGTCATGGCTATAAGCTATCTCAAGCACGACTAAAAGATTATCATAACTGTTTAGAAGCTCGTATGTGGTTTGAGAAACAAGATGAAGATTTTAAGGTTGTATGCTCATTGGCTAACTTACACGGTGATTTTGTTTATAAACTCTATCAGCAAGTCTTAGCCAGTGATGGGGTTGATCCAACCGAAATGCTAAAAAGATTTATGAGATAACAACCCAAAAAAAAATTTTAATTTGGACACAATGTTGCCACAATTATGTAAGATAATCTTTTTATAAATAATAACTAAAGGAGTATAAAAATGTATAAATTTACTTTTGTTGCTAAAAACCCAAGCGGTCAAGTCAAAGCTCTCGCAATGGGTAATGATAAGCAAAAAACTAAGGAACATTGCTCACAGCAATTAACTGCTTGGTTTAATAAAAAGAAAGCTAAAGACGAACTTTATATGGAAGCGTATGAACAATCTGAATATGAGATTGTTCAAGTTGATAATAATGATTGTTAAAAATTAATTTAATAACGGATTAGATTGAGCTGTCTTAAATTCTTCTAGCCTTGCTTCTAAGTAATCTAAGGCAGCTCCATTAATCTTGATGTCACCTCTTAGTTCTTCAATAGCTTTATAAACTTCAGTTAAATCTACTTCTTGATTTACTACAAACTCTTTATCCTCAATAACGTCTAGTCTTTGGTTAAACGTACCCCAAGTATAGAACCCACCACCAATGGCAGATACGAGTGCGATTAACATTCCAATAGTTTGTAATTTAGATACCATTCCTTGCATCAATAAGCTCCTTTAATTTTCTATATGCTTTGTTAGTTTTGTCTCTAGCAACATCCATTTTGACTTCGTGTTGGGCCACTGGATCTATCGTTGCCATTGATATTTGATTTTGATAAATAGTTTTGTCATAACCTACTAGTGCAACTTGGTCAAAGAACGCAGGATTGCCACCAGGTAGTTGACGGTTATCAATCATAGCATTGTTAAGTGCCGTGTAAGATGACAAGTCAGGTTGATTAGCAGTCATCTCTTTACTTAAAATAGCATTGACTACATCTAAGGTTGCAGTGACCTGTTGTATTTTACTAGTCACTTGTTCTTTAATAACTCGTTCTATGTTAGCTATATTTATTTTAGGTTTTTCAGTAGTTATATCTTCTTCCACTGTTGCGTCAGGCTTTGACTCAATCTTTGTTTCAACTGGTTTCTCGACAACTTCTTCTTGTTCGGTAGTCTTTGGCTCTGATACTGGTTCGTCTGCAACAAGTTCTTCGCTACTGGGTTGTTCTTCAATTTGTTCATCTATCGCTTCTTCCATTACAACTTCTTGCATGGGTTTTTCTTCTATGATGGGTTCAGATTCAGCCGATGCCATCATAAGAGGTTCTTTAATATCTTCGATTGGAGTTTCTTCCATAGGTGGTTTTTCTGTCACAATCTCCATAACAGGCTCATCCATGGGTTCTTCAATAAACTCAGGCTCGTCAGTAAACATCTCAACAAGTTCTTCTGTACTCATTGGTGCTACTTCAAACATCTCCATATCACTTGGCATACCAATATCAAAGTAGTCAGTCTCAGGCATACTTAGTTCTTGGTCAAATACTTCTATGTTTTCGAAGTTAGGCATCATATCAGTGGCATCCATTGACATCACTTCTACTTCAATACTTTCAATCTGCATATCATCCATACTGATCTCCATTGGAGGTAACTCATATATTACAGGCTCAAAGTCATTTTCTAATTCTATTTCTTCAGGCACAAAGTAAGTGATAGTTTCAGGTATGGCATACACCACAAATTCTTCAGGGATATAAAAATCTTCAGGTATGTTTTGGATAACTTCTTCTACTGCTGCTAATTCTTCTGTAGCAGGACAAGTGCTTGGCACCTTTTGCCAACAATACTCTATTGTCGTGACAGTGGTACTGGACAAAGATGTGTAATTAACTGTTGCCATTGGGTTGGTCACATCAACTCCAGCATGACCACCGTTATAACTTGCTTGATTATTGTTGGTAATGTCAAAATCAAAACGATACGTCATAGTACCGTGCGTCATATTAGGATCAGCGTTCATAATTAAAGTATTACCGTAATTATTTAACTGATAATTATGATTGGTAGTATCGACAAAGGTTGTACTTTGGGTAGTAGTGTCAACACCGTTGGATGCAGTTTGTGACATTGTAACGATAGACTCAACTGAGTTCCACCACCTTATGTCAGCAGTAAAATTAGAAGTAAAACCTTGTTTCATTTCTTCTAACGTCAAATAGTCTGTCGAGTTTATGACTGTCTCTGCGTAAGTGTTTTCTTTACCAGTCAACCAAGTTGAGTGATTAAGGTCTGAGTTGTCAGGAAATATAGTCCCGTTCCAAGTACCATCATCAAAGTCTTGTGATATTAAATTACCTGTCGTTACAGGATTACCTGAAGTAACGGTAGTGATAGTAGTGGTGTCACCTACGTTGGGAGTGTCGGGTAAAACTACGTCTGTTGCTTTACTCGCTACCGAGCTGAACAGTACCGCCAGAATAATTAATGACTGTCTCATCTTCTTCTTGCTCCAGGTCTATTATTTTTTGATCGTCTATTCTTGTCGTGTACTTTAAGTTCTTGGTATATTCTTCGTAATCAGGTCTAAGTTGTGGATATTCTTTCCATTTAGCTTCAGCGTCAGTACCTATAGCTCCTAAAAACGGACAACTTGTACCAGCATGAGCCATAGCTTCAAACACCATTGGGTTTTGACATAGTAAAGCTATACTGGCCACACGCATATTCATGTCATGAAGAGCTTTTGCAAGTTTAAGTCTTTCACAATTTATATCACGTTTACTTGTACCAGCAGATATGCCAAGACCAAACTTTTGTATGCCACCTACTACCGCTATACTACATACGTCTTGTGACATATTAGATAAGCTAGGTGCAGCAGAACTAGGCACGACACGTTGATCACCAGTGTATGCGTTGTTGGTTGTTTCGTTGTTAGTAGTTGTGTTAGAAGATGATCCTGATTGAAAGTTAGTAGTTGCCTCACTGTGATAGCCACCAGTGATAGCAGTATTGGTTGCAGAACTACCAGAAGTAGACTGTGTGTTAGTGGTTGATCCTGCACCAGTTACATCTGCCAAAGCAGAATCCATTAATGCACTAAAAGCCCACAACATACCTACTGTGATAACTATAGCTATACCTATACTTCTTATCATACTTCTTCCCCGTATCTGCTTTCGCAGTAAAATTCAAAACCTGTCATGTCATCACCATACTCAATAAGGTGTGGAGCTAACAACTCAACTTTATTATTAGTGATGAATTCCCAACACGCCCAAGTATCGTTAAATGTTTTTAGTTTATACTCTCTAGTAAATTGCTCGCCACCACTAAATGTTAGCATGATGGTTATAACAAAGAACATTATTTTTTAACTAATGATCCGCCGAAGTATAAGCCAATAATAGCTGATACGAGGTTAGTATCTAATGGGGTTATAACGATACCTTTATGTGCCATTGGTACCCATTGCATAACATCTTTGCCTTCAAAGAATAAGAAACCAGGTTTCCATTCGGTATAACCCACAATCACGTGAGCATCGGGGGTTACTAATGGTAGGATCTTTGGTAAGACCACAATAGCAAATACTGCCGTTAAGGCGATAATACGTCTAGTCCATTGGAAACCAGGATTCTCATATTCTCTAGCTTCTTTAAATATCTCTGCTTGTTTATCAGCTCTTGCTAATAACATCTTTTGCTCTGCTTGTTTTGCTTTGATAGACTGTGACCATATAGTCATAACTCCACCAAGCAAGGTACTACCGAGCATGGTAATCATTTCAAATGGCATTAGTGCCTCCTATTTAATTGTATAACCTGTTGGTTGGGTAGATAACATCGGAGTCTTTTCAACTTGATTTCCTGCAAGAATATCTTCGATGTTTTTATTTATATACCAAACGACTGAACCTATAATACTATCTCTAGTAAAGGTGTCTGAAATCTCTTTTAGCGGACAGCCAAACTGCAGTAACAGTGATACTGCTTTACCTGAACTCCGTAACTCTCGGTCTAGTGTTGATTCTGATTTTTTTGTTTTAACCCATACTGCTACAGGTGTAATACCCTCTTCATCTAAAACGTAATCAAGAATTGCATTAAGTGGGTTATCATCCACTATCATTCTTACATTCGCAGAATACATTCTGTCAGGTACTTTAAATCGTGCCACGTTATTCATTTTCTATTTCTTTTAACATTTGCAATACGTGTATTGCTTTGTCAAGGTTTTCAATACGTGAGCCTTTTTGTCTTAAAATATACTGTATGGCATCGCCTTCAGCTTTACCTACTTTGTTTTTTATAAAAAATTCCATTAACTGTATCGGCCATGCTAAATAATGTTCACCGCCAACTTGTTCATCAAAAGCACTCATGGACACACTTTATTCCATTTGCCACCCTTTGACAAGACCATAGGTAATAATTTTGGTAAACCATCAATGATGATACCGCAACCAATTATCGGTCTTGATTTTTGTGTTTTACAATATTCAAACGCCAATGATTTGGCATCTATAAGACAACCGACCTGCATACCCCAATTCAAGTTGTTTGGATTACCCCAGTATTGTATAGAGCAAGAACTATGATAGTGGCCTTGTACTGTTGGACAACCATATTGTTGTGCAACCTTTAAGACGTTAGCAGCTTTACCATGACAGAAATAAACTTGTTGGCCATTAGACATGGTGATAAGGAGATCATCGTGCCATACCCAACCAGGCCCTACTTGT
>TARA_R100001460_G_scaffold20727_2_pt1 | contig 10289 bp, 13 predicted proteins | sample TARA_R100001460 | Tara Oceans TARA_R100001460 (sample SAMEA2622190) | marine metagenome | biome: marine biome (ENVO:00000447); feature: surface water layer (ENVO:00002042); material: "saline water (ENVO:00002010), including plankton (ENVO:xxxxxxxx)" | depth 5 m | reverse complement strand
CTGAAGAGTCAGGCACAAAAGGAACGGTGCTTCTTAACAGAGGGATGAAGCTAATGGATGATCCTACCAACCCTTACTACAAGCAAGCGTTAAAAGAATATGGTGAGTATGATAGTGATGGCAACCTAACCAATAAGGACTTGGTGTTAGAGGAGGCTTTGGTTGAAGCAATGGCAAACAAAGGAGAGTCATATGTAAAGGCAGCTAAGAAATCAAAATTCATGTCATGGTTAAAGTCATTGTTTAAGTTTGTTAAAGCAAAGCTAACACGATCAAAAGATCTTGATGTAAACAAAATAAAAGACCTGAGCTTAGATGAGTTTATTGATGTAGGTATAGCTGATTTATTTTCAGGTAAGGAGGTAAGTATAAAGTTTAATCCTACTATAAATAAAAAGGAGGCAAGAGCAAGAGCTATAAAAAACGGGGAAAAATTTGTAAAGGAGGCAAGAGCATTAGGAAAAAAAGATGCACAAATTGCTCAAGTGTTAAAGACGTTTGGATTAGAACAAAAAGATATTGACAGCCTGTTAGGTGTAAAGAAAGAAAAGAAAGCAACTGTAAAAAAACCACCTTCAGTAGCTAAAATATTAGGTAAGCCAAAACCTAAAAAGGTAACGGCAAATGAAATAACATTGCTCAAAGAAAAGCTGAGAGCCATTGCAAAAGAAACAAGAAGTGTAGGGGCAGCAGTAAATAAAATACGTAAAGAGTTACAGCGTGAGATAGCACAAATAGGTAAGGGAAGAAAGGTAGAGCTTTCACCTGCGATAGTAACTAAGATAACCTCACGTATTAATAAAGCAAAGTTATTTACTAAAGAAGGAACGCTTAACAATGAGATGGTTGATGATATCGTTCAGTACATTGATGAGCAATACACTACCCTTGAGAGGAAAAAAGAAAATGTAGCTCTTAACAAAAAGAGAAAGACAGCATTAAAAAATATTATGTCCGGCAAGTTGGGAGTGCCAAAAGTAATAACGAGACAAATGCAAAGATTGTTTGCGGCAGATTCCATTCTTATTCCTAACTCATCTTTAAATAAATATAAAGCTCTAGTCGAATCCATAGGAGAAAGAACTAGCGTTTTAACAGTGGATGAAGTATCACAAGTAGAAAGACAAGTTGATTCTATATTAAAAGATCTTGACTTCAGAACATCTCAAATAGATATATATGCTGAGATGTATAAAGACTATGATAAAAAAGTAAAGAATGCTGATGGAAATATTAGCTATTCTAAAACCATAGATAAGATGGTGGATGATGCTGAACTTAATTTATCTACCGAAGATGCTGCACTAATGAAGAAGTTTAAAAAAGAAATACTTCCTCCGCCTGAACCAAAAACTAAAGAAGAAAAACAAAAAGAAGAAGAAGAGGCAGCAATAGAAAAAGAGTTGTTTCTTGAAGAGATTGGAGAGTTGAGTATAAAATCAGACAAGCTAACAACTAGGGATGAGAGAAAGGTTGCTAATAAATTAAATAAACTTATAAAAACAGACGGAGTAAAAGACCTTAGCAACAATGATTTAAAAAAATTAATAAAGATCATTGACAATATAAATAACGGATGGCTTCCTCACCTATCACAAATAATGGTAGAGAAGATCAATAGTAATAATAGATCTAAAATAGTTTCATCAGCTCTCCGAGCAGCTAAAGTATTTAGTCCTCTTCAACAAGCTAAAAAATTAAGAGCCTTACTTAATTCTCAGCTAAGTCCTGAAGGAAGAAGAAAGAATAAAATATATCAAGCAGTGTCAGTGCGTTCACTTAGTTACATAGACTCAGTGATAGGGCTAAAGGGAAGAGAGATATTTAAAAATATATTCGACTCAACAGCTAAAGCGTTTACAAATTTTGATTCAGACAACAACAAAGTAAACAAGCGTATAGATGAAGCATTAAATAAAATATCAAAATCATACAAAAATAACAACAATAAAATACATGAGGCAAAGGCACGTATGATGACATACTTAATTCAAAGAGAGTTTGAATCTAATCCTGAGCGAGTGGGAGAGGTTAACCCTGCAATAGATTATTTAAACGATACTATTAAACATGAAAGGAAACAAGGTAATGATGGTGAGGCTGATATGCTTCAAAACATAATAGATAAATATTCTATAGAGGGAGAAATATCTCTTGATAAGATATATAAATCTTTTAACAAGGCAGAACTAAACGGCATTAAAGTTATTGATGAAGTAAATAAAGAGCTAACTGATATAGCAGAGTTTACTGCAGGTGTAGTAAGAGGAAAGATAATAAGTCCTATTGTAGACTACATTCATATGTGGGTTAAACAAGACAATACAAAGCAACAATTTGAAGATAAAAACTCTGACTTTAATTCTTACATGAAGGGTACTAAGCCATCTACAAAAGCTAAAAACTTAGAGGAAAGAACAAAAGGTTCTAAGGCTATAAATTTTGATCCCTTTGGAGCAACAAGAAGAGGAGCAAGAATGACCTTGCTTGATTACCACATGACACCTGTAGTGAGAGAAACAAACAGAACTCTTAGAAAGACAGAAGATATTTTAGAAGAGGATAACAAACAAACAAGGGAGATGTTTAGAGGGGTTAAGGCAGCATACGATCAAGTAGTAGAGGATGTAATAGGAAGAGGATTTAATAGTAGCTCAGTAGGAGATAATGTTATTAAGTATATAGCGAAGACAGGTTATCGAACAATGCTTTCGAGTCCTGCAAGAATGACATTAGAATTTATCACCAACCTTCTTAATGCAGGCGTTATAAATCCATTAGGGTTTGCTAAAGGGTTTAGTGTGATGAGTAAATTAAGCGGACAAGAGCAGGCGGAGCTTCTTAGAATTTTAGAATCAAAACAACAAACAAGATTATATTCGGATGCTTTAAAAGGAAGAATGGTAGATACAAGTATTATTGAATCAAAAACAGGAATCAAAAACACAAAACTGAAAGGAGAGGTAATTAATAGAGCATCTCAAATTGGATCTCATCTTAGAAAATATCCTTCGGGTATAGAGTTCATAGCTGACACCATGATTACCACTCCGGATAAAGCGGTAATGCGACCTTTGTGGTTGGGAACTTTTAGTAGAGAGTTTAAAAAAATAACAGGCAAGGAAGTAGACATGGATAAAGTCCTTGCAAAGGATGAGTCATACTTAAATAAAAACCAAGAGGCACTCGATAAGGCAACTGAAGTAGCTGATAGAGATAGTGTATTTTCAGGATACACTGACAATCCTTTTATGAAAGTTATTAGTGGAACAAAAAGAGCAGATGATGGAGCAATAAAAAAAATGTATAAAGACTACAACAGGTTTATGTTAAGTTTTTTATTGAACGAATATGAAACGACAAGATATTCTATTAATGTTCTGTATGAAGGAGGAGAAATATCAAGAATAAAAGCAGGGCAACTATTAGCCGCTACTACCTCACGTATGGTTTTATATACTTCTTTGATTGGATTAGTAGGCAACGTCTTTGCAGACTTTATAAGAAGTATGTTCGGAGTTGACATGGAAGACGAAGAAGAAGAAAAAGACTTAACCCTGTCAATAGGTCAAGGATTGGTTTCTACTTTTAATACCTTAGCTTTTGGAGCATCTTACGGACAGTTTATGAGAAGTATAATTAATAACCCTTACTTTGGAACTGAATACTTTAATGAAAAATATCTTACTGCTCTACAAGAAGGAGAGTACGATCCATACAAAGATGCTATAGGGTTCTCTGCATTCACTAAACCTACAGGACAGGAAAAATATAAAGGAAAAGATCCTTTCAAATTTTTTGTAAACTTTTTAGGTCCTTACTCTCCTCTAGCAAAAACAGCAGCTAAAGGATACACCATGCTAACAAGAGAAGAGGAGGCTAAAGAAGAAGAAACAAAAGCAAGAAGATCTCAAGAAAAAATACTTCTAATAATGCAAGGCTTAGGTCATTTTAACTTAATGCCTTTCTTTAAAGATGTCAACAAGGCATACACAAGAGAAGTGTATAAAGACTTTAGAAAGGCAGAGAAGCAGATGAGTGACCAAGAAATGTTTCAAGAATATCTAGAGTCTAAAAGAAAAAAGAAGAGTAAGAGAAAGAAAAGCAGTTTGTTTAAAAGAAAAAAGAAAAGCAGTTTGTTTTAATAATACTTTACGTATTTAAATGACTTGTTGAATTTAAAGTAAGCCATTAGCTCCTGATCGTTGACCGCTCCTTCACGTGGTGGTCTGCCTCCCCACATTACCTCTCCCTTTAATATTCTAACAGGTGAGTAGATGAGACCATTATCACACGCCCATATCATTATAGGGTTCAGCCTCTTGTCTGATAGCTTAACCAACTTACGTAAGGCTACAGGTAATGGGAACGCTTTGTTCATATTGCAATGCCTACCCTTGATCTCAGCATAGGCTATCAGCTCACCCTCTTCATTGAAGATCTTATAGTCAATGTCATTGTCGCCTAGCTTTTCAAATGATCCTTTGAAGATACGAACAAAAGCCTTGACAGCTTTACGCTCCCTCTCAATATCTGCAGTGGTTTCAAATCTCATAGGTTCATCATGCAATTAAAGGCAGTGTGCCCACCTATTACTACTCCAACCCCTATCGCCTGCTTCTTAAAGTTCTTTGCGTAAGCAGCAGCATATGATTCTCTATCCAAACCACACCCCACTTGCATTCCAAATATCTTTTTATGTGTGCCTACAGACCACTCTGTATATGCCTGTGTATGTATATGACCTTGAACTGTTGACATCATATCGTTCTTTGCACGAGTCCTTGCTGTGCCACCCTCACCATGTACGTACTGCACATCATCATACACCACCCTGTCCTGCCAATTCCACTTAGTACCAAGCACATCATTGTATGACTTGATCCATTGCTTAGGTATGGATGAAGAGAAAGCTCTTCTCATTATCATGCGATCATGGTTGCCTATGATTACGTCTGCTTTCTTAAATGATTCTTTCCATGGCTTTAGCTTCCTGATGGCTGAACTCAACTCATCTCCTCCACCCATAGCATTAGGGTCAGTCTCATGATAGCTTGAGTAGTGGTTGTCAATAATATCTCCTATAAATATAGTATGGTTGCAGTTGTATATATTATATATGTGTCTACAGAACTCGAAGTAACCTTTCTGAATAAAGGGTGCGTGTAAGTCCCCTATCACTAAGACTCTTCTTTCTTTTTTATTTAAGTTCTCAAAGGCTTCTAGTCTTTTGCCTTGCAACCTTGGTCTAATTGATGTCATCTTGTAACGAATCTAATAAAACTTGGAGGCTTTTAATCTGTTCTTTTACCACAGACTTTAAGTCCTCATACTCTCTGTCGATTAAGTGTTCGTAGATTTGATTATTTGTTTCGTGCAGCTCCTTCATCATCATATTTATATGACGTAATCTTTCTCGCTCTACTGCAGATATGCTCATTGAATTGTATCCATGGTCTCCATATAAAAGCGACCTTGAGTTTCATTTACTTTTCTTATTCTTTTATAAATTGATTTAGACATTCTCTTAACTGCATCCTTCTCTGCCTTAGTGGAGTCGCTGCCAAGATGTGCATATAACGCACAGTCTATTCGTAGTAGCTCATCAAGTTTTTGCTTGTCTGTCCAAGAAGAAAACTCTACAATCTTATCTATGTCTTCAAACTTATAAGTCATCTAAACAAATATAATAAAAAAATAACACAAAAAAAAGGGGGCATTGGCGTATGTCCCCCTCTCTTTTATTTGCTAAAATAAATAGAAAAATATATGAGCATATAAATTTAATAATTATTTTCTATATCTCCAAGATTTTTTTAACAGCTTGGATCCGCACTCAGTGTTTTCTATCTCCGCTAAAATAGAATTAAAGATTTTATTTTCTCTATTAATCCTTCGGTTTTCTTTGTCAGTTAAATACAATTTATACTGTATCTCTCCGGCATCCCTTCTGATTATCTCAACCTCTTCCTCTAAGAGTTCATATTCTTTTATAGATATTTTATTATCTTCTACCTTAACGTATTTGCATTTAGGTGTTAGCATAAAAGTAATTCCAATAGAAAACAATACGCATAGTACTAAATACTTTAGCTTTATATTTCTATTTATGAAATTAAATTTAGTGCGTGTCATTATTGCTGTGTCTTTTTAGAAGTCGATTTGATTTTTTTAATCTTATCGTAAGCTATTCTAGCCTTCAGGTTGTTTTTGTGTTTTTTACACAACGATTCAAATAATTTAAAATTAAAAGCCTGTCTCATTTTATATCTGTGTTATCATAAAACATTCTTTCTGAATCCTCAGTGTGCCACTTCTCATAACCCTCAGCATTGTAATAGTCTTTACATACTAAGTAGTCAGGCTTTGAAGGAAAAGGTTTTGTAACAAAGCTAGGCTCGGTCCACCTGATTCTGTTGTTAGGTTGTAAAGCAATTTGCCCGTTGTCAAGTAGTATGATGTGATGGCTCTTGTGCTCCATCGGATCTTCAGATAATGTCATGTCACAATTAAGATCGTTACTGCCCCAATTAATTGTGGCAAAGTAAACACCATCATACCACTTCTTATCTTTCATATATACGGATACGGGCGTGTCATATAAATAGGACAACTGAACTACAGTAAAGTTGTATGAAAAACAATTCCATATTTGCAAGTAATCAAAAGCTAAATCAGGTGTGGGGGTGCTTGGCTCAGCAAGTAAAGCGTGTGATGGTAGCTTGTCTCTCAACACTCCATTGTCAAGCAACACTTGAAACAATGCCACCTGTCCCGGCATACACCTAACAGAGATGATGACACCCTCGCTAAATTCTCCATGACCTTTTTTATTTTGATATAAGTATTCGTTTCTTACGAACACTTTCATTGGAAAAAAATTATGTTCAATATATGCCATTATTTTTTAATAGTTTTAGAGGGTGACTTTATTTTTCTAATCTCATCTTGAATAGCTTTCTTACTGTTCTTTGCTTTGCTGTTCCATATGTCCCACCAATCTTTAAACTTGTCCTCTTGTTGCTCACCAAGATCTTCAACTGAAATAATAATCTCAGGTTTTACTTTTCTGATAGCATCTGATTTGCTATCGGCAGGGATCAAAGTGTAATGGGTTACATACCCTGTTGGTTGTTGTTGGCTGTGTGTGATTTTAAATACGTTCATCTGATAAAATTTGATTTAAGTTAATGTAATCGAGATAGTCATCCACATCTATCTCCTCTATGCTTATGTATATTGGGACATCTCCCTGTTGTTTTAAGTATTCGATCTCAAAGTATAAGGGCTCCTCAAGTTTTACTACGCCACCTACCTTCTGTGCCCATCCATCTTTCTCAGGTAACAGAGGTGCATTGACATCAACCTGATTGGCTATGTTCAATGAATAGTGAAGCTCATAATCTTTTAGTTGATCAATGAATTGCATATCAACCTCAAAGTTATTCTTTTGCTCCTCTATATATTTCTGTTCTGCATCCATGTTCTTTTAGTTCTTTTAGTCTATACTCCTGTAGCTTTGACACCCTACCTTTAGGTGTCTTCACTTCGCTGAATAAAACATCACAATCTTTTGGTATAGCTATGATGTCAGGTATTCCATTCTTGTTAGTCTTTACTAACTTAATAACGTAGTATCCTTCAGCTTCAAGTTGTTTGATTCGTTTAGATTGGATTTGTTGCTCAGTCATCTTATAGTATCTCCTACATCTGTAATGTCTAGCTCTATGCCATTTAAATATTTTAATATATTAATAATAAAGTTATTATGATAAGCTGTGTCTACGTGCCTATGTTTTTCATCATAAACTAAATGTATTCCTTTAGATATGCCTAGCTCTCTTCTGTGTGTGGGATGAGCATACACATCATCCATACGTCTAGCTGTCTTAATTATTTCTTTATAGCTGTGAGTTCCTATAGTTTTACTCAGCTCCTTAACACTTGTGAAGTTTTCTTTAATCATTTTATTTAATTTATTATAAAGATACAAAATCCTTTTTGAAAAAATTAATCAGGTGGTGTGCCTACATAAATTTTCCTTTCAAGTTCTTTTATTGTTATTTCTAATTGCTTCACCTTAGAGCATGCGTGATTTAAAGATTCAAGTAATTCATTTTTTATTTGTAATAGGTTTGTTATTACGTTTTCTTTATGATCTATTGCCTCTTGCATATACTTTATTCTTTCTTCTTGTGTCATATAAATTGTTTTTTAAAATGGTTAAGTGTGTAATCTTTCTTCTTAGTTACAGCTTTATATATCTGACTCTCAATACCACCCTTAGCAAAGACCCAATACACATCGTTAACTAGCCTATCTTTGGTGGTCATTCTATCTCTGCTCTGCCAATAAGACGTAGCACTAAAGTCAATGTTGTAATACACAAGTGCTGATGCCTGTCTCAATGACAGCCCCTCCCTACCACTAACAATCTGCAGGGCTATTGACTTGTCAGTAGATTCAAACTCACTAAGCTCAGTGGTAAGCTCATCACCAAACACATCCTTCATTGCCTTGAGTTCTGCTGTAAACTTGTAGAAGATTCCAATCTTCTTGCCCTTGAAATGTTTCTTAATAAACTCAGCCTTACTATAGTCCATCACCATAGAGCTACCTGACTCAAACTTCACTGTGCCTGAGAACATCTGATGTAACTTCATCATTAGCTTTACAGGAGTGTCAGCAAGAATGATTTCCTTCTTTCCCTCGATCACCAAGTCCTTTTGCAATCTCTTAGTCATGTCATAAGTATATGGTTTCATCTCTACCTCCAATACTTTCTCTGTAGTCTTGACCTTAAATCCTGCGTTCTCCTGCGTGAAACGGATAGTGTATGGTGTCATACTATCTATAATTGTTTTAAGCCCCTTAGAATAGTCGTTAATGAACATTCCGTTTATTTTTTTCTGTGTTACATTTACATACTCATGAGCAAACTTGTAAAAGTTTTTGCAATGCTTGAAAGGATTGTTAGGAATACCATACACCTGATGGTACATCTGTGAGTAAGACTCAGGTGTAGGTGTTCCCGACATCAATATAACTTTGCTATTGCATTTTTGTATCATCTCCTTTACTGCCTTAGCTCTTTTGTTTGGCTTGGCAAACGCACCAAGACTATGTGACTCATCACATATGATTACATCCCACTTGATAGGTGGTAGCTTGTGCATACTCTCATAGTTAATAGTAAACAATGCAAAGTTTGTGGGGCATAACATATCAAAGTCAGATGTGATTGAGCTGATCGCCTTCTTCTTGGTTAAGAACAATACGTTATCAACATTAAGTTGTTCACAAATCCCTAGGCTTGTTAGTGTCTTACCTGTCCTGACTTCCATAGCAAGGTACAAGAAGTTGTGTGCTTCTATTATAGATGTTCCTCTCTGTATAATATCTAATTGATAATCTCTGTATTCTATCATAGCTTTAGTGTTCCTGTTTCTTCTACGTCTTGAATGCGTAAAAATATTATCCACTTACCATGCTTGTCTCTACCGTCCTTTGGTTCAACGCCATGGTGGTACTTTCCATAGTCATTTAACCATCTATAAAATTCAGTACGTGAGATCTTCATATTACCTCTTGATGAATAGTCAGGGTAGTCCTCAATGAACTCCAAGTACAGATCCTGCTTGTATGTTTTTGTGTTGGGTGTAAGTAAAGTATTGAAAGGATAGCCCTCAAGTAAACCACACCACTCTAAGAAGTCTTTGCTTGTGTCTCTGATTAGATTTTTTAAGTTAGCATTAACAAGATCACTCTTGACAAATCCTTTCTCTAAGTAAAACTGTAAACAACTTATCATATAGTTGTCAAAGATACACCACTCATCATCATCCCAATCTCCAAACATTAACTTCTTAAACTCATCAAGAGGAGTGAAGTGTTTTGAGTAATACTGATGTAGCTCAAGCTCCCACTTACGTCTTGCAAATGAATTGCCTGATCCCTTGATGGTATAGTTTGTGGTGATAGCAATCTTAGGAGACTTAGCAAATGGTATCTTAATAGCATCCTTGTTTTTCTTCTCAAGTGTCAACCCCTCAGTTACTACCGAGAACAATCTCTCAAAGTCAAAGTGTTTCTTCACATCATCAAAGCAAAGTATCTGCGTGTCTGCTGATACAAGTTGGTATGCGAAACTCTTTTCAAAAGCAAATGACTTGCCATCAATCACCACCACCTTCTTCATCTTCTGTAATGCATTCATAAACAACCCCTTACCTGTACCACCCTCAGGGTTATCAGAGATAGCTTCATCATTAAGTATTACTGCAGGACAA
>TARA_R100001460_G_scaffold28282_1_pt1 | contig 10333 bp, 7 predicted proteins | sample TARA_R100001460 | Tara Oceans TARA_R100001460 (sample SAMEA2622190) | marine metagenome | biome: marine biome (ENVO:00000447); feature: surface water layer (ENVO:00002042); material: "saline water (ENVO:00002010), including plankton (ENVO:xxxxxxxx)" | depth 5 m | reverse complement strand
CATTTAATGTTACATCACCCCCAGATCCGATGGTTGCTCTAGTAGATCCATTTACATTAAATTCCATTGCAGATGTGCCACGATTTATTTGTATAAAATGTGTGCCTGAAACATCAGCACCTGCAAATGTTAATCTTGGGTTACTAGCAGCGGCTACAGTCATCGTTAGTAAACCAGAAGATGAGATACGTAGTCTTTCATCTATGCTTTGCCCATTTTCTCTAGTAGAAAAAGTTAAAGCACTTGCGTAATTGCTACTTGAAGAATTTTCTTTTAACCCTCTAATTTCACCAAATATAGTAGGAGTAGTTCCTGTAAAATTACCACCTAATCCAATCCCACCACCTACATTTTGTGCTGCTGACGTAGTATCAAAAACTTGCATTACTTCATATCCACCACTTCCATTTGATGGATTATTTACAGCAGTACCAGATACGTGAAATGGCACAATAGGTGAAGTAACTCCAATACCCACATTACCATCAGACAAAATATTTAAAGCAAGTAGATCATCAGTTTGATTATATATATTAAAAACGCCTCTTGCAGAAAGTGATGTTCCTACTCTCCATATTTTAGCACTAGCGTTTGTATCACTAAATCTAACGTATGAATTGCCACCTGAAGGAGCGCTGATATCTAATTTTCTATCTACAATGCTTATATCAGTACTGGATTCAGTAATAACACTATCTTCTAGACTTTCACCCCCACTTGCCCACTTTGGAATAGTTCCTGCCGTACCTGATCCAGTATTAGCGTCAACATAAGCCTTAATACTTTCAGATGTTGCAACGGTTTTATTTGTCGCAGTTGCAAAAGTATCATCATCTAATACTGCTGATCCGTCAATTTCTCCATCAATTATTAAAGTATCTTCTAAACTATCCCAATTAAGTTTCTTTCCTGACGTAACTCCGTAAGCAACAAAGTCAAATCCATTACCATTTGATCCAACTTGGCTAATACCATTAACTGTTTGACTTCCAGTAATTGTAATTAAACTTCCTGATTCAGAAATAATTGAATCCGCTATTGTAGATCCAGTTGCCCATTTAGTTATATTACCAGTTGTTCCAGTTCCTTGTACTCCAGTCTGATCTAATCGTTGCCAAACTCCAGTAGTTGAAAATATTGCCCAGTCTCCAACCTCCCAATCTGTAATTCCATCAAGATTAGTTGACCCTGCAACCCCTACAATATAGTAATGTCCTTGCGTTCCAGTACTACTTGTTAAAGTAGGCGTATTTGTGGAGGCATTCCATGAACCTTGAAACTGTAATCCTTCAGCAATTCCGTTTATTTGACTTTGTAATTTACCAAATGCTTCAAGCATTGTATCAGTAGATAAAATACTCGATCCTGCAGGACTTTGTAGTCCAGTTAGTACTTTACCTATCACAGATGAATTGGTGAGCGTCACGGCTGCCGATACGTTAGCAGTACCATTTAATGATGATGATGTTCCAGTAGCTTCTCCAGTAAGAGATATTGTGCGACCAGTTGCCCATGCGGTTGCAGTATCAGCGTTTCCAGTCAAATCGCCAGTAACATTGCCAGTAACATCACCAGTAAGGTTTCCAGTAACATTTCCAGTTACGTTTCCAGTCACATTGCCAGTATGTAATCCAGTTGTATCACCAGTTAAGTCTCCAGTTACGTTACCAGTTACGTTACCAGTTACTGACCCAGTCAGATCACCAGTAACATTACCGACTACGTTTCCAGTATGGACTCCGTTTGTGTTTCCAGTTACATTTCCAGTTACATTACCGACTAAATCAGTAGTAATTGAACTAGGTAAACCAACTGTTAAGGTCTGTCCACTTGCAACCGTTGTAATTTCATTAGTTGTTCCTTGAATTGTAAAGGTTTGAGAGTCTAAATCGACAGATCCACTTCCACTTGTTCCTGCAAAATCTAAATCTTCAGCAGTTACGGCATTATCAACATAAGCCGTTGTAGCTACTTTTGTAGAATTATCCTTTGCTGACTGCGTTGTGGCAGTTGTAGCCGTATTAATAGTCCCATTTAAATCTCCTGAGAAAGTTGCTGCCGTTAATGTTCCGCTAATTGTAACGCTATTAGGCAGTCCTATTGTTAATGTTTGACCTGATGCGCTTGTAGTAATCTCATTTGACGTTCCTATTATATTGAAAGTCTGAGAATCAAGATCAACTGAGCCGCTTGTACCTCCATCTCCAGTAAAATCTAGATCTTCAAGAGTTATCTGAGTAGCTACATAATCAATAATTGCCGCACTTGTTGGGATTGTGGTATCATTATCGTTATTAATTAAGCCATCAACCGCATCAACAAACTTTGTAATAGTGATATTTTCCCCAATATCTTTAAGAGATCCAAAAGAAACGATTCCAGTAGCCTCTAGATCTCCGCCAGTATTTAAAAATACTCCACTTCCGTTTCCTGATCCATCACTAATTTGAGTTAATGATGCACCTAAAATTCCGTTGTCAATAGTTTTAAGCAGTCCTTGATAGGTATCTGCTATTCTAGTGTTAAATAGAGTTGCCATTTTTTTCTTTTTTTATCTCTTCAATTTTCTGTAAAAAAATTCTCAGCTTTTCAGCATTCTTATCTTTTAATTTTACCTTCTTCATATATTCCAACCGTTAAAAACTGCGTCTTGACTAGGGTATAAATCATCATTTATATTACTTGTATACTCAGGATATGTCTGCTGATTAAAAGCCATGAAATCAATAAACCTTCTGGAATACCAATCTGCCTGAGTTCGACATTTTTCCACTAAGAAATCAACCTCATCTTTAGTTACTGTTTCTGAGTTCTCAGATGAATGCTTATAAATCCCTCCGTTGCGTATTTGATAAGCCGCAAACGGAACGTAATCCACTTGAGAATACCATATAAGCATAGGTTGAATATACTCGTTTAAAAGCGTTTTATATGCGGCGTTTGCAGGAAGATCAATTTCATCAGTTGAAATTAATGTCCCCATCTTATCATAGAGTTTAGTACCCATGTATTGTTGAATGGTGACCACTTGCGCAGTCTTGATAAATTGCACAAATTTGTCAGTATCAACATTTCCGTCAAGAATACTATTTCTTACGAGATCTGTTCTATTTATAAATAATACCGTTGCCATAATCTTTATTTTGCCGTATTTTTAAATCCCATTTTGTCCCAATATGCTTTGGTATACCCTTCAAATGGCATATCTCTTGGAGCGACTGGAACTAATTTATCATTAATAGGTGCTCTAAAACCCATTGATTTTGCTTTTGTTGAGGTTATCTCATCTCTTTTTGTGATACCTTTCCTATTAATGTTTCTGTCCTCCTTTATAACGTAGGTTTTTCTGAACCATTTATGGAAACATCTAGCACCTCCCTTATATAGCCAAATAGAATAAGTATTAGATCCACCCTTACCGAAACCTTTATTAACTGGCTTATCTGTTAAGGCAATAATATCTTCTTTACGGTAGATTTTTTTAGCGTTAACCATCGCATTACAGAAATCTCTAGTATCTTTTTGCTTTTTTAAAGGAGCATATTGATATCTAACTAGAAATCTTAATGAAGGATCTTGCTTAGATGTACCATCTTGATCTGATTTTCTGTTTTTATAAGCATCTCCAGTCCTTACTAGGTTAACAACTTTCTGCAAAGCTGATACTTTAGGCTTATTTAATTCAGTTATTTTAAGATCCAACTCATCATCTGTTTCATAGTCTACTTCTGAGACATCTATTAAATCATAATTATCCAATAATTCCTCTTCATCCTCTCCTAATTCTATGAATTTTTCCAGATCATTTTCACTTAATTCTTGTTTGCTATTCTTAATAGGAACGCAGTTAGGAACTTTCTTACCATTCTTGGTTTTCATTCCTATCATTTCATATCCTGCCTCACAAGGTTTTTTAAGGTTTATTACCGTATTATGATCTTTGCATGGCATATGCCAAATCTTCCCATCTTCTTCATGTTCGTGCGAACCCTTGCATCCTAATACTTCAGCTACTTCTTCAGCTTCTTCTTTAGTTTCATAAGCAGTTTGACCATCTATTTTTTTAAAATTTTCAATATAAGAATATCTATCAACACCCCTTATTAAATCTTCGTGCGACTCACAAGGCATATAATACTCTTTGCCATCTTCTTCATGAATATGTGACCCTTTGCATCCAATTTTTTTGGCTATCTCTTCAGCTTCTTCTTTAGTTTCATATACGGTTTGACCATCTATTTGTCTTGCCATCTTTACCCCAGTCTCCTCCTCAATTTCCTCATCATCTTGGAGCGTTGGATCTACCTCTGTAAACTCTAAAGGTTGCAACGTAATGAAATATAAGTTTAATGATATGTCATTATATGATAATAGAGTATCAAAGCAATCAATTAACAACTCTTGAAAAGGTCGGATAACAGTATTATCCATTAATAAACTTGCAGTCTTTATCTCATCTGCATTATTACCTAGTCCGCTATTGTCTTTGATTCCTAATAACATGGGTGATACTACCCGATGCGCCACCATTATCTTCTTTGCGCTTTCATCTGAAAGAAATTGATACTGGTTATGCGCATCTGATAATTGAACTGGCGTTATCTCAGCTTGTGCATCTTTATTGTCATTGAATGCAAGTATAAATTTCCCTGCGTTTGATGTCCCTGAGAATTTAGAGGCAATTCTTTGCTCTATTAATTCCCTTTCTTGCTGATTTGGAGTTCCATTATTAAAATTTATAAGCATTGACGGACTTAATCCGTTCATAATATTATTTAAATGATAGTTGCTTATCTCTTCTTCTAGTTCTGCGTACTGTAATCCACCCTGATAATCTACTGGAGAGTAGTAATAAAACCCTGCTCTATAAGGTTTGATATAATATATCTCAATAGCCTCCTTTGACATCCCATAAGCAGGGATTCTCAATGGCTTATCGCTTGGCTTTATCTTTGCCCAATCCTTAAAATAGTAATATGCAGGGATCTCTCCTTCTTCATTTGCTTTTTCTGCTCTTAAAGTCTCAATTGGAAAATGCTCAATCTTAGCAATTGTATTTCTATCCTTAGAGTATACCACTTGCAACGCCGCTTGACCCATTAATTTTAAGTCATAGCATACTTTACGCACACAATCCTTGTGAAATAAAGAAATCATTTGCGCATATTGATCAGGCTTCTTGTCTGCATCAGTAGCATTTAATCCTTTACCGTAAATCGCTTGACTTATTCCATTGATAGCCGCATTATTAGTCGGACTTCCGTTATATCGATCTATTAAAAATTGAAAATAGTCATTATCCTCTCCATAAGCGACCCAATCTTTATTGGCAACCTCTTTTACCTCTGGACTTGTATAAGTACTTAGGTTGATAACGCCTACATCAGTATTGTTTTTAACTTGTTTTACTGTTGGATTTGTTAGTGTTTTTTTCTTGTTCCTTTTCATATTACAATATAGTCATTGTCATAGGAATTATTATAGACGTATTGACCTTGATTAAGTTCATAATACTCGTTTTTCGTTTGATCAACGGTTTGATCTGTGCAGAAAATACGATCTGAGAATATCTCCGATACAAATGTATTGGTTTCATTCCATTTCGTTGTCTCTGCTTCCCATAGATTAAAGTTTGTATTCCAAATATTAAAATCAATGTATAATCTAAGATCATAAAAATGACCCTCAACTAAAACTGGATTAAAAGTATTGTTAAATACTAGATAATTTCCTGATGTTGTTGCAGTTGTTACTTCATAAACAGTAGTGACATTTGTACTATCATCACGAATGTCCATGCTAAAAGTGCTAACGTATTCTCTAGGAATTACAGAGAGCGTTTGAGCAGTTGAGGAGGTTTTTAAAATTATCATCTAATAGTATAACGTAAAATTGGATTTATTTTTGAAAAGTTAAATCAAAAAAAAAGCAGTCCGAAGACTGCCTCTTAACTAACCAAACTAAAATCAACCCGTTGGGGCAATCTGAGTTCCTTGAGTAGCCGTTGTAATCAGGCTTGATGTAATAAATGGAGCGGCAGTTTCTTCCATTGCCTCCATTGTTAAAGTAAAGCCTGAGAGGTCGCCTGCGGCTGTGCCAGTCACGATTGATCCTCCAGTGCACTCAGCACCGTTCTCAAGACCCACTAGGAACATATTCCCATAGTAGTCCTCCACCGCGATTTGTGGTCTTGCCGCCGCAATCAATTGAATTTCTTGTTGCGTTGCATTGTCCAAAAATGTTAAAGTTAAGTTTAATGTCTGAGTATAAAAGGTAGTACCAGTATCCCTAGAACTTGTAATTGTTGTCTCTAGTGATGATGCACCTTTTACATCAAATTTATAAACCGTAGGCGTTCCTGATATAGCCGTAATTTCTCCGTCTGTATAAGTGGGATCGCCTAAGTCTCCATAATCCATAAAGTAGGCGGCTTTAATTCCGCCAAAAGCTGATTTACAAGGTAGCTTTCGTCCTTTCGTTAATAAACACGCCATAATATTTTTTGTTTAAAAAAAAAGGCATAAAGGGACTACACCCCATATGCCCTTTTTTAGTTATAATTTAAGAATATAAAACTATGTCAGAGCCTATACCGTACTGCACTCCTGCAGTAAATCTCATTATTACTCTAACATTTTGAGATCCATCTAGGTCACCCATATCTAAAACCTTAACTTCATTCATATCGTTAAGTAAACCAGTTCCGAAATATAGGTTAGACTTCTGAGCCGCTACCGCATAATTATCAGGCAATCCTTGACCGACAAAGATCTTAACTCCGTCAAAACTTAGATCACCATTATTCCACCATTGAGTACCTTGATTATTTACACCATTTGCACCCAAGCCAGACGCACCAAATCCACCTAATGAGCGAACGTATGCCCTTGCAATATTCTGAGAGATATACAAAAACATATCATCTTTAGAATAAAGAGCGGAGGGGATTGCATCAACGATCTTACCGAGTTCAGTAATTACATTAGCTGAATCAACTCCACCACCTACTGCCGCAACATCAATCACATCAGCGTCAGCAGTCATAAGAGTTGTCAATCCGTCAAACTCTCCTGCTTGTGCGCCTCCTAAATTTCCTTGCCAAATATTGTTCTCAGTTGCCGCCGCTACTTCTTTAGCAACATGAGCAATCAAGAATTCAGCGAAGGTCGGGGGCAATTGATCGAAAGCAGAGTATCCCATGCTTTGAGCGCCCCAATTTGCCACAAACGGAGTCTTACACAATTCGACATTTACCTGAAATTCTTCAGGCTGAATAATTCTTTCAGTTAAAGTAACATTTCCTGCATTTGTAAAATCACAAGTTGAGTCTGCGATAATTCCGCTAGTTGCTACTTTCTGGACAACTTCTTTATATTTTATATTCGGCATAATTTCAATTCCTCCGTTGTCAAGAGTTGAGCCGCTTGTAAGTGCCGCCGCAATATATTTCCCTGCGAATTCACCTGCATATGTACTTGTTATAGTTAAAGCCATTTTTTTAGTTATTTACAATTTTTGATAATACAGAATCCATTATGGATTTTTGTCTTTGTTTTTGAAAAGTTACTTTTTCATTTTTATTTATTACTGATTCGGGACTGTGCTTTATAGCTTGAGCCGCAGGTTTTGAAAGTTCTTCCTTGAGATCTTCATTCATTTCCTCTTTTTTCTTTCCGTAACCCATTTCTTCAACCTCTTCAGCAGAGACTTTATCACGCTTTAGGTCTGCAATTGCCGCTTCTAGATTTGCTATTCGCTCCTCCATAGCTTTCCAATCATCTACCTTAATGATCATATTCCCTTCTTTATCTTCTTTGATCTCATCAGCCTCAACCTTTTCATCTTCCTTGTCTTTCATATCTTTCAAGTTTTCAGTAGGTTTTTCCTCAGTAGGTTTTTCCTCAGATAGATCAGAAGTGATTTCTTCCTTTGCAGGGACTCCATCACTAACATCTCTAACATCAGCAATAATACCCTCCTCTTCAACGACTAAAAGTCTTGAATCAGCAAGTATATATTCGCCGACTGGCATAGCTACTTTTTCATCATCAGTCAGGATAAATACTTCTTTCCCTTTTTCAAATGCTTCCGCCTCTATGTCAGTTCCGTTTTCTAGCTTCATCGTTTCCAATTTTACTTGAATATCTAGAAGTGTTCTTATTTGATTTAACATATCATTTGCTTTCATAATAGTATAACGTAAAAATTTAAAAGTTTTGTCTTTTAACTCTGTCTGTAGATGTTCCCAATGCCTTGATTCATCGTTCCACCCTTGCAACATTTTCTTGAATAAGTATTCTTATCCCTACATAGACACGCTCTTTGACTGCCCTTTGGACTTGTTCTACTAGGAATAAAGATTTTATTTTTATCTGTCATTATTTTTTCTCTTTTTCAGCTTGATCCATTTTCTTTTTTGCCCAACCTAAAGCAGATTTTCCACCCCAAAGCAAGTAAGATATAGTCCCACAAGCCTTTGTATCTGATGGATCATAAAACTCCTCTGCTCGGCTTAAATAAGAGTACATCCTTTTAATTGTGTTCATTGAAATAGGTTTACCTTGCGCTAATTGTTGCGCTCTAATCTTACCCACTTCAGTTGCACATTTATTGTTAATTTTTTTATTTAACTCAATGCCTCTTTTTGCGTTGTTACGGACAGACTTAGGGTAATCTCTAAAAGACTCCATTTCAATTTCTTGAGTTTCTCTGTTTATTATCCCTTTGATCATTGACAACATCTCTTTTGCCTCTTCATTCTCTATATCTTCAAGAGATATTTTAGGCTTTTGAATTGTCATATTTACTTTATCTGCAAAATATCCTTCTATTGAAAAGCCTTTGACTTTACCTTTCTTCACATATTCTTGCCATACTTGCTCATTGTTGACTTTCATCGTTCCCATCCATGTCCCGACTGGAACATTCATTCCATACTTTCGGCTTTTGTCATGAATATCATCTTCAACTAACCAAGATTCAACAAGAGTCAAACCGTTTAATTGATGTTGATGCTCTAATGTGGAATTATTCTGATTGCCATTTCGCAAATACATTTGACTTGCTTTTTCAATGGTATTCTTTGAAAAATAAATGTAGTATTCACCCTCATCAGACATTCGATAAATAGGCTTATTTGGGATCAGCAATGCACCCATCAATATCCGCTTGTCTTTGGATACCTCTGCAAGTTTTATCTCTTCCTCTTTTAATGCTACAAAGTCACTTTCGATTGCAGGACTTTCTACGATGCTGATTGCTTCTATTCCAGAAAATTCTTGATTTTCATCTAGTACTAATTCTACTATCTTCATAATAGTATAACGTACGAATTGATGAATTTTGTTTTTTTAAATTACAATGTAGCTGATTCGACTATATTTCTGTCAAGACTTTGAGCCGTAGTAACATCATCGGAGACAACAAATGCTCTAACTGGTTGACCATTTTGACTTCCAATAGCATCTGCTAATTGATTCGTTCCAGTAGTTCCTACCACATTAAAACTAGGCGGCAATGATGGAACTGCAGGAGTTGAATACGATGCTCCAGATCCACCTCTTCCACTTCCTCCTCCTTCACCTCCTCCAATACCGTTAACAGTCGGTAGTTTTGTCCCTCTGATTTCTTGTACTGTTCTAAATCCAGTTGCTAAAGCAGATGCCGCCGCCGCCGCCCCTAAAACTGGCCCGACGAAAGGAATCCCTGCTAATGAATTAAATGCGGCTATAGAGGATTGCAAGGTTGTAATGGTTGTGGATGCTATTGCCGCCGCTTTTCCTGCTTTAGATTCCTTGCCTAAAACATTTGCTAAGTTATTTAATGTCCCTACGGCAATATTTACTTTCTCCTGAGATGCCATTTTGTCTAATTCAACTAATTTTCTACTGGCTTCTGCTTGGAAATCTAATAACTCCTCATTTGCGTCAATATATGCTTGAGTCCCTTCAGTATATAGATTCCTTTTTTTTGTTAATCTTTCAGTTTCTTCTTTAATTTCTGCTTTTGTGGCTTCTTGTAATGCAGTAATTCTAGACAGTTCTCCCCTTTCTTGTTCTGCCATAAAATTTCTTTGCTCTTGCCGTCTTAAAGTTTTGCCATCTTCTATGCTTTGCTCTAGTTCTTCCTGCTCTTTTTGTAGACCCATCTCATTAATCAACTGCTCAGACATAAATCCTGCAATCGTTGCCTCAACGGCATCAACCTCATTCTTTGCAGTCTGCAAACGAATAGCATTTTCTTGACTACCATTTAAATCAAATGCCGCTTGTGCTTGTCTTTCTACTAATTTAGCATTCTCAAGCATTGCATCTTTTTGGAGTAGTAATATTGT
>TARA_R100001460_G_scaffold44656_3_pt1 | contig 10352 bp, 3 predicted proteins | sample TARA_R100001460 | Tara Oceans TARA_R100001460 (sample SAMEA2622190) | marine metagenome | biome: marine biome (ENVO:00000447); feature: surface water layer (ENVO:00002042); material: "saline water (ENVO:00002010), including plankton (ENVO:xxxxxxxx)" | depth 5 m | reverse complement strand
TCCAGAGAAGCGGAAAGTTTTCCTGAACCTTCAGCAGTAGTTCCGAAACCCTCTGTTCCTTGACGCAGAGCCCCAATGTTTGCTATCATTGTTCCTGTAACAGCGCCAATGGCACCTGAGCCAGTTACACCGGTTTCAATACAAGTTCCATTTACAAAAAGGTCAACAGTTGGAACACTAGTAGAAGTATTGAACCTAAATGAAAAGTTTCTCCAAGTAGCATCAGAAATTGTTATTTGACCTGGTGTACTTGGAATAGCAGTTTCGGTGAACCCATTCGATCCAGAACGCATCGTAACAAAAAACTGAGTTTCCGAACCTGAATGTATCGCTATACGAAGTCTTCCATAAGTGGCACTTGATGAGTTTGTTGTTGAGACGCCGTTTGTCAAATCCAAAACAGCCATCTTCCTTGAAGTGCCCGTAGTAATTAAAGCATCTTTTTTTAGGAAAAATTCAACAGTTGTTCCGTTGGTGCCACCAAATTCTAAGTTAGATGTCCTATCTTTAGCTACATTGAATTTTGTATTTTTATGAGGTCCACCCTTTACTTGTATATAATTTACGGTTGATACCTGATCGTATAAAGATGAATTTGTTGCAGAAACAGTATATGGTTGCCCAATGGAAACAAAACCTGTTGATCGAGGATAGGTTACCTCTAGGGTATATTTTTCAAGTGGGTTAATGTTGTTATAAAAATCTGTTTTTTCAAAACCTGACCCATCATAGGGATAGTCACTGGCTATAAATTCAAAGGCGTTTTTATAATATTTTTCAGCGGATCCAAATTTTACAAATTTTTCTGGATCTGAATAGTTTATTGGAGGAAGAAAGTAATCTTGTTTTTCTGTTAGAGCCTTTAAGTGGGATTCGGATTCAATTCCACTTCCAAGAGTACCAGGCGCACTACTCTTTAAGTATTTACTTACCGTAGTGCCTTGCTTGTTGCCTTGATATAAATCTTTTAAACTGCTCATACATCATCTTCTTCTATTTTGAACTTAAACACCTCTGGTTGTTGTCTATATTCACCTTGTAAAAAATAAGCAAATTTAATGTCATACATATATCCAGGTTCTAAACAAGAAGTATCCATTTCAAAATAGTTTCCACTTACGTCATAAGATAAACGAGTGAAGTTATTGTTTGAGCTTCCAGTCCCAAAAGGAATTATTTCTAAATTATCTATTGACCTATGGATGCTAAAATAAGCATCTTCGATTATAGTTGTGTCTACAGCCGAATTAGCTACTGTAAAAATATTAGGACTCCAGTCTTTATCTCGAACATAAACACGCAGTTGTGGCTTTTGTCCTTTTTTATAACTGGCATCTAAGTTTGTTATAGTGGTTAAATATACGGTATCATATAACAAATCACTCGTCTGAACAGGTTCTGGTTCGAAAGATCCAGTATAAAATTCTACCCTAGAAACTCCTGAACCTGTATGCCAAACATCATACATCGTGGTAAAACTACTTGTAGAAGCAAACGATGCGGTATACACACCGGCGATAGTATTACCATTCTCAACCAATAATCCGGCGGTAATAGATGAACCTGTTGTACCTGCTGAATTAACAACTGTTAGGGGGCTACCAGTCGGCGAGGCGCTGCCAGAATATATTTCTACGGACAATTTATTACCAGATAACCCTGGAATGTTTGACAGTTGTCCTCGAATTACGTTATATAAGAATAGTGTGTTTAAGTTATCTGCGGCAGGGGCCATACTACTGCTTATAAAAAAATTACCTCTATTATCTTTTCGTGCTGAATCCCACCTAGCCTCCAAGGTTGGTTGATAGTGAAAAAATTCACTAGTTCTTGAGAAGAACATTTTAGTAAACAAAGAATCAGTTCCTGAAACAGACGTGTCTGGAAACTTTAATAAAAAGCCATCATTGGTTGTGCCACCAAGCCATTTATAAACTTGTTCTGAAACGTCGAGGGAAATATCTTCTAAACCAGTATCAAATGATATACTAGATGAAGTATTAATTCCTCTATGAAAAGAGCCACCAGTTGATGCCCAGGAAACACCAGAAGAAGCAGATATCCAGTTTGAAACACCTGCATCTGAATAATTATCCATATCCAGCCCTCTGCCCTCGTTCCAGCTTTGTGATAACATCATTAAATCTAGTGTAAAATTTTCTGGGGTTGAACTTCCGTGTGGTGCATTGTAAAGATTTAAATGAAATTTTATACTCCCCGAGTTAGTAGGAAGAGTTCCATTACCCATATCTGTCTGAATACTACTAACTGGAAATTCAATTATAACCCTGCTCTGTTCAGCGTTTGCGGCGCTGATTGAAGCTGAAGTTTGTCCCACTATCACAAATGTCTCTAATATGTCAGCAGCACCCATATTGGATCCGGTACCCCTTGTGATAAGGTTAGACTCAAAAGCATTGGTAATCGTATTATCTTTTGTTGCGTAATATTTTTTTATACCCATTTTATACTATAACTCCTACTACATCAGTATTAGGTAATAAAATCTCTGCTGCTGCGTCAGATGGAATTCTCAGAAACCTACCGTCATTAGAAAGATTGGAATTTACATCATACACAACATTGCTATATGTTCCGCCAGTACGATTAAACAATTCAACATTTTTTGTGTCTGTCACCCCTGGGACATCATTCAGTACTTTAAAGATATCCGAAATATAAATTGATTCGCCAAGCCCAAACTTTATTGTTAGAAAATTATCATTTATTGCCTTGTTACATTGTTGCAACAGATCAAAACGATTAATATCAAGGTCAGCAATCACCTCATATCTTATTCCAATGTTTATTATTTTCCCGTTAAGTATGTCAATTGTATCATTTATCATTCGATAATTATCAAGCCATACTTTAAGATTATTTTTTAGTACGGAGTTGGAAATAGTCAAGTTTCCATTTTCATCCTCAGATAAAACAAACATATTTAGATTTCTTTTCAAAGAATTTTCATCTCTTACAATATTTGCTCTTTTAATTTTTCCAAATTTTGCTGGCATGCGATAAGCAAGATTAATGTAATCTTCCCTTGTTACTGCACGATTTTGAGCAGCAAATGTTCCAAACGCTCTAGTTCTTATTTCATCAGCAGTTAGCGGCTCGGTGTCTCCTAATATTGGACTTTCATTATCTACCTCAATGGAAGAAAACATTATCGATATAACATCTTCTGACAAAGCAGATCGATCTCTGAAAAGTAAATTAGAATTAATCATACTATTAATAGATCCGACCGCAGCATTAGTTACATTAGAAGTGTTTGCTGTATAAGTAATTGTTAAAGTTGTATTTACTGGAACAACTCCGAACTTGTCTGTCTTTATTAAATTTGTTGGATCAAAAGTTGTTTCTGTTATATAAGGCTTACTATTGACATCCAACACTACGTCTGCTGGGTCGGCAACCAAATCGCCAGTCAAGTTATTTTGAGAACCATACCCAAATTGAACACTTGTTGTGTTGTCTGTGTTAAACTCTACAACATATCTTCTTGGGACAGGAGTTAACCTCATAGAAAAAGGAACTGCCTCTCTAGAACTACTATCAACATTTTCTACCTGGGTGATCACAACATCTTGAGATAAATTTTCAACTTCAAAATATTCATTCCCTTGAGAGTCTTTGATTGAAAGTATCTCTGTTATATTATTTCTATCTAAAGATAGTTTTAAAAACCTTTGATAGTTACCAACAGTTATTTGTTCTTCAAATTGTTGACCAGATACAACTTGTCCGAATGCTTTTACAGCAAAATAAGTTGGGTTACCTGTCGATGCATCGGTTCTAGCAACAGTTATTTCGTTATTAGAGTCAGAAAAATCAACATTACTTGTCAAGGTATATGTTGCGCCATTATCACCAGACAAGATACTACCTCGCTGAAGGATGGGGAAATAGTTTAAATCCGGGGCTCTAGAGTTTGGTGCAACAGGGACAAGCATAAAAATTGCTACCTGTCCAGTAGATTTAGCAGCACCCTGGTTCTTAAAGCCAAGAGTTTCTGACAAACGAACAACATTATCATACCTAATAGCGCTATCTAGAAAGCTTTCGTTAGCCTGAAAATCGGCATAAAAAGATAACTGATCTCCGACGTAGGCAACCAAATCTAACATCAAAGCCCCGAATGAGGCTTCACTAAAATCTTTGAAAGTAGTAGGATAGTAACGCTTAGCATAATTTTCTAAGTCTTCTTTAATAGACTCAAAGTCTCTGCTAGTATAGTTTATCGGTCTTTTAGTCATAATATTCTTTCCCGATATTAATTAGTCATTGTCGAAGTTATTATTAACTCATCTTTTTCGTTAAAAGGCTGTATGGTATATTTTATAATAACTCTGACTTCGTTCAATTGCAAAGTTAAGTCTTCGTCACTTGTTAAAAAATCTATGTTTTCTAAAGAGATTGATGGAATATAGAATGATACCTGTTTATTGATTGTTTCTGCTATTGTTCCAAAAGTAACAGAATTAACTCCTTCAAAAAGGAATCCATAAAGACCAACTCCAAATCCTGGAACCATTGGTCTTTCACCAGGCATCGTAAGAATAAGCATTTTTAGATTCTGCCGAAATGTTTCTTTCAGCGTCTTATTTAATTGATAAGGTCCGTCTGTTTTATCGTAGACTAACGGTAACCTTGGTGATATGCCTTCTAACTTACTCATTTCTGTTAATTAGTGTTTCCAATATACTTTTCTCTTTCAATCTTCCCTGAAGACTTACATTGTAGTTTCTGTACAAGTTGGGCAAATATATTCTAAAAAATCTTTCCGAAAGCGATTTTACTACTCTTTCAACATATAAGTCTGGAGCGCCGCCAGGCAAAACGGGTTGCTGCGCAAACTCAAGGAGGTCAATTGAAATATCTGTAATATCTTCTCCAGCCTGTTGACGGCGGAAACGCTCATATTGCTCACGCTCTTTTAAATTAAACGTTTCAAATATGTTCGCTAATTCATCAAAATACAAAGAAGGCATTCGATCACTTGGGAAAATTGTGTCAATACCGTTTCGACCTAAGCCTGTTCTACCCTGTATTTCTTCTGCAAGAAGTAATTCTATTCTAAGTACAGTCTGGGCTAACTCCTCACGATCACCCCTTTGAAGATTATACCATTCCCTAGCGGTAAAAGTCCTTCCCTGTCCTGGATTTGTATATTGGGTAGAAGGATTGTAAAAAAGACCATTCAAAGTTGTCAATTTATCTGATACCTCAGTTAACAACTCTCCAGAAATGCGGGCAGCTAAGTCTTGTGGTATGGGCTCATAACCACCACCCATATCAATATCGTCTCCCACTAGAGAATCAGGAGCAAAATAATCAGGGAATATATCTAGTAACGTAGCTGGTACAGATGGTTCGTCGGGTGAAAATTTAACTGTTGAACCGTTCTTCCTTAAGAATAATAAATCTCGAAGTCTTAAAATTCTATCATCAGTTAATAAGCTGTCGCTAACCTCTTCCGTGAGGGTGCGCAACCTTTCTTCGACTTGATCAGAAGAATAGTAAGTTATTTCCTGGGTTCCATCATAATAACCAACACTCACAGGGAACCCTGCAAAAGGAGAACTAAACTTTGTTACAAGTTCGCCCTTTATTGCTGTTAGAAGATTATCATCTGCATTCGCATTTTGTACTAAAATTCTATATTGCGTATCACTATATCTGTTTGCATACTTTATGCCACGATCAAAATAGATCATATAGGATGCTATCTGGAAAGCAATTGGAAAATAGTAAGCTCCAGTTAATAATCCTAATTGAGTTATCTGATTACCATTATAAAATTGACCTATAATTGATTGTGCTGCTCGTGCTTGCTCTGCATCTGCGATTCCATATTCTTCAAAATTAACGTTAAATAAAATTCTATAGAATTTAACAAGAGTGTTTTCATACCTTTGCTTAATATTGAGCGGTGATTCTGGATCAAAAACAGATCTGTTCACTGATTTATATTCAGATCTCTTAGAAATGTTCTCTAATATACCAACGTACATTGATTCTATAATATTTCTTACATTTTCCGAAGGGCTTAAATCATCAGATATCGCTGGGTTGTTTTTGAATTTACTGTCTTCTAGGTCTTGCGGAAAAACAAGCTTAACATACTGAATTGATTCATACAAGGGTCCAATCATTTCTTTTGCAGTTAATTCATCTGTTATCTTTTTGTGGAGATAATCTGTAATTAATTTTACTGTGCCTACACTATTCCAACAAGGATATATACGAGCTAGAGGCATAATATTCATAAAAAATGAAATCATCCTAGTTTGCAAAACTTGAATAGCTGATTCCGCTCGAAGGGTGTCCTCCGCTGTTACACATATATCATCTGTTCTTTCCAGAGGTAGTTTTGCAACAGCCGAGACATAACGTGGCATGCGTCTTCTTCCGGTGTCATTAATAACAGCAGTGTTAATCTGGGTGTCTATTCTTTCTCTGTAATTTTGCATACTTGTAAGATCCTCATCTCTATCGAGTGATCTCTGGGACACCTGGTTTGGTGTTGGATTTTCAACTGGTAGTCCTATAGAAAAGTTTGAATAAAGCTTAAACATTCCTCCAGAATACAAAGGAGGTAATAGTGTATCATTTATAAACAACTTATAATTATCATCAACACGATAAGTGAAATCACCTATTTGTAAATTGTTAAAAATTCTATAATCTACAGATTGAAAATCACCGTTTTCTGTTATGGTTTGTGTATTTGACGATACAGATCTTTCGTTATGTATTAAACCAGCAGGGTTATAGTATGCAACGGTTGGTGTTTGCCGATCAGCATTCCAATACACTATTCGTATATCTCCTTTAGATGAATTCGAACAGTAAAGATTTGACGCTCCAGCATACCCAACATAAGGGGGAAAAGAATCTTGTTGCCTTAAATATCCATATGTAGCAAGTGATATTTTATAAAGTTGTGTCTTTTCCCTAGTTTCCGGGAAGCCACGGTCGGTAAGTGGTTGGTACACTCGTCTTAAACTGTCTGATCCCAACAAAGCAGTTCCTTGGATTTGTTCATTATTTAATATTTTTTTCAGCGGAGATGGTGCATTAACTATTGAATAATACGCAGTTCCAAACTCATCCCACGGCTTTGTGACGGGGGTTCGATATTGAGGGAGAGGTAATTTATCTCGATAACTTACCCAAGTAAAACCATAAACATTGTCAGACGTCCAGCCATTTTTCCTTCCGCCTAAGTAGCCATCTATGACGACTTCACCATCATCATCAACTCTAGAAGCTACTGCTGTACTTTGTCCATGTCCGGCAGGAGTCATAAAAAATACATCTCCGTTCGAAGATCTATAAAGCTGATTTATACTATACTCTCTTAGTTTAGTTCCAAGTTGGTAATATATTTCCGTTCCTAGCTTAGAGTTGTATACATTGTAGTCATAATTTTGAAGCCTTTTTTGTTCTTTCCCAAAAAGATCAGAGAATAGTTCTGCTAACGATTCAGCTATAGAGTTACTGATCTTTGCTATAAATTCCAGCAAATCATCATACCAAGTCATTGTTGGTAATGAATCTATCAATCTCTCAATTTTAAATTTAATGTTGGCTAAGTCTCTTAACCAGTTGCATAGATTATTGATTTTATTAATTTTATCGCTGACTATATCTGTATATTGAGCTTCTATTTCCGGTATATCAAAATTTAGCTCTAAAGGATTAGTATAACTTTCTCTTTGGTCACAATATGCCTCAAGAGGAGAGCGAAATGGCAAATCACCAAACCTACCTTGATTTTCTATTGCATCACCCAAGAGGACAAAGAAATCAATTATTTTGTTGTTTGAAAAATTTAAACTATTATAATCATTAGGGTCCATAGTTAAGAGATCGGGTGTCCCTGGGTTTGAGAAAGGAGATATATAATTCACAACGTGATTACTAGACACAGTTTCAAATATATGACTAATCAGTTCATTGTCAGCATCCCCGTCCAGGAGTTGTTGCAATTCAACTGGAGTTGACATTTCTGAAACATCCTCTAATAGATTTTGTAATTGTTCTAGTGTTGCCGGGGATGTTTCTCCCTCATTGTCAATATTAAAAAGATTTGCTAATCGAGCGATTTCTACTAAATCTACCTCTTCGACAAAATTTCTCAGATCAGTAAAACCAAAATCCTGTTTTTTAAATGAATTTCTTAAACCACTGGCTGGTCCTTTATTACCTTCAGGCCCACAACCAAGCAAGGCACTAACAACATCTTTTGCAACACCTGCTATGATAGACTTTATAAAATTTTGAAGTATAGTCTCAATGGCTTTTTGATACACTTTAGATTGTTTTGGTTTGAGTCCAATCATTTTTCTTTTCTTAAACTCTATTTTTATTGGTTGATCCAAAGTTTCTCTAATCAAAGAATTAACAACCGGTGGGGCACCGATTGGATCTAAAAAATTATCCTCAATAAAATCACCTAAAACATCCAAAGAGCAAAATATTTGCTGATTGATAGCACGCTCAATATCTTGTATTGCACGAGTAGGATTGTCAGCATATCTGGCTGCATCAGAAATTCTTCTTTTAGTTGTTTCATCTTCTATAACTTCTTGTCGCAGTAAAATAATAGTTTCTCGTATCAATGATCTAATTTTTGTTTTACCTGTGGCAGCTTGCCAAAACCTTAAAGCATATTTGGCTGCCTTTGCTTGCCCTGTGTCACAGTCAATACTACTCAATGTTGAAGCCATTCGATAACTCAAGGGTCTATTTGAAAATAGTCTTTCATACTCAGACGGATCTACCCTGGAAAGCTCTGAAAGTTTTGTAAACAAGTTCTTTCTTTTTAGCCTCAGCCTTTCATTCTGTTCTCTTGTGTTATTTGCACGCTTCGCCCTAATAGCATCAATTCTTGATGGCGGGTAAGAATACTTTGACAAAAAATCTAAAGCAGGCTCTCTTGTTGTTGGCGTTGTATTTTGTACTTCTGTGTATATCTGATAACTATTTTTCAGAAAAGAAAAACTAGTGGGCGTTAAAAGAGAAAAAGCATTAGCAATTCTAGCTCGTTCTTCATTGATATTAAGATAGGTTGTATTACCAGTTCCCTGATAATAGAAACTTCCGTTAATACAAATATGATCTAATAAATAATCCTTGGTAAAGAACATCTGGACAAAATCATCATCCTCTAGGGATATTTTATTATACCCATAAAACAAAGACAACAAATCGAAGAATGATTCAAGACGGTCTACTTCCCTAGCAAGATTAATTCCATTAAGAACCTGTGGCGTAAAACCATCATCTAAAAGCTTTTCATTATATTCTCCCAACACACTTCGAACAGAAAACATATATCTCAACATATCTTCGACCTGGAAAGTAACACTTCTCGTGGACTTGTTCTGGTCACCGATTATCCTCTTTGCCTTTTGTAGAGTAGATAATTCATACTCCTCATATGATGGCCTATTGTTGGCTTCTGTGGAGTCTGGGAGATTATTAATATCGTTTGAATCTATCTGCAAACAATATATCCATCGAGATCCTGGTCGAAGATCTCTGTAGGATAATAAGACAAAATTGTCAGGAGCACCATATTTTGATAATAAATTTTGAAAATTTGCTTCTGAATTTTTTCCTGTGAGCTTTAATATTTCACGGATACTCGTCTCTACTGCATCATTATACCTTCCTCTTTGACTTTCTGAAAATCTGGTAAACCAAGTTATTCTAGCGGTGGATCGCTCTTCTGTTCTCAAAAAATTATATGCATAAGCGGCAGGTTCAGTGCGACCAGTTCGCTTGACGTAGTAGAATTTTAAATCAACTGGATTGTAGTATACACGATCATTATCTTCCCCAGGGAGTCCATTTTTTCTCCAGTCGTATAGGTCTACATTAGAATCAGAACTTATATATGTTGTTACGCTTGGGCTCAAGTTCAGCAGATCAATGCCAACATTATCGCTGTACTGGATATCTGGCAACCCTAGTGCATTTCTTAATTGATTTTTGTATTGCTTGGAGTGGGCGGAAGGAACTGCAATCAAATTTGCTATATCTTGATTAAGGTCTGGTCTATCGTTATCGTTTCTGTATTCTTCTTTATATGTCAACTCGGAAGTATTAGAAGAGTACTTCTCTAAAGAACCATTCTCTCTCAATTGTTCAACCACGCTTTGTAAAGCAGCTATAGAGTCGGTATCGCTGATTTCTTCTGCATTATTATTCACTACTCTGCCATTTTGAGGGTAAAGCGCAAAATATGCAAGCATATCATCTATAGTGATTGTCCTATCACGATCTACTAATTCTTTGCCGATTTTGGGAAATTCATAAAAGAATAGATAGCTCTC
>TARA_R100001460_G_scaffold9382_1_pt1 | contig 10374 bp, 7 predicted proteins | sample TARA_R100001460 | Tara Oceans TARA_R100001460 (sample SAMEA2622190) | marine metagenome | biome: marine biome (ENVO:00000447); feature: surface water layer (ENVO:00002042); material: "saline water (ENVO:00002010), including plankton (ENVO:xxxxxxxx)" | depth 5 m | reverse complement strand
GGGTATTGATGAGATGCGATTGCAGTATCAGGCCCCAGAACGCCAGGCTCAAGAGGAGACTTCGTTGATTGACGAAAACTGGGTTTCTAACATGCGAGGAGAACTAGACGCTCTCGACGGGATCGACTTCGATCTCGGAAACGGGAAGACGTTTACGTTCGGCATGGACGAAGCCTATAAGAGTCAACTCGCTGAGAAAAATGCTCGCCTTGACGAGTTCTTCGATCCTTACGTGAGAGAAGATGGGAGCTGGGATTATGACGCGCTGAATATGCACAGAGCCGTAATTGACAACGTAGACAAAGTAGTTCAGTCTGTTTACAGACAGGGCTTGTCTGACGGTCAACGAGGTATCGTGGAGAAAGCAGCTAATGTAACGCCTACGTCTCCAAATCAGGGAACACCACAATCAGGCCCAGATGCCCTGACGCAACAATTAAAAGAAGCGCTGATGGGAGAATCGGGCATGAAATTTTTCTCTTAAAACTAAAAATTAGAAACTATGGCTAATACCATTACAAGCGGGGCGGGAGCCAGCGATTTTGGGCCTCAAACGGCTCTTAAGGCAAATCCCTCCCAGTATATCTCTTTGGGTGAGTTGATCGACCCACTCAAGCCTGACAACAGAGATCTGTTGATCAATACTTACGGTGATCAAGGCATCACTGGATTTTTGACCTTGACTGGCGCAGTAAACAACGCTGGCACTGCTGACGAAGTAACTTGGTGGGAAGAAGGTCGTTTGCACAGAACTATTACTGGTACTGTAGCTGCAACCAATAAGTTGACTACCAATGACGGCCTCAGAAAGAACGATGTCTTGTTGGGTGACAAAGGTCAGCGACTTGTTGTTTTGTTGGAGGATTCTGCTACAAATAATAATGTAGCTGTCCTTGATGGTGGAGTTTTGGACACCACTCAAACCAAGTTTGCTATCGTGGGTAATATCTACGGTCAGGGAACAGACCAGCCTACTAAGTTTACAGAGCCTGGAATCGAGAAGTACACAAACCCTTACATCATTACTAAGGAGACATTTGCTATAAACGGTTCTCAAGCTACCAACATCGGATGGGTAAACATTGGCAACGGCGATTACAGATGGTACATGAAGGGCGAGATGGACACTCGTAAGCGCTTCATGAATCAGCGTGAGATGATGTTGCTGTACGGTCAATCTGCTGTTGACATCAGAAAAGGAGCAAGCGGCACTCTCGACTCGAACGCCGACATTACCGTTCCTGCTGGGGATGCTACAGTGGGTGTAACTGGCTCTGAGGGTTACTTCCAAGCTGTTGAGCGAAGAGGTATCGTATCAAGCCTCTCTGGTGGAGCTCAAGGATCATTCGCTTCTATGAGCGACGTTGACACGATCATTCTCGAATTGGATAAAGAAGGCGCTCCTGCTGAGTATGCTATGTACGTAAACAGAGCCACATCTTTGGACATCGATGATATGCTCGCTAACGGTATCGCTACGCAGGTGACTGCTGGCCTGCCAGGACAGTTCGGCGCATTCAACAACGACGCTGACATGGCTGTAAAGCTCGGCTTCAAGTCGTTTACTCGTGGTGGCTACACTTTCCACAAGCACGATTGGAAGCTGTTGAACGACCCTCAGTTGGGAGCTATTTCCGACATTAAGGGGGCTATGGTTCCTTTGGCTAACGTTACTGACGCACGTTCGGGCTCTAAGGCTCCTGCGTTGCAGATGAACTACAAGGGCACCAACGGTTACAACCGCGATATGGAGCACTGGGTACGAGGTTCTATCTTGGGTTACAACAACCTGAGTGAGGACGTAGCTAAGTTCTACTACCGCTCTGAGTGTAACTTGTGTGTACGCGCTGCTAACCAGCACGTTGTATTGAAGTAATTAACCTGAACTGACAGAGAAGGCCCTTCGGGGCTTTCTCTTGATGTTCATAAAGCTTAGAATATGAAATCATTTTTTCAACTCTACCCAGTCGAGGACACTCAAACGATTAACGTAACTGAGGGTATGGACATTCGTCCAAACGCTAAGCTTGTAAACTTGACTGTTAACGGTGGCTCAGGCGCTACCTACACTGCTAATTTGCCAGCAACTCCAGATGGTGTTTCTTTCACTTTGAAGCTTACTAATCTTGACGCAGATAGCGAGGGAAATGATGCAACTTCATTGACTGTGACGGCAGAAGGATCAACTGAGTTGACCTTGCTGTTTAACGCAGCTAACGAGCAAGTTTCTCTTATGTATCTTGACGGAAAGTTTTTAGAGCTTCAGGCTGATGGGCTTCCAGCGGGAGTTGTTCTTGACGAAGCTACCAGTGGCGTCGTGTCGTAGACCCATGATAAACTAACGGGTAACTGAGTGGGGAGAACGGCTCTCCACTCTTTTACTATCTTTACAAAAAAAACATGAGAAAGCATATCATCCCCTTTTATCTAGAGGCTCCCACTCAAGTAGTCAACGCAACGGGCGCTCAGGCTTGGAACGGAAGATCTAGTAAGATTTCTATTACTGACGGCAGCAACAATGTAACTCTCTCCGTAGACGCTGTAGCTTCTGAGGGATTGATTAAGCCAGGGGCTCTCCTGGTGGTTGAGTGGAACGTAGCTTCTATCACAGCTTCAAAGAAGGTTACCATCAACTATAAAGGTTCAGCTATCTCTGAGCTAGACGCAGCTGGAGAATCAGTAACGTTCTTGTTCTTTGACGACAGAGACAGCGTAGACGATCCTGCATGGGAGGTTATCGCAAAAGACGCCTCTACTGGAAGTCTTTCTGCTGTTGATATTGCCCTATCTGGAGACCTTGCCATAGATACAGATTTGTTCGTTGTTGACTCAGCAGACGACAAGATTGGATTCTTTGGCGCTACAGCTGTAGTTCAGCAAACAGGGGCAGCTGCCCTTACAGACAGCACAGGTGGGACTGCTGCCGCTAACAACACTCTTGTTGCGGTTACTGATACCACCTCAGACGTTTCAGGCTTGATTAACAACAACTTTGCTACTCTCGCAAGAGAGGTAGAGGTGTTGCGGGCTAAGCTTGCTGCTTACGGGCTACTAGGCTAATACGACTTACAACAATTTAATTTAATATCATTATGAATCAAACAACTAAGCGGCCTCCTGGTCGCCCCAAGAAAGCTGCACCCGCAGCAACACAACAGCCTACTAAGAAGGCAAAGCGATCTGTAAAAAGAAAAGAAGTAGAATACGTAGCCAGAGAGTTTAAGGCTCTCCAGAGCGCGGCTACCTTCATGCTTATGCAGAGCGGCGTAACTATTTACGATGAAGAGCGAGACGCTATCCGAGAGATTAGATACTGCGAGCGAGAGAACTCTATCTTCCGCGATGAGCAACAAGACAACTCGGTAAAGACTCCAGTTATTTTCCGCATGGGAAGACTCTTTGTCCCTAAGGACAAGCCCAACCTTATGAAGTTCTTGACGGTTCACCCAGAGAATAAGGCTAACGGCGGTAAGCTGTTCGAGCTTATCGACAAGGTGAAAAAAGTAGAACTCGATATAGACAGTGAGTTCCTTGTAAATGACGCTATCAACATGTTGCGAACTAAAGAGCTGGACGAGCTTCTAGCTGTTGCTTTGGCCTACGGGATTAACGTAGACCGTCCCATCGCTGAAGTAAAGCACGACTTGCTCCTCAAGGCAAAGTCTAACCCGAAGGTATTCATTGGGTCATTCGACAATCCAGTTGTCTCCATGAAGTCTATGGTAAAGCAGGCTAGTGATTACCAGATCATCAAGCTAGCCCAGGACGGGGTTAAGTGGTTCGACACCAACAAGCTTATTATATCGGTCCCAGCGGGACAGGATCCAACTGACGTCTTTGTGCGTTACTGCATGACCGAAGCTGCTGCTCCTGTGGTAGCTGAGATTGAACGCCAGCTGGACTAACAGCCTACATATATACCTGAGAAAGCCTCCGAAAGGGGGCTTTTTCTTTTTCGTATATTTGCTCTATGGCACAAAGAGCTGACATAGGAGTGGTTTACAACACACTGAAGGACCTCGCAAACAAGGACCAGCAGGGGTTCATCTCTGAGAGCGAGTTCAACAACTTTGCTAATATCGCTCAACTCAACATATTCAACGGCTTATTTGACGAGCTGAAGGACGCTAAACGCCTGACTCGCGCTGGATTCAACCCAATGCGAGATAAGTCACGCATCAAGCGCGTAGAAGAAGATCTATCCTATTTCTCTACTAGCGACACTAAGACCAAAGCTTCTGGTAAGTTTGCTAAGCCAGACGATATGGCTAGACTGATAAGCATCTCAACTTTCGGTAGCATCCTTTTGGATCAATCCACTAAGAAGCCTGTTGAGATATGCTACGACGAAGAGAAGATAGACCGCATTCTTATTAGCGATCTGAGCGCACCGAATGAAGACTTTCCAGTTGCTTTGATCTCTGACTCGATTCACGTCTTCCCCACTTCTATAAACAAGATACAGATTCGGTACTACAAGTACCCTGAAAGCACTATAGCTGGTGTTCGTAGCTCAAGCCTGCCTACGTATTCGTCTACGGCTCAAAACAAAGATTTCGAACTGCCCGAACACTACACGGCTGACCTTGTTTACGAGATTGCAAAGATGGTTGGTTTGAATCTGAGGGATTCAGATATCGTTACCTACACTGGTCAGGAGATGGCGACTAGGAAACAAGCAGAGACATTCTAATGGCTAGAAATAAAGTATCACTTAATCAGATCATAAACGACTTTGTTATCACGCTCGCTGATGATGATTATGCTGGGAACGCCTCAGACAATCAACTTAGAACCCATGCGTTGCGAGGCATCAGAGAGTTTGGATTTGACATGTCCAAGACTATCAGGTCTTTGAAGCTGACGGTTGACACAGCAAACAATACTGTTGAGCTCCCCGACGATTTTGTGGATTGGAGCAAGGTCGGTGTTGTTGGCAATGACGGTATCGTATACGTGCTAGGCGAGAACAAGAACTTAAACTTCTCGCAGGCTTACTCTAACGCTAGTGGGACCAAGGTCGGAAACGCGGCATCTGCGATAGACTCAGACGGAGACGGCGTATTCGATAGAATCGATTCTAAGAGCGCCACAAATAGCGGCTCACCAGCTACGTCAAACGACATTGCTAATGGCTTTGATTCAGCTATCTTCCGAAACTACTATTACGGAGCTCAAAACGCTATCTACGGGCACGGAGGTGGTCACCTGTATGGGGAGTTCCGAGTGAACCTAGACCAGAACAGAATTGAGCTGGGTTCTAACGACGATATCAGCGAAGTGGTAATCGAGTACGTAGCTGACGAAGCTCGCTCCAAGAACCCAGATGTACACGTATACCTGGAGGAGGCTCTGCGGTCCTACATGTACTACAAGATCATTGAGCGGAAGGCTTCTGTCCCAGCTAACGAGAAGGCTCGCGCTAGACAAGAGTACTACAACGAGCGAAGAAAAGCGAATGCTCGTATCAAGTCCTTCACGAAAGAGGAGGCGCTGAAGACGATTAGAAAGAACTACAGACAATCACCTAAGTTCTGATGCCTATTGATAAGATTATACCACGCTTCCTTGTCAGTGACAAGGATGAGCGTTTGTTGAAGGAGGGCGCCATGACGGACGCTCTCAATGTCACTATATCTGAAGATGGGGATGGCACTGAGGGGGTCCTTAAGAATGTCAAGGGAACTACTGCTGCTTCTCCTGCCTCTGATTCTGAGCTGTTTGCCGCTACGAAAGTTATCGGGCAGGTGTCTGACCCCCAGAGGGGGTTCATCTATTACTTCACTGTAAATTCTAGTGGACTGTCTGACGCCATATATCAGTACAACACAAAGTCTTCCACGAACGGAACTCTAGCGGCTAACTCTTACAGGGTGATAATTCAGAACAACGAGTTAGGGTTTGATCATAACGGATTTGTAAAGGCAGATATACTCAACATAAATATTGACGGCTCGTTAAACACTCTCCTTTATTTTACAGACGGATTAAAAAGCCCTAGGAAGATCAACGTAGATAGAGCCGTAGCTGGCGCTTATGATCAGTTTACTGGTTCTAATTTCGTTGAGCACATATCCGCTATCAAAGCAGCAAACAACAAGTTTCCCCTTGTGTCTTTTGATTCGGACACAAATGTTCTTCAGAATAACTTTAATGAGGATACGTTTCAGTTTGCGACTCAAAACATCTTTCAAGACGGAGAAGAGTCCGCAATATCTCCTTACTCTGAGATAGCTGTTTCCAAGGTTTTGTTTTTGAACACCATGGAGACAAGCGGCTTTGCTACTAACCCATTTATTGACAACGTATGCCTAGTAAACATTCAATTAGATCCTGTACTGCCAGATTTAAAAGAGGTTAGGCTGTTGGCTAGGAGGGGCAACAGCGGGGCGTTTTTTGTTGTTGACCAGTTTGACCCCACTACAGTTTTAAGCAGGCACATCGCTGGAAACAGTGTTACGGTATATAGTCCAACTACTAATACCTATAGGTTTTATAACAATACGCTGGGAGAGGCTGTACCAACTCAGACGGTAAATAAGCTCTATGACAACGTTCCTTTATCGGCCAAAGGTCAGGCCATAGCTGGGAATAGAGTGGTGTACTCCAACTACAAAGAAGGGTTTGATAATGTAACCACTAGCGTAACCCTTAGCGTTGAGTACTCTCCACTTACGGATAAAGACGAACAGTTTATAAGTTCTAACCAGACCCAATACGTTATATCCCAAGCGACAGCTATATCACCTTCTATAAACGTGAATCTTCTTGGCGGGACTGCATTCGACAGCTTAGACGTTAGTGGCACTGCAACGAAAGACACGACTGTTCCTGCTGGAACTAAAATAAGGCTCAGCTTTGATTGGGGTGGCGCTGAAAAAGACATAACGGTTAGCGCTGGCACTACTGGCGGGGGTGTATTTAGGGTAGAAGGAACCTTTGTGGCTACCAGCACTTTAGGCCCAAATTTTAGCTTTTCTGACCCTGGAGTTGTATTGAAGTCCAGCGATAGCGTAGTGCTTCAGCATTACAGTGATTCCGACCAAGACGGTATTTCAATAGACTACGTGGTCCCTCAAGATCAGTCCATAGAGGACATAGGCTCTGCCCTTGAGGACATCATGACTGGAAAGACTATTGACTACCTGTATACAATAGACGACGTGCAGTTTGATGTCGTGACCCAAGACATTACGAATGCACCAGACAGCCTTCAGTCCTCTTATGATAACTGGACTGGCTTGGATTTAGATGGAAACGTCAACGCTACTTTTGACTTCAGCAACACATCGACCCTTACGGGGACTGGGCAGCAAGGCTTTCAAATCAACCCTAAGCTTATTAAGGTAGAGAAGTCTTCAGCTGTGTTTAGCGTGGATGATATATCGGATTCTGGATTTAACAACTACAATCTATTCTTCAATATGAGCCATCAGCAAGAGGCTAACATACTGGGGGATCAAAGTGACACAGGCACCCTGGCCTATGCTGTAACAGACCCAGACTTTGTGAGCAATCGGTTTGCTTCTGCAAACGTAATTCAAGCCAAGCCCACGTTTAAATCAGGCAGCACGCACAGCTTCGGTATAGTCTACTACGATGAGTTCAATAGGTCTGGATTTGTCAATGAGCTGGGGTCTTGCTATGTAAAGACAGTAAATGAAAGAAAAAATTCTGACCCAGCCATAAACAACCTGGGACCAGCATCAGTAAAGATAACCTTTAGCCATGACCCCCCTAGCTGGGCAGAAAGATATCAGATTGTTTATGCAGGCCCAGACAGTATAGACGATTACGTTCAGTATACTACTGGACCAGCTTATGTGGCTACTTCTGAATTATCGTCCGCCACCGATGCAAACAAACATCTTACAGATGTACAGAACAAAAGACTGTATGTTTCTTTGACTACTCTGGAGAGCTATAGGGAAGAGAAAAACGTATCTAGAAATTATTCTTTTACTAAAGGCGACAGGCTAAGACTTATCAGTCGTAGAGCAGACGACAATGACTCAACTTTATATCCAAAGGCTAATGATGATTCCCAGATTGAGTTTGAAGTTGTAGATGTGGTCATTCTTTCTAAGGGCACCGATCCAGTCGATACTACTGAACCAATTCAAATAGCGAGAGAAAGTCATGGCACCGACGCCCCCGATGATAAATATACTGGTACGTTTTTGGTGCTTGAGGCTTCAAGAATCAACGGTGGAGAAACAAACAGTAGTGGAGATGCTGTAAGGTACGTTGGGTTTGACTGGGGCGACGTAAGTGGATTTGATTTGACTACTGGAACAGACAGTACGATTGGCACTACCACTATTAATCATTGGGGTAAAGAAACCCTTGTTGAGATATACACCCCTAAGAAAACCACTTCTCAAAAGGTATACTACGAAATGGGTCATGGCGATAGATGCGGATCCAGGAAGGCGGATGGTATAAATGAACATGGGGTTTCTATTACCGTGACAAATGGTGATTCTTGGTTGAGACCAGTAGCCTGCAAGACTGCCCTCCACGCTGATACTAGCCCAGGTGGGGGCGTTCAGGTTCTTGACGGTGATACTTTAGCCGCTCTTGGCTTGTCGAATACTTCAGCTTGGGCGGCTAGAGATTTCTACGATTCTTATGGGTATCAGACCCTTTTCATAGAGAGCAACACTCTCTCTGATAGGTTCGACTCAAGGATCTGGAGTCAGGGTAGAGCTCACGCCCCATTCAAGAAAGCTAAAGAAATAACGAGGATAAATGGACTGACGTATAGTGATGCTTACGCAGAGGATGTTTCAAACCTCTCCCTTTCTTCGTTCAACCCTTCGCTTGCTAACTTCTCTTCTTTGGATCTTAAGTTCGGGGCGATTGACTACATAGGCAATTACAACGAGGATGTAGTGGCTATACAAGAGAATAAGCTTGCCCTTATCCCAGTAAACAAAAACATAATCGAATACGCCAGCGGAAACGCAGACGTTTCTGTGTCTACAGATGTATTACAACAGCATAGATATTCTTCTGGGGATTATGGATCTAGCGGTCATCCAGAAGCTGTAATCATACAAGACAATACTGTTTACTTTGTCGATAAATCTAGGCAAGCTGTTCTATCCCTCACTGGGGGCCAGCTAGTTCCCATCTCTGAGAAAAACATGTCTTCGTTTTTTGAGGATTTTTTCGCTACGAATAACGACCGATATGTAAGCGGCTATGACCCCAGAGATAATACTTACTACATTACGGCCCTTGGTGGATCAACCCCAGAAACTGTGGGTTATGACGTGGCTAGAGGCGTTTGGCAAAGCAGATACAGCTTTACACCAGACATTTACAGCAACCAAGACAACATGCTGTATAGCGCTAAATACGTAGATGCAGATACAGACTTGATCTTCCACAAACACGACAGCACAGCTTACAACACGTTCTATGGAACCGAATACCCGTCTACCGTACAGGTAGTTTCTAAGCTGTCCCCCTCTCGTGTAAAGGTATTCAACGCTATATCCTATGAGGGAGATTCAGCCGAATGGGATACCCCGTCAGATACCCCGATTCAAACTTCTTTACAGATGTTTGCTGGTCAAATAACGTCTTGGTCTGAGAGGGAAGGTAGTTACTACGCTAGCATCCCTAAGGATGCGATTAACCCAGAGCTTTTATACTTGGGCACTATTTCTTCGGCGGCGAACGATGGTACATCTTCAACCTTAACTATGAGTGACATGGTTAGGTTTGACAGGCTGCCTATAGACCTGATAACCACCACCGACCCCGCCCATAGCATCCCACTTTCAGTAGGGACGCAGCTTATAACCTCATTTAGTCAGTCTGACAAACAGATTACTTTGTTTGGGAACTTTAGTGATCCTAGCTCTCTGGGGGGAACTAAGCTTTACGCCAAGATACTTAACTCACACGCGCTTCGTGGTCACTGGGCTAAAATCACCCTAACCAACAGCTCAACTACTAAGCACGAGCTATACTGCATTAACACTCACATTACGGATTCTAAGCTTCATCACCCCTTAGGCCAATAATAACTATATTTGTAAAATGGACCCAGCAACATTAGCATTACTATTAAAAGGAGCGGGAAAGGTGCTCGGAAAGGTTGGTCCTGCCGTAGGTAGGTTCTTGGGCGCTCGCGCTGGTTTAGATGAGCTCAAGCAAGACCCAGAACAAATCGCTCAGCAATACGCAGACCTCAAGGCAAACATGCCTCAGTACGGCGTGGGCAGTGCGTTCAACGAGTATCTCGCTATGGCTAAGCAGGACCCAGCTGCTGATATGCAGCGTCAGATCGCTGCTGAGCAAGAGGCTTCTAGTATCGGTGCATTGAAGGCTGGGGGTGCCAAGGCGTTGCTCGGTGGCCTG
>TARA_R100001460_G_scaffold107905_2_pt1 | contig 10406 bp, 21 predicted proteins | sample TARA_R100001460 | Tara Oceans TARA_R100001460 (sample SAMEA2622190) | marine metagenome | biome: marine biome (ENVO:00000447); feature: surface water layer (ENVO:00002042); material: "saline water (ENVO:00002010), including plankton (ENVO:xxxxxxxx)" | depth 5 m | reverse complement strand
ATATAACCCTATTGACAAAATAGTCAAAGTAAATAATACAAGTAATAATACTACAAGTAATAATATATCTATAAAGGAAAAATTTATTTCTGAAGTTATGAGTTTTGATTATCCTAAAAGTATGTTAGAAGACTTTATTAACTATTGGACTGAAGGAAAAAAGAAAATGAGATTTCAAAAACAGTCTACATTTGAAATAAAATTACGATTATTGCGTTGGGCGAAAAATGAGAATAAATGGAATAAAGCAAAACCTACAATGTCAAAGTTAGATAGTCAAATAAATGCTTGGCAAGAAGCTAAAAAACTATTATGAAAAAAAAGTTAAATTATGATGAGTTTGAGCTATTATTAATAGACCAACTAAATGATATGCAAGATTTTATATTATGTCCTATGGATATATGCGATACTGTTAAAGACTTTGTTTTTGATTACGTAGAACAGCAAATAGACATTGAAGTAAATAAAAGGTTAGACGAATTAGATAATACAGTAAATAATATTAAGATATGAAACCACTTAAAAGAGAAAATTTACAAGAACTAACAGAAAAGGTTTTAGACTTAGTAGCTAAAACAAGCGTTGAGATAGGTCATAAAACTGATCCACAAACTATGGCTAGTCTTAGTAAGATATTTGCAAGTGATTTAATTAATGAAAAAAGATTTGGTAATATGACCTTTAATCAAGTGCAAAATGCTTTTCATTATGGTGTTAGATTTGGCAAAGATGAACCATTTTTGAACATTCGTACGTTTTATAAATGGACGTATAAAATGAAAGAGATGTGCGACAACGCTTATTATGAAGTTCATACGCTTGGCAAACCAAAGGAAAATGTCTTGTATTATCAAGAGCCTATAAAACTTTTGAAATGATAGGTTGGGTAATAATAACAGCAGTTGTAATGTGGATAATAAGAGAATTAAAACATTAACAAAACTATATGAGCAAAGTTAAATTCATAATAAATAACCTGAGCAGTTATACTTGTGTGCGGAATATTCTTTGCTTGTATAGTTTTTAAAACTTTAAAAAATGAAAACAAAAGATGAAATTAAGAAACTATTAACTAATGACAAAAGGCTAAGAGATAGTGATTCTAAACTAATCGCTAGATTTTGGACTAATGAACTAGAAAAAAAGGGAATGGACACTAATAAAATGTCTGCTTATGAATTTCTATGTATGTTTGCACAAAGCAAGCTGCATAATGTAGAAGGGCTAACCAGAATGCGTAGAAAGGTACAAGAAGAAAATGTAGAATTAAGAGGAGAATTATATAAAGAAAGACAGACTACGCAGCAAAATAAAATGAAAGAAAAGTTAGGATATAAAGTACATATGTCTTGTCAAGTGCCTAAACAACATACTATAGGCGGTTATGACGAATACTAAGAAGTCTATAAGCAAGCTAAAAAAAGAACTAGATAAATTTTTTAGTTTATATATAAGACTTAGAGATGCTAACGAATATGGCATGGTTCAATGTTATACTTGTGGTTGTATAAAGCCATATAATAAAGGTATGCAATGTGGACACTTTCAAAGTAGATCACACTTAGCAACTAGATTTGATGAAGTAAATTGTCAGCCACAATGTGTAGGTTGCAATATGTTTAAACAAGGTGAACAGTATAAATTTGCATTACAGTTAGATGGAAAATATGGTGAAGGAACAGCTGACGAATTAATGTATTTAGCTAAGACTACATTAAAAATGTCAAGAGTAGATTATGAAGAAAAGATAAGTTATTACAAAAAGATTGTTAATAAATTAAAAAAAGAAAAAGGAATAGAGTAACTTTTTTCTTAACTTTGGCGTATGATAGTGCCAATATATGCTAATGAAGAACATAAACAAGCAGTAGAAAGCTATCTAACAATGTGCAATGACTTTGTACAAGAAGTAAGCAATCCAACAAGATACGACAACTATAATGAAGTTTTAGATGTGATTTTAGAATATCATAACAACTATGGAAAAGGTAAACGTGAAAACAACTATTGGGATTGGCTTATGATTATACCAATAAATGTTTCAGTAATGATACAGGGATATTTTGCAGGTATTGAAACCAAAAGAAATACAGCTAAAATAAGAGCATATAGAGTAATATTAGCAGAAATGTTAGATCAATTAATAAGTAAGATAGAAAAATTAGAGCCAACTGATGAATGATATTTACATAGAAATATCTAAATTGTCAGACAAGTTTAGAGAAATGTGTTATGGATTAACAAATGACAAAGAAGATATTGATAATGTAGTACAAGAATTAATGCTATATTTTTTACAACAGATGAATCCTGATACAATCAAAAAAATATGGGAACAAGACGGAAAAAAAGGTATAATAAGATATGGGGCTGTTGTTATCAGAAGAGCCTTAACTTGTAAAAACAATGCGTTCTATTATAAATACAAAAAGTATAATACACATCTTGATAGCAGTATTCACGTTAGTAGTATTACTACTGATTTTAATTATTTATATGACCATCGTATTAATTATAAAACTTTGGAGAATATTGCAGAAGAAACTCATACAGATAAGTCATATTATTTTAAACTAATAGATAATGAATTGGAACTATTAAATTGGTATGATAAAAAAATATTTGAGTTATATTATTACGAAGGTAATACGCTAGACTCACTCGCAAAAAAGACTAAAATAAGCAGAAATAGTTTATTTAGTACAATAGACAAAGTAAGAACATTATTAAAAGAAAAATTAAATGAAGAAAGTTAAGCTATATGATTCTATAAAAAATAATACTTGGGTAATGATGTTTGGCTTTAAAGCACCAAAAGATTATAAATACAAAAGAAGATGGACTAAATGAGATTTTTTGTACCTGATAACATATATCAAGATAGAATAGCAATATGCAAATCTTGTGTACATTATTTAAGTTTATTAGGTAATTGTGGTATATGTAAATGCTTCATGAAAGTGAAGGCAAGATTAGCCCCTATGAGTTGTCCTAAAAAATATTGGAACAAAACTACAAGCATACCTGAGCCTGATGAATTACCGCAAGACATAATTGATGAAATAACAATATTATGGGAAGATTTGAAAACAGGAGTAGCAAAAGATGTAAAAGCAAAAAACAAGATGATAGATATATATAACACTATATACGCAACAGGTTACAATCCTAACACTAATTGTGGCTCTTGTATATCTACTTGTTATGATGGTATTAAAAAATTATATAACAAATACAATAAACAATGATAAAATTTACGTTTTTTTGTTTAGGCATTATAATTATAGTTATGTTTATTATGGCTATGATATTAGATTATAAACTTAAACAACACGAAAAAAAAGAATTTTACAAAAATTTAAAAAGATATAAAAATGGCGATAGACTATAAAGAAACAGCAGAACCGCATTATTACATAGGTAAGCTCTACGGATATACTGCTAAGAATATTGTAGATGATTTTGAATTGAGTCCTTGGACAGCTCAAGCAGTACAATATATATTAAGAGCTGGTAAAAAAGAAGGTAATTCTACTGAACAAGATATACGTAAAGCAATAAATGTTTTACACTTTGAGTTAGAAAAACTATATAAGGAGGATAAAATACTAACAGGAGGATTAGAAAAATGATTACTAAAGACACTATAGAACTAGTTAGCTGGAAGCAAGTAGTTAAAAGGTATGGATATAAAGAAACTAAAAACAAAGGTACTAGATTTGGAATTAAGTTAGAGTTAGATGGAATGTATGAAACTCAATTTATTTGGTGTGAAAGTAATTTAGAGAGAAAAAAAATATTTAAAAAAATTATAAGCTTAGCCAAAAAAGAAGACAGAGATTTAACTATAATACAATAAGATGACACTATATAAATGCGAATGCTGTAAAGAATCTAAAGAAATTAGCAAAGCTACTATTGTATATAGAGAAGGTAAATGGGTAGCAAAAGAAGCTGAATGTTCTTGCGGAAAATTTATGGACAGTAAACCTGTGGACGGCATGCCTACTTTAAGACGTACAGAGCCATCATTAAGTAAGAATAGAGATAAGCTATGGGAAGGAGCAAAAGAAAAGCTAATAGGAGAGAGAGGTATTAATGAATCATTTGATTAATGAAGTTTGTAATAAAAGATAGTAGAGATAAGCAAATGCTAATTAATTACTTAAAAGAATTAGGTAATGATTATATAGTAGATGTAAAAAAGCAACGGAATAACAGATCAATTATGCAAAATAATTATTATTGGAAATGTATAGTACAAACACTATCAGAAGAATTAGGCTATTACCCAAATGAAATCCATGATATACTTAAAGTAAAGTTTGCAAGTGAGTGGCAAAGCATAGAAGTAAATAACAATAAAGTAGGTCTGCAAGTAATCAATAGCACAGCTACAATGGATACTAAAGAGTTTGAGATATATGCAGAGCAAATAAGAATATGGGCGTTAAGCGAATTGAATATAAGACTAATGCTACCAAATGAATATGAATAATTTACATTATATAATAAACAAGTTGAATAATCAAGTTTTTTCAAGATGAGTACACACGGAGGTAAAAGAGAAGGCGCAGGACGCAAAAGCAAAGCAGAGGAGCAAAAGTTAATAGAGCATTTGACTCCTATGAATAGTAAGGCATTAAAGTCCTTAGAACAAGGATTAGATAAAAAAGAACAATGGGCAGTTAAATTATTCTTTGAGTATTTTTATGGTAAACCACAACAAAGAGTAGACGTAACTACTAATGATGAAAGTATTAATATGCCACTAATAAACTTTGTAGAAACTGAAACTGAATAAGAAATATCAAGCACTATTTAATTCTGATGCACGATACTTTATAATAACAGGAGGTCGTGGTTCTGGAAAATCATTTGCTGTTACAGTATTTCTGACATTACTTACAATGTCTAAAAATATAAGAATACTATTCACAAGATATACAATGGTATCAGCTCACTTATCTATAATACCTGAATTTTTAGAAAAGATAAGTCTACTAGGATTTGAAAATATATTTAGTGTTAATAAGTCTGAGGTTGTAAACTTAGGAAATAAGAGTGATATACTATTCAGAGGTATAAAGACTTCGGCAGGTAATCAGACTGCTAGTTTAAAGTCATTACAAGGTATTTCAAATTGGATATTAGATGAAGCAGAAGAATTAATAGATGAAGATATATTTGATACTATTGATTTAAGTATTAGAGAAAAAGATGTGCAAAATAGAATTATACTTATACTCAATCCTGTTACTAAAGAGCATTGGATATACAGAAGGTTCTTTGAAAGCAAAGGCGTAGAAGCAGGTTTTAATGGCTCTAAAGGCAATGTATGTTATATCCATAGTACATACCTAGACAATAAAGATAATCTGTCTAAGAGCTTCTTAGAGCGTATTAAGACTATAAGACATAATAACTTTAAGAAATATAATCATAAGATATTAGGTGGCTGGTTAGACAAAGCAGAGGGTGTTGTATTTACTAATTGGAGTATAGGAGAATTTAATCCAGACAATTTACAGACTAGTTGTGGAATGGACTTTGGATTCTCAGTTGATCCTGATTCTTTAACAGAAATTGCAATAGATAAAAAGAAAATGAAGATATATTTAAAAGAACATATATATCAGAATGGCTTGAAGTCACATGAATTAGCAAAGATAGTATTAGACAAGGTCGGCAATAAGCTTATTATTGCAGATAGTGCAGAGCCTAGACTTATAGCAGATTTAAAGCATTTAGGTGTTAATATAAAACCTGTAAAAAAAGGAACTATTGAAAGTGGTATTACAAGAATGCAAGACTTTCATTTAGTTGTATCTCCAGAATCTACTAATATAGCTAAAGAATTAAATAATTATATATTCAGCGACAAATCTTCTAAATTATATGTAGACGCATATAATCACGCAATAGATGGGGTGAGATATAATGTTATATACCACTTAGACAATCCTAACGCAGGTAGGTATTTTGTACAATGAGAAAGGGGGCGTCAGATTGACAACCCCCCTAGAGAAATGGAAACAATTTAAGAAATGAGCGGCAAATATAATAACTTTAAACTAAATACAAACTTTTTACATTATATATTATGAAGGTCAAGATTAAAAAAGATGACAAAATAAAAAGCTACCAAGTAATTAAAAGTTGGTCAGAAGTTACTTTAGAAAAATGGCTAAATATTGTAAGTCTAGAAGAAGCAGGAGCATCGGAAGAAGCATTGAGTACATTGAAGCAATTATCAAATATACCTGATGATTTAATTAATCAACTAAGCATATCAGATGTAGCTACAATTATGGACAGGGTATCTACGTTACAACAACAAGCAAACGGAAGTCTAAAAAGAATAATAAAAGTTGAAGGCAAAGAATATGGATTCCACCCTAGTTTAGACAGAATTACTCTCGGTGAGTTTGCAGATTTAGAGACTTTCATTAAGTTAGGGATACAAAAACATTTGCCTGAAATAATGGCTATATTGTATAGACCAATAGTTGAAAAGAAGAACAAAATATATACAATAGAAAAGTATGATGGAGATATTGAGATTAGAACAGAGATAATGAAGAAGATGAAAGCAGAAGAAGTGCAATCTGCTCTGGTTTTTTTTTGGAATTTCGTCAAAGAACTCTTGATAGCTTTGCCATCATTTTTGACAAAGAAGCTGAAGGAAACGAGAATGCAATTGCAAGCGAAAGCTTTGCAGAAAAGTGGGGTTGGTTCGGAGTGATGCACAGGCTCTGTAATCAAGATATTAGTAAATTAGAAAGTATAACAAATTTGGGTTTGTTAGAATGCTTGACTTGGTTAAGTTACGAAACAGATTTAAATTCACAAAATAAAGTAAGATTAGATGGTACACAATAAAACATACAACAACGTAGTAAACACTTTACTGCATATAGGGGAAAAATATCAAGGAATACAAACTACAAGCGTAGGAGATATATTTGACATAGACCTTGAAAAGAATACAAAATTTCCATTACTACATATTACACCAACTAATGTAACTACAGGAGATTCTACATTGACGTATAATTTTCAAATTTTTGTAATGTCAATGGTAACAGAAGAAAGTAATTGGACACAAAATAGGGCACCCGCAGGAACCCCTAATCCTGATGCAACAAGCACATTCAATAAACTTTATAAGACATTAAATAATGAGCAGACAGTATATAGTGAAATGCTACAAGTATGTACAGATTTTATTAGTATGTTAAGGCACTCAATACAGCAATCTAAATTTACATCTACTCCATCTGAACACAATGCTAATGACATAAATGCCCCTATATATTTTACAGAAGGGCAGTTTACAATAGAGCCCTTTTCAGAAAGGTTTGATAACCTTTGTGTTGGTTGGGTTTTTAATATGGGAATTTTAGTACAGAATAATTTTGATGCTTGTAACGCACCAATACCATTAACAAGAGGAGCAGGATATTAATATGATTGAATATTTAAAAAAAATAAACAAGATTAAATTAGGTAAGGTAGAAATTCAATTAATACCACCTACAATAAGAATAAAAATATGAACTACGAAGATGTATTAGAAAAACTAGAAGCAATTAGCATAAATCTTGAAAGCTATACAGACTATCCGCAAGCTGCTACAAACAATGCAAAACGTGCTAGAAAATGGAAAGAAGAAAATGGATCTGATTGCGGAACTAGAGTAGGTTGGACTAGGTCAGCTCAGTTAGCAGACAGAAAGCCTATTAGTCGTGATACAATAGCTCGTATGGCTTCATTTAAAAGACATCAACAAAATAAAGATGTACCCTACTCAGAAGGTTGTGGCGGATTAATGTGGGACGCTTGGGGAGGTTCGTCAGGAATAAATTGGGCAATTAATAAATTAAAACAAATAGACAAAAAATAAAATTATGGCAGATTTAACAACAACAATTACAGAATCGGTAATCTTGAATGGGGCTACAAGAGGTTCTACCAATACAATAACTACTCCTAATATTGTAGATGTAATGGAAAGAATACTTACTTTAGCACATTCTAACACAACAACAATAGCAACATTTGGTTCAACTCCTCATTCTTCAGCAGGAGCATTAGATGTAGAAAATGCAAAGTATATTAGAGTAACTAATCTTAGCACTACTGACGATATGATATTAGCGTTTGTAACTTCAGGAACTAATTATCAAGTTACTGTAAGAGCAGGTGGTTCTCACGTATTATTTCAAGCAGAAGATGGTGTATTAGGTGAAGCTGATAGTACTCCTGCATTTAGTGGATTAGCAGATGTAGTAACAATACAAGCTAAACCTAGCGCAACTACAGATGTTCAATGTGAAATATTCGTTGGATTAGTGTAATGAAAAACTTTGAAAGAAGATTAGAATCTATAGGAAAGCAGTTTGTAAGACAAGCTAGAAAAAACCTACGTAAAGCAGGTAAGGGAGGTGGTAAGCTAGAGAAGTCTATAAAAGCAGTTGTCAAGCAAACAGGAGATGGATATTCTCTACAGTTTCTTATGGCAGATTATGGTACTTTCGTAGATAAGGGTGTAAAAGGAACAGGAGGAGAAATACCAAATGGTAAATACGCAGGAAGTTGGGGAGGTCGTAGATGGTTTATAAATTACAAAGGAAAAAGGCAAGACAGTCCATACAAGTATGGTAGAGGTACAGGAAAGAAAGGTGGATTGACTAGAGGTATTGCTTCATTTATTAGAAAAAAGAATTTACAGCCAAGAGACGCAAAAGGTCAATATTTATCTCCTAAAGGATTAAAGTATTTAATCGTTAGAAATATATGGATTAGAGGTATTCATGGTATCAGCTTCTTTCAATCAGCATTAAGAAGTTCAATAGAAAATGTATTAGGAGACGAAACATTACAAGCAATTAAATTAGATATATTAGACGGACTAGAAAAAGTCGGTTGGAAAAAAGAATAAGATTATGCCAACAACATACGGACAGACACAAATAGTACAGAAACCAAGATTTGAGCAATTAGTTGCAGGACAGCCAATTATTTTCGTGGTAGAAAACAATCAAGTAGTTGCAAATGAAATTAGAGTTAAGCACAATGCAAGATTATTCATATCAGAAGCAGATACTGTATCTACTTCAGCAGAATATAAAATTGGTGATTTTAAAACCACTCCGAATAATGCAGGAGCAGGAATATTTGATTTTAGCGACCTGTTACAATCTTATGTAAGTGCAGATAATGAAATATGGACAAACCCATTTTCAGACCCAAACGGTGCAAACGCAGAATACAAGCAAGTTGATGTAACAGAAAATAAACCTGTACCGATTCATATGGTAGATAAATTTTCGAGGTCTACAAATAGCACAATATGGTTTAAAATACAATTTAGAACTGAATGGTATGACACTAGCACAAACCAAGTGTATAGTACAAATACTACAGTAAATTCAACAGAGTATGTATTGTATAATGGCTACCTAAAACATACAGATGTAATAGAGCGTAAGGGTGGTATATATGATGTTGATTTAGGTTATGATTTACGAGATAGATTTAGATTAAGTAGTGATTCAAAAGAGTTTATGACTAATGCACCATTATATCAGTATGCTAACCAAAATGATTATATGACTATGTCTATAATGCTATTAGAAGATATATTTCAAGCAAATGCTAATGGTGTAAATAGAATTAAATTTCAAAGATACGACCATAGTGGTGGAGCTGTAGGTGGTGGACATTATTACTACATTACAGGTAGCTCAAATGGTGGTTTTAGTTCTAATTTTCAGAGTACTAATTTTAATTACGTTTACAATAAACAAATATTTTTTGGTTGCGGTCCTGCTAATGTGCTTCAAGCATTTTCTAGTTTTACTTGCAATCCTAATGCTGTTGCTTACTACACGATAAGAGCAGAAGCATCTTCAGGACAAAATTTATCACAACAATATAGAATATATATCAACTGCCCTTCTAATAAAGGTTACGAATCAATCAGGTTAACTTGGTTAAATCAATGGGGAGCTTGGGATTATTATACTTTTAATATGAAGTCTGTTAGGTCGCTTAGTACCAAAAGTACAAAATACCAGCCATTACAAGGACAATGGAATAAAGGTACATATCAAATGGCAAGCCACAGAGGTGGTAAAAAAACATTTAGAGTAAATGCAACTGAAAGAATTAAAATAAATACAGATTTTGTTACAGACGAAGAATCTGCTTGGTTCGAAGACTTAATGAATAGTCCTGAAATTTATATTATAGAACCAAAACAAACTGATCAATCGCATTCAGCATTAAATCAATATGTAACTCCTGTTACTTTGAAAACAACTTCATATACAAGAAAAACAGTAGCAAATGATAAGTTGATACAATACACTTTTGAGGTTGAAAAAACTAAAACATTA
>TARA_R100001460_G_scaffold785_2_pt1 | contig 10455 bp, 22 predicted proteins | sample TARA_R100001460 | Tara Oceans TARA_R100001460 (sample SAMEA2622190) | marine metagenome | biome: marine biome (ENVO:00000447); feature: surface water layer (ENVO:00002042); material: "saline water (ENVO:00002010), including plankton (ENVO:xxxxxxxx)" | depth 5 m | reverse complement strand
TGTGGTTGACTATTCCACGTTTTAGTCGAATAAAAAAATGTCATTGGTTTTGGTTTTAATTAAACATTTGGTTTTGCCCTATACCGGGCCGGTTATTTCTCCCCGCAAGGCTTGCCTGTAGCAATATTGACCCAGCGTTCTTTTTGAAACCAGTCTCGTAATGTAGCGCCTTTTTTTCTAGCACCTTTAACATTAGATTTACTTGATCTCTTATATTTTCCTTGAGCAGCAGCTTTACGCTTAGCGCGTATTACTTTTTGCCTTTCAGCTTTGCTCATACTTTTATACTTATTGTACGGTAAACAAACTTTTTTGGTGCCACCACCTTTTACTTTACTTTTTGGCATTTCCTAATCTTTTGCTTACTTTATTTCTAGCGCATACCATTTTTTTAGCATAGCTAGGGCTACGTTTTCTATTAAAAACAACTTGTTGGTTTAAACTACCAATTATTGCTCGCTTATTACCTTTTCTACTTTTAATTAGCCAACTAGCTAATTTATCACAGGATAAACTCTTAAATTTACCCTTTGCGTCAGCGTATTTACTATCTTTCCACTCAGGACGTTTTTTTGCCATGTTTTCTACGTATTGCCATTTTACACCTTTTAGCTATAGCTGCTTGTTGTGCTTTACCTGCAGCTTTAGCTCTTTGCTCTACTACAGTTAATATTTGTATTTTACGAGCAAAAGGCTTGTTAACTTTTTTTACTTTAGTGCATGTAGCTCTAGCATCTGCAACTGTAGCAAATTTAACCTTAACTGTATCTTTTGGATTTTCGTCAGTATATAATCTTCTACCAGAACCTTTTGGTTTTTTACCTGTTCCTTTTTTTGGATCCGCCATGCCCGCAATTTTGCATATTAATAAACCAGTTAGCTAGCTGCACGTCACGTTTAGTAGCATCTCTACGTGACTTTAGCTTTTTAACTTTACCACAAGTAACGTCACCACCATATAGTTTGTTTATTCTAGCCTTTAAAACCCCTCTATATGCTTTAGCCATTACTTTTTAATTTTTCTACAACTACCAGGTGAAAAAGGTTTTTTACCTTTTACAGGTGCGTAACCTGGCCAGCATCTACCTTTTTTCTTACCTTTTTTCATTGTTATTTCTTTTTACCTAAGTATTTACCAGGATTTTTAGTACATCTTACGCCCCAACCAGAAGCATAAGCGCTTGGCCATACTTTAAATTTTCTTTTTGCCGCTGCTTTGCACGGTCCACTAATTTTACCCATGATGTTTTCTTGGTTTTGTTATTCTGTTAGAGTCTCTAAAAGTTGATTTAGTATCCATAAAATTCATAGGCTTTTTAGCTTCTCCTTTTATTTTAGTACCTTTTTTACTTCTTAATACAGCAAAATCTTCTTTTGTAATTTTATCAAATGGTTTAGCTAGTTTAGCTATTTTCATTTGAGCTTTTGATAGTTTTTTAGCCATTATCTTTTTCTTTTATGTGAATATGGAAACATCATATTCATTGCCTCACGTCTACCTTCGCAGCCACAAGGTATATTTAAGCCTTGCGAAACAGTATCAACCATACGTTTAATACCGGTTGCTTTAGTGAATTTATGTATACTATCTCCTAATCCTCTTGATTTCATATTTATTATTTAACATTTCCACCTACGTCTAGCAGCTAAACCTCTTTTGCTTTTCCAGCTTCTTGATCTAGCGCAAAACGACTTACGTCTTTTAGCAGCCTTACTACCAGGTTTAACTTTACCTGTTACGGCTGTTTTTAATTTACTACCAGGGTTTTTACGCCTGTATTCAGCAACACCTTTTTTAGTCATACCTGCACCTTCTTTTACAGTGCGGAAATTACGACCTCTACCTTTAGTCGTTTTTCTAGGCTCGTTACTTTTAGGCATTATTTATTTTTATCGTACATTTTAGGCTTTGAGTGACCACATCCTTTTTTCTTTAAATCAAGATGCGCTTTGTAAGTAGCTGCTCTGTGAGCTTTACCATCTTTACAATACATCATATGTGGTTTAAAATCCTTTTTTTCTTTTTGTTCTTTTGTCATTTTTGACTTAGTATGTCCAGGCATAATTTTAGTTTTATAAGTTATTTACATTGTTTTTCCCAAATTAAATCTCTTCTTCTAGGATCTATTTGAACGTTTGGTATAACTTTTGTTTTACCACCTCTTTTTTTATAATAATAATTATTAGTATCAAAACGTAAAACTCCAGTTCTTATTTGTTTTAAATGACATCTTTCATGAGCTACTGTTTTAGCTTTTTGTTTTTTTGTCATTCTACCATCAATGGTTATTACACCATTCATGTCTATCTCACCCATAACTCCAGGTGGTAGGTTTTTTTCAAAAACAACAGAGCTTGGCTTAGAGTATTTTTCACTTAAACCAAGCAACTGCGCTATTGATTTCATTTTAAAAGACACTTACTTTTTCTTTTTCTTTTTCTTTTTGATTCCGTATTTCATCGCTGTAGGCTTAGTCGAGCCGCCGTATAATTTAGCTTTTTTTACTTTAAGACCTCCACCTTTTCTTTTCATTTTAGTTGGCATAATAATAATTTTTAAATGTTAATATTTATGAGAACGGCGTAGCAGGATTACCAGTACATAACAATGTACCTTCAACATGCCATTTATCAGCCGCTATATTTGTTACAGTTACTTTACTACCAGCTCTACCAGTAGTAGTACCGTTAAATGTTATTTGATGAAACTCATCTGCTACTTGACTTGCAAAAGAAGCATTAGCATCAGAAGAGTCTGTGTCTACAGTTAAAACTGATCCAATTAAATCTTCATTTGTAGAATCAGCACATTGTACTCTCTTTGTTCCAGCAGTATCATCTAATACTATAAAATGAAAATAAGTACCTATTATATCACCACCTCCAGAATCAGGAAGCGTAATTGTAGCAGCTGCATCAGTAAATACAAATGTTTCACCTGAATCGTTTGCTGTTAAAGTAGCATCAGCTGTACTATTTGAAACAATTGTTCTATGCGCAAATATTCTAGTGCTTACATGCGATGTATTACCAATTACTATTTGATTAGCTCCAGTACTAACAGCACTTTTACCAATAGCTATTTGATTATCACCGGTATTTGAAATAGTAGTAGCACCTTTACCTATAAATATATTATCATCACCAGTTGTAATTGAACTACCAGCGCTAGAACCTAAGAAAACATTATCATGACCAGATGTAACATTTTCTCCAGCATTATGACCTACAGCTGTATTGTTACCATCGCTATTTAATTGATCTTTTAAAGCTGCGCTACCTACTGCTACGTTATTAGAAGAAGCTGTATCTGTTAAAAACGCATCAGAACCTATAGCAATATTGTTGTTACCTGTTTGATTTAATTTTCCAGCATTAGCACCTATACCAATATTGTCATCACCAGATGTTGTAAATCTAAAAGCAGAAGAACCTACACCAACATTATGAGCACCACCATTTTGTGATCCTAATGCTTCAGCTCCAATAGCTACACTGCTGCTAGTTGAAGTATCTTCAAGTAAAAGAGCAGATCTACCTATTGCAATGTGATCACTACCTGTTGTAATAGCTTGACCAGCAGCACTACCAATTAATACGTTACCAGCTCCTGAAGATATAGCTGTACCAGCATTATAACCTACTGCTACGTTTTTACCACCTGTACTTAAACTATCTAAAGCAGTCTCGCCTAAACTAACGTTAAACTCAGCTGTACCGCTAGGAGATGTAGAGTGACCAACTAATAAAGTGTTATTAGCTTGATAAAAATCAATACCTGTACCGGTACCCCACTCTAATATATTACCAGAGGAAGCTACTTTTAATATTTGACCAGATGTTCCAATTGTAGTTGGAAACTGGAAATATGTAGAACCAGATGTATCACCTATTTTTAAATTACTTTGTATATACGCGTCTTTAAACGAATAAGCTGTAGAACCTAAGTCTACACCATTATCATCAGCTGGATGCCATATTGTAGTATCAGTATTACCTAATATTACTGAATTATTACTAACAGCATCAACATTATAACCAATTACAACTTGATTTGTGCCACTTGCTCCAGAAACATCAGATGAACTACCTATAACTATATTATTATTACCTGTTGTAAGCGTGCCAGCTGTACTGTTACCTATTAATGTGTTTCTTAACCCTGTACTTACCGCGACACCCGCTTCGTATCCTATAGCTGTATTATCTGTACTAACATTAGAAGAAGGTTCTTGAGCAAATAACGCTTTGTAACCAACTGCTACAGCCGCATCACCATCAATGTTAGTTTTACCAGCTTCACCACCAATAAACGTGTTGTGTTTACCTATTGTCGTAGCAAGTCCTGCGTTAGCACCAACAGCTACGTTAAATAAATCTGTAGTACTTGCTGGGTCTTGAGCATATAATGCTTTGTAACCAATAGCTGTACTTAAACTACCATCAACGTTTGAATATAAAGCTTGTGCACCTAAAGCAGTGTTAAATTGACCAACATCTGTTGAAAGTAGTGCTTGTGCACCTAAAGCAGTGTTATAAGTACCTGTTGTAACTGCCTTACCTGATTGTGAACCTATAAAAGTTCCATAATTTGAAGTTGTTGCTGAAGTAGCTGATTCATATCCTACAGCTACGTTATGTGTAAATCCATCTGCTGGCTCTAATGTCATTAAAGATTGATAACCTATAGCAACGTTACCATCTCCATCTATATTTGTTTTAAGTGCTTCATAACCTAAAGCTATATTTCTTAAACCACTTACTGTAGCGCCAGCTGCATTTTCACCTATAACTATATTTTTAGTACCAGTGGTAATCGCGTCACCAGCTTGAAAACCGATAGCTATATTTGAAGTATTAGCATTTTGATTTCTTAATGCTTTAGTACCGATGGCTATACTTTCACTAGATGTATCTTCACTATATAAAGCCTCGTAACCTATAGCTATATTATCAGTACCTGTTGTTAGACTAAATAATGAATAAGGACCAACACCTATGTTTTTAGTTTCAGTAGCACCACTTGGATCATGTGATGTTAATGATCTATGTCCAATTGCTATTGAAGAGCTACCATCAACGTTAGAAGCCATAGCATCACTACCTATAGCTACGTTTAAACCACCTGTTGTCAACGCTGATAAAGCACCTTGTCCAATACCTACAGTATCATCACCTGTAGTAATAGCATCTAAGGCTGTAACACCTATACCTATATTATTTGAAGCTGTACTTGTAGTAGAGCTAGGATCGTTACCTAAAAATATAGAGTTGTTTTCTACAAGAGCATCGCTTAATGTATTAATTGATATCGCAGCTCCGTTTATTTGTAATGAGTTAAAATTAGCAAGACCTGACGATGTTATTGTTGTAAATGCGCCAGTTGATGCAGATTCGCTACCAATAGCTACACCATCTATTTCACCACCACTTATAAATGCAGGACCAACTGGATCAGAGTCAGTACCTAATTGATCTATGTACGCAATACCATCAATGTATATATCTTGCCATTGCGCTGATGACGAGCCTATATCGTATGCGTCGTCTGTATCAGGTACTATGTTACCTGTAAATGTAGTACCAGCTGATGTGTTAGTTGTAAAGTACGTTCTAAGATCAGTTAGTGAAAACAATTTAGTTGTTCCCGCGTCTGTTCCGAGTAATTTCTCTGATCCTGATATACTTGAATCTGTAGCGTATGTTTGTATTCTTGCCATTTTGTTTTATTTATTTTTTACTATAATGAGGCGGTTGATAAATTACCTGAGTTATCTACCGTTACTCTAAATCTTGTTCCATTTGGTGATTTTAATATTAAACCTTTAGACGCGGTACTTGTTTCAACATCACCGCCAGCAACTTCTAAACTACCTGTTACAGTTGCTCCTGTACTTGTAGTTTCAAATTTTTTGCTACCATTATGGTATAAAGATACTTCAGCATCTGCAATACCTTGCATTATAAATTCACCACCATCATCTTTTAAAAGTTGATAGTTTGTTGCTTGTATTATAAGATTACCTGTGCCTGTTTCATTAATTCTAGAATTACTGCCATCGTGATATATTCTTAAATCGCCGCCATTACCAAATTTAGCTTCTATTGAATCTAAAAATTGTGCGTGTTTACTAAATTTATTTACTTCATTTGTGCCATCAACTCTAAAGTATTCAGTTATTCCACCACTACCATTTTCACATTTAAAAATAATATTTTTATCATCAGCATTGTTGCTTATGATTAAATCACCTACCGCATTATCTATTGTGCTATCTGTGCCATCGTGAAATATATCTAAATCTTCACCTGTTCCAAAAACTGCTTTAACATTATCATTAAACTGCATTTTTTTAGAAATTTTAATTTCTTCTGTACCACCATCTACTCTAAAGTATTCAGCAGATCCACCAGTTCCACTATCACATTTAAATATAATATCACCATCATTACGTTTTTGCTCTATAGTTATATCTCCAGTGGTATTATTTTCAATTATTAAGCCACCTAAACTCTCTATATTTAAACCGTCAGACCCTGCTTTAATATTAGATCCACTGTCGTGGTATATTTCAAGATCAAGACTGTTAACGTTTGCAGAATTACCAAAAGTTAAACGTGAATTATCAGGAAACTGCGTATATACATCAGGATTACCTGTAACAGCCATTGAGCTATTTAAAAAGAAATATGTAGTAGAACTTGAATCACCATCGCCATTATCACCTTGAAATATTAAATCTCTACCGTCATCTTTGTGTCTTATAATTAAATTACCAGCACTACTATTACCAGCGGCTTCAATATAACTATTAGAGCCGTCGTGATATATTTGTAAATCATTACCAGTACCTATTTTTAATTTATCATTATCTTGTAAACTAACATCAGAATTAAAAGTAGCTGTACCTGAAACGCTTAGCGTGCTACCAAATGTTACAGCACCTGTGTTAGTGAAAGAACTTGCTAGCGATGTTGGCCAAGGTATATTAGACTTTATAAAGAATTTTTCGCCAGAAGGTGTTGGAAGCGTACTTTCATCAGCCCATATAAAATAAGCGTTGGTAACATTACCTTCTGTATAGTCTAAATCAAACTTGTGCATAGCTAAAGTACCTACACTACCTGTTACTTGAGCAAATTCGCTAATTGTTGGGTATACAAACGTTGCTGTTAAGTCACTTTTATTAATTTCAACCCAGTCTCTTGATCCAATGCTAAATGTTACAGTTCTATTACTACCTGTTGGCTTTGTTTTAGCGTAATTTATAGCACCATATACACCAGCAAGTGTTTGATCGTTACCAGTACCAGCATCAAGGCCGTAATTATAAGCACCACCTATGCTGTTTGTTATAAAACCAGCGCCAGAAAGCTTAGATATGTTGTAGTCTGCCCACAAGTCATACATGTTTTGACCATCAGGCCCTGCATATTCAGCTCTGTTGTATACACTAAAAAACGTATGTGTAGACGCAGCAGGCGTTGTGCCATCTGAAAAGCTTTTAACGTTGAAAAATCTTACAGGCATGTAAGTATCATAATCCTCTACAGTAGAAACATCATCATCGTTCTCTTGGTTTTTAGCTAAACTACCAGCATTTATACCTCTAACATACAATAGTGAGTCATATATCTGTGAAGCAGTACTTGTGTCATCAGTGAATAACTGAAAGAACGACTTCATGCTAGGTTCAAACGTCTTATCTTTAAAAGTTGTTAGTAATCTTCCCATAAACCTGGATTTGGATAGTTGTTATGTGCAGTTGCAGCGTGTAGTCCCATTATTTCTTCTTTTTAGTACCTTTACCATGTCCACCGCGGTTTGCTTTGACTGAAACAAACTTTTTCTTAGTGTGGTCATAGTCTTTGTTTTTAATATTTTTACCTTTTTTTATGGCTTTTCTACGCTTTCTTTGGTTTTCAGCGCGCATTTTTTCCCTTCTACGTGTGTTTGCAGTAGCTAGATCGCGTTTACGCTTAGCAGCCTTAGCTCTACTACTTAATTTCTGTGCCATATATTAATTATTTGTCTACTTAATACTATTTCACGCTATTTTTAGTAAATTTAAGGTAAAATATAAAAATAATTTTTTACAAGCATGACAATAGGGTATTACTTATATACTATTATAGGCTACTGTCACGCTTAGTTGCTACAAGCAGAGGGGTTTAGTGTCACCCCCTACCACTTCGTACTTATTTTGTAAAACAAAAGTGTATATATTTACATGGGGCCCCCTCACTTTTATATATTTTTGTTAAAACTTTTTACATTTTTACATATATATACAACATAAATACGATACTATTATGATAATATTAATGTTATGAGTTACGAAATTACAAATATAATTACAAAGTTTGACACTTCGCGCACTACATACAACATAAAATATATTACTAAACAAACAATATACTTTACAACTTAAATACGAAACTATAAAGATAATATAATAAATACTAATAATTAAAATCAATACTATGACTACATTAAATTCAAAAAGATTTGTTCTAAGACAATCACTAATAGGTAAAAACCAAACTATCAATGTTACTTTTAAAAATGGTAAAAGTGCAACTTACAATCACGACAAAGTGTTTGAAGTTATGAAAGACACACTAACTAAATTACCATGTTGGTTAAAGTATAAATCATACACAGCTTCAAATAATGTACCTGTAGCTGCAAGAGGTGTTGTTGAAGCAAAGTAAACAACACAACTTAAACACGATAACAAATTGATAATATAATAAAATAATAAACTATGAACAGAAAATTTCATCACCTAATAATTCTAGTAATCACAAGAGCATTACTAACATCACTAACAGCATTATTCATCTTCGGCTTTATTCAACTAGTATATCACTTAGCTTTTAATAATCCAACAATAACTTTCGGCGGATGGTAGAGTTTATAGATTATCCACAAGATAAAATAAATGCAAAGCTTAAACAAGCACAAGACTTTGAAGCAAAGTATGGTTCAAACGATACAAGTCGTGGCTGGATTAAGTGGTGTACAGACATTAACTATCGCAAGCGCGAGTGGCAATGGCGACAAAACATTGCTAAGTGGCATGCAAATAAAAACAAAATATGAAAAAAGATTTATATAGATTTGCAAAAGCAAGAAATAATAAGCGTAAAGAATTATTTAAATTAAGCGCAGATGAAATAAAAATGATAGAATATAATTATTATTACAAATTTAATACGAATTACTACAGATAATATAATAAATCAGATTATGAATACAATTAAATTTACTTCAAAAACAACTTGCCGCTTAAATGGCATCAACTATAAAGGCTATAATGTTGGCGACTTACCAAACTCATTTGGTTTCAAAGAAAAATATCTTGGCTTAGATGAAGAAGGTAATCACCAATACAGAATAGGTCACTCACAATGGTTTAATTTAAAAGGTTTGACATGGCTAATAGCATAACTAACATGAAAGAATTATGCGAGTACGTTGCAAACAAGCGTAAAACTCGCAAGCTACAACACTTAGAAACTATTAAAATCTATGGTGCATGTAGAGGTATGGGCGATAAAAGATATAAATTACAGCAAAAATCTTCTTTTCCAAAACAATATAAAGCAGCTTATAATAAAATATGGAGATAATAAACGATATGGTATGGTTAGATGAAATAGACGAGTATGTAACTGTAAAAGAATATAAAGAATATATAAAGTATTTACAAAATAAATACGATTGCTAACAGATAATATAATAAAATATGTATTGTAAATGTGGAAATAATGTGCACCCAGTTCGTATCGAGCTCGGTTATAACAACTGTGTAAGTTGTAGCTCAACTCAAAAAGTTAGTTACATACCAATCATAGCTAACAAGCAAGTGCTTGAAGTACAAGTTGTATCACAAGAGTTATCCGCTGCAGTACACAAATCATGGAGACGAAAGTAAATAAATACGAACGAGCATTATATCTAACAATGATATGTGGCATATGTTTCTTTTGCGGTGTGTTTTATACGTACTACAAAATTGACCAACGTACATGGAACGAAGATATATTAAAAGCTAGAGATATAGAAACAAGGTATTTAAACTACCCAACTAAAAGAAATTATAAACGAGACGATTTAGAAAGAATAATATATGGAAAATAAAGGTAAAAAATATGTATTTGTACTCGACTATGAAAATGGTAAAGCATATAGATATGATGTGTGGATAGATGATTCAGAAAAAATTGAAGATTATCTAACAGACATGGGACACTCGATGAGTAACTGTGAGTGGATGGTAACAAGATTTAAACGAGTAATAAAATAATATGGATAGTAAAAAAGCATACGAACAAATGCAAGATGAAATGATTGATAGAGAATCAGCTTATCTATGCACTGAACTTGAAAGAGCATTGAATAGAATAATAAATTATACAGATATGTTAGATGATAGTTCATTTAATAAA
>TARA_R100001460_G_scaffold28390_6_pt1 | contig 10462 bp, 19 predicted proteins | sample TARA_R100001460 | Tara Oceans TARA_R100001460 (sample SAMEA2622190) | marine metagenome | biome: marine biome (ENVO:00000447); feature: surface water layer (ENVO:00002042); material: "saline water (ENVO:00002010), including plankton (ENVO:xxxxxxxx)" | depth 5 m | reverse complement strand
CTATTTCTTTTTTACCATAATAAATACAGTGCTCTAAACCGTCTCCTTCATTCTTATCGATAAAATCTTGTTCACCACCTTCACCAGATCCAGTATTATAATATTTTTTCCAATATTTAGCTTGTCCATTCAAATCTGTGGGTATCTTACCAGGTTTATTACCCAATAATAATCTAGCGGCAATCCCATTCTTAAACTTATCACCCCTAATATTAGTGTAAGTTTCTCCAGACCAATTAATACCTGTTTTGTCTTTTATTATTTTGAACTTTTCCTTCAGTCCGGGATGTGATTTAATGTCTTGAGTATCATCAAACGCAATATCATCTACTTGAAATACGTTATTTTTACCATTAGTCTTATTTAATCCATAACATGACTCAGTTGCTGCAATTCTGGTTAAAAAAGTGGCAATAGGACTACCTAAACCTATATTGTCCACCTTTTTGGCTATTTCAGAGACACTTTTTTTAAATTCTTTTACTTTCTTTTCCCAATCTTGCTCGCCTTCAGATAAAATTACTTTTTTTAACTGATTTTCTGTAATAATAATTTTCATATTTATAAATATATGAAAAGATCGTTAAAAAAACAAAAAAATAAAAGTATTTTAAGTGATAAATTGAATAAAAAACCTAAAATAGATAAAATTAGGTACAAAATACGAAAAATCACCAAAAAATACCCAAAAATTAAACAGAAAATTAAAAGTATTAAGAATTTAGATAAAAAATTGTATTATGCAATGGTTTGGGAGGTTACTGAAGAACAACCATTACAAATTTTGGAGAATTCTGATAAAAGAGGGTGGAAAAACCATCATTTAGATCATATTTACCCAATTGCAATGGGTTTTCACAACAAAATACCACCTAAAAAGATAGGAAACATAAAGAATTTACGTTTTATACCATACAAAGAGAACCTTCGTAAGGGTTCTTCACTAACAAATGAGTCACGAAACGCTTTACGAAGGTTAAAAAGGTTAAAATAAAAATATTATTATTTATAAGTGTGGAATAAACTTTGTGCTTTCTCTACAATCTGAGATTTTTTAATTTCTAACTCGTTTAACCTCTTTTTTTGTTCATCATTTAATGTCATTCCTGCAGCTTCTGCCTTAATATCGGCTACTTGTCCGTCTAATTTATCATGTTGTAATAATAAACTGTGATAAATTTGTGCTTTTTCTTCGTTATTCATAATATTTTTTTATTTTTTTTTATTTTTTACTGTTATTACTTCATATACACATCCACTATCAGTATTGTTATTCATAACTTCTACAAAATGTGTTGCCATTTTTTCATCAGACATTTCTAATACTTGACTACTACCATCAGTCATAAAAACATGTTGTATTTTATTTACGTTTTTATCTAATAGTGTTTTTTTTATCATATAACTATGCTTCATTTTCTAAGAATTTTGTGTTAAGTCACTTTCTTCCGTATCAGACTTTTTATTTTCCATTTCCTCCATATACTTTTTAAACTCTTCTTGCATTTTTTTATTAAATGTTCTTTTCTGAGCATTTAATCGTTCAGTTCTAGCTCTAGATTTTTGTTTTTGATTTTTTCTATGTTTACTTTTAGGCATAATTATTAAATTTTATTAACTAAATATAAGTTACTTTTATTAAAATGTCAAATATTTATTAATATGAAATTTATTAATATTTTAAATGAAATCGTTAAACATCCTTTTCCCAATAGAAAAAGTATAATTATTAAAAATGGTGATGACAATGAAATTGGGGTAGATTGCGAATATGCTAAAACTACGAATGAAAAAATGACAGGTGTTTTAGGTATGGATTCTATGTGTGAAAACTGTGGTATATTATTCGATGAAATGTCACCTACATATTACCATATGCAAAATGTAAAATTTCCATTAGATATGATTTTTTGTGATAGTAATGGTACTATTTTAGACATTGTTACTGCAGAACCTGATGGTGACAACGTATATCCACCAGATGGGTCAAAATATAACATAGAAGTTAATGGTGGTTTTTGTGATAAAAATAATATAAATAAAGGAGACGTTATTTACGTTTCATAAATTTCAGGATTCTCTCTACCATATTTACGAACAAGTTCTCCGGCTTTTGCATTTGCTTCATCTTCCCACGGTGAACCATCTTCACCTTCTTCTTTTCTACCTGTTAATTCACCTCTCTCATTTTGTTTATGGTGAACTAATTCATGTGCAACAGAACGAATGATATCTGGTAAAGCTCCATCTTTACCTAATACTGTTACTTCATTATTGTTAATATCGTAACTTGCCAATGTTTCTACATCGTCAGAATCATTTGTAATATCTACGGTAAAGTTATCATCTAATTCTAAATCACCACTTACAAAATCAACAAAATCATCTATTTTATCTTCCGTTAACTCTAATCGTCCAATAACACCTCTACTGCTTTCACCTCTTTTGATTATTTTAATTTTATCATGTGGTAATAAAACTTTTAAAGTTCTACCATTTTCCCAATTAATCCATAAATGTTCTTCAGGTATACCTGAAATAACTTGTGAGTCTATTCTAGTTACTACACCCTTTGTTCCCGGTAGTATCGGGTTTGGATCTTCTCCCTCCATTTCAATCATTTCAATGGTGTCCCCAACCATTGGATAATCATCGTTATACAAATATCTAACAAATTTATCTAAAATAGGTTTAATTAAATCTTCGTTTTCAAAATAGTCTAAACTATAAACATCCTCAATATGTGGTATGGCTGCATTATTAATAATATTCTTAATTGCCTTTATACAGTTATAATATTCTGGTCCCCAATCATAAATTAATACTTCTTCGTTAAATGTATTAACTAAATCATCAAAAATTACATCCTTTAGTGATCTTTGTTGTGTTTCTTCTTTAAGTATTTTTCTGATGAGTGATTTCATATAATATAAATATGAGTTAAGTGGATAAAATTTTGCGTACTTTTAGTAATAAAGTGAATATTGTTGATTATATGATATAATCTTTTATTTTGAACTTGTTGCTAAAACTTTAGATTTTGAAGTCTTTGTTTTAACATTTAAATCCTTAACCAACTTTACTAAGTCTTGTTCAGTCAGTCTAATAGAACCTCTTCTTGTTTTCATATTATAAAAAATTTAGATTATAAGTGTCTTATATATAAATAAATATGAGTAATTACATAAAAGAACTATACTCATCGTATAATCTATTATTTAAGTACTCATTAAATTCTTGTTTATCTATTGTTCCGGCACCACCATATCTGAAATGTCTATACTCATCTATAGCTACTGGTTCACCAAATAAAACATCTCCTTCATCACCATTCCAAACTTCTTCCCACTCTCTTTCAACTATGGTGTCAACGACCTCATTCCAATCATAGCCGTGTTGTAAACTTTCTGACAGTATCTCTAATGCGCCTTCATGATTCATTATCTCACAAACCGATATTCTACCTTTTAATGTGTGGGTATCCCAATCCCATTTACCCTCTATTTTATCGGTTACTTCATGTACCCCATCTAAAAAGTCTTCATGTAATGCATTTATATCGGCATTTTGTTGTGCGTCACTATATGCACAACCAATCACACTTTCTAAATCACCGTTTTTAATAAATTCTCTTAAGGTTTCATCTTCCTCTTTTTGTGATTCATATATTTTTATTATGGTTTTCATGTTCTCTTCATTAATATCATCTAATTGATATTCGTCATAATAACATTCGTAACCATCATACGTATAATCATAATCATCTTCTAAAAACCTTTTTACCATATTTTGTATACCATAATCGCCATCGTAAAACATATTTGAAATTTCGTCTGCCTCTAATACAAAATTAATATAGTCATCACATCCACCACCATACGCATTAAAGTATTCAAAAAGAACATTTTCCTCTTCGTCAACATCTAGACCCATATCTCTAAGATACTCACCAATAAATTTTTCAATACCAACCTTATCGATAATTTTAAATACGCCCAATTCAAACTTATTAAAGTTTAATGTTTCCTCTTTTAATATTTTTCTAATTAATTTTTTCATTACCAATCCATATCGTGTTCTTCAGGATAATCATTTATGGGATCATTATCCATATGTTTTTTTATTCTATCAAATAAATATTGATAAATAATACTATAAAATTCCATATCACTTGATTCACCACCGAACATATCTATTATCGCTAACTCCACTGCACTAACAAATTGATCGTTATCTTCCGCATGTACTACATTATATATGTCGTGTGTACCTGTAGGGTAATGGAATGTACCACTACACCCATAACAATAATTTTTAGCGATAGGTTCTACATCATCAAAATAAACGGTATACGTTGTGGAATTATCGGATTTAACAATCATATCTATATTAATGATACTATCTAAATATTTTATTATTAATGGTAATATTTTTTTGTTAGTGAAGTATTCTTGCCATTGTGTAGACATAATTTTTTTATAGTCCTCAATCCTTTCACTATACTCTTCCCTTAAAATTTTTTTAATTAATTTTTTCATCCTCTAATAATATCCCACAATTTATCTTTATTGGTTTTAATTATTTCTCCCTGATTCCATGGTCTCATTTGACTCATTTGTTTTTTAGTGGACATAGAATAACCCTCTTCATTTTCAAACCATTGTCCATCCTTATAAACAAATACAGGATACCAACCATAAGAAAATACCACATACGCACCATTTCTATATTCTGCATGTGTATTATTACCTTTAAATGGTATTCTGTTAATAACTAAATCTCTAGATCTAATATTTGCAGTTCTCATCTTCCTATCCTTTATGTCTTTTCTTACTAAAGGATTATTAGATATAGTACTAACATTATCTTTAAATAATTGATACATCTCAAACGCCTCCATTCCAACAATATTCATTACACTATTAAGATAATTTAATATTTTTTGGTAGGGTGTTCTAGCATCGAATCCTTCACGCTTTAATATCTCTATCATTTTCCTTTGATAGTTGTCTTGTTGGGTAGTTACCTCTTCTTTTAATATTTTACGTATAATTTGTTTCATATTCTTTTAATAAATATTTGGAAAAATAAATAAATTTTCGTATATTTGTATCAAATCAAACATTATGAATAAACACAGAGTTTTCAAACACCCCAAAACGAACATATCCTATATAGATACTGATGATGCAATAGTAGGTTATTCTAAAAGTGCAATAGCAAAAAGTGAGGATAATGATTGTTGTGTAAGAGCGTTTGCATCAGTCACAGAATCACCTTATGACGATGCACACGATTACGTTAAGAAAATATTCAAAAGAAAAAAAGGAAAAGGTACGCCACGTTTTCCATTAACAATGAGTCAAAGAGAAGGTTTAAAGACGTTAAATGGTTATAAGTATAAAGAATTAAAAAATCACGATAAAACCACCTTTAAAAAACCTGTTAAGTATTATTCTTGGGAAGATCGTAAATATAAGTATCGTTATGTAGAACGTACATTAGATAGTAAGTTTTACCCACTTATAACTACCTATGGTAAAACCAGAGCCAGCCAAATGACTGTAGGTACATTTATTAAAGAATATAATATTGGGAGATATTTAATACATGTAAGAGGTCACGCATTTACAATAATAGACGGTGTAGTTGTAGGTAATTCTTGTGATTCTAAACAACTAAAATGTAGAATAGTAGGTGCATATAAATTTTATAAAAAATGAATGATTTAAGTTTAATAGAATATTTAATAATTTTTTTATCAATAACCTTTATTTTTTGGGGTGGATACCTTATAGGTATTAATAAGGACAAATTATTTCCTAAAGAAGAAAAAGAAGAAAAAACCCTTACGGAATTAGATTTAGAATTAGAAGAAGCTTTAGAAGTAGAAGACTATGAAGAAGCAATGAGAATAACAAAACAAATAGAAAAAATAAAAAAATGAACAACACAACCACCGATTATGATGATTCAGTAAAAAAAATGGAGTGTACTGACATTATAGAAGGTTATTTATTAGATAACTATCCACACCTATATAATACAACAACTAGAAGAGAAATAAGACTTTGGGTTGAGAAATATTTAGAGACTAATAAGTAAGTTTTTGTCCGTGATAATCTTCTAAATAAGATATTAAATCTTCGTGATAAGGTTTAAAGTCTTCCTTAGTCCACCCATCAAAAAAACCTTCATCCTTTAATGTGGCTTCGTATGCTCTTTTACCTTTAAAAAATTTTGATTCACTACCAGCACCTAAATAATCTATTTTACCATATCTGGACCATTTAATCATATCTATATAGTCTTCTATCTTTCTTAGATCATAATCTCTTGTTAGATAACTACCCCAATCTTCTTCTCTAATTATTAATGAGGGGGTATACTCTAAATCCCAATCACCAATTAAAATGCTATTCATAGAATTTAACCGATTATTTTTAAATATGTGGTAAAGTGATGCATTATAAATCTCTTCAATCTCTTCATACGATAAGGCATACAACTCACCATAAAACTCTTTAAATCTATTAAATAACCAATCTCCCCTTAACCTATTTAATATCCCTTGTTTTTCTACCCTAACCGGCGCAACATTATCATCGTAAGTAGGTTCTACCATATCATTGAAATTCCAAAACCTATCGTCTTCACTTATAGAGTCAATCACTTTTTTTTTAACTTTATCTAAATAGTCTGTCTGTTTAGTAGATTCCGCCAATATCCATTCTTCATTCCAATCCTCCCAATCTTCATCTCTTTGGTAATTATTTATTTGTTCTATAATTTCATCACTTAATATTTCGGATATTATAGGTACGGTAGGATCATCATCTCCTGATAATAAACTTTGTTTCTTTAAATATTGTTTTACTAATTCAGGTATATTTCTTCTGACTACATTTATACTATCTTTTGTTAATCCTGTTTTATCGTTCCATCTATATAATAATTGTGGTAAATGATGTCCACCTGTAAAACCTAACCCATTAAAATCAAATAAAACTTTAAAGGATCTTAAAACAGTCATTTTTAAAATGTCAGTAACTATTCTATTAATAAATCCATTCTCATGATATATTTTACCCACATTCTGTCTAATCTGAGGTGCAGTTTGTTCAGTTAATGAAGAACGAACATTCCTCAATTCTTTTACATATCTTTTTTCTTTTACAATTTTATATGCATTTTGTGTTAATTTTTTTGCAATTGGTGCAACCATAGGATCATCGAAATGTCTATTAGATATTTGTAGACTTTTTGGGTCACCTATACCCATTATTTTATACAGATAATATGCAACTAAGTTAGATAAAGTACCCAACATATATTTATAATCAAATATTCCTACATTACTGTGATAAGGATCATAATAAAAATCAACATTTCTACTAAGATCTCTATCTCTAAACCCATAATCTACAGTATTAAAATTTATACTCTCTTTACCGTATCTAAAATTCTTTTCAATATCTCTAACCACCTTATCAATTAATGACTCCATATTTTTATTTTCCCTCATTACAATAGGTGCATCTGGAGTATCATCTTCTTTAAGATATCTGTTATAAAGTTTAGGTATGAAAAATCTAGCCAAAACATTTATTATATCTTCAAGGTTAAAGTATCCATAATGTTCCTCAAAAATAATAAAAAAGTCATTAAGAGTTTGCCTAACTATATCCCTAGTCAACTCAACTAACGGTTGCTTGCTCTCATGCATTTCTTCTAAATCAAATTTTGATAACTGATAATGTATATCTCCATCTATACTATTACTAAACGCAAACCAAAAATCCCAAAAAATATCCCCATCTTCTTCTGAAGGAGGACTTACATGAATATTGTTCATCAGTTCATCTGCAACTTTTTCTAAGAATTTATATGAATTAGATTGTGTTTCCATCTAAAAATAAATATCAGTTCTTTTTATAAAAAGTATGTGGATTTCCATTGTCATCAAAAACAATAAATTCACTATATGGATTTTCCAAAACTATATTAGGATTAGCTAGTAATTCTTTTTTAATTAAATTAAATGGTTTACGTTTATACCACGTCTCTATTTCACTTTTTAAATTAACCGTAATAGTAGAATAAAAATGATTAGGATTTATTATTTCATCCTCATTAATTTCATATCCTCTTTTTATAAGTGCGTCGGATCTTTCCTTATAAGTCTTTAGTAACCGGTATGTATTTAAAAACTCGCCTTCTGTTAATGAATCTAGATTAGTTTTAATTTTTTCTATTGTAGAATCATTGTTATGAGTCACATAAATTTGTTTAGTAGTTTCACTTACAATATTTTTAGTTTTTCTTTTAGACATGTTTTTTATTTATAAATATCTACGCATAAAAAAACCCTCACTATGGAGGGTTTATAATTTCACTATTTTACTATTATGCTAACAGTATACTAATAATAATTAATAGTGGTAAATGAACTGCCACTAAAAATCTTTTTATGCCGTAATTGTTATAACCTATTTTATTAGTAATTGCTTTTCTAATAACCTTAGATAACCCTTTAGTACTGATATAAGTTAATAAGACACCTATTGCAAAAAATATCGGTGTATTTTCTTGATATTCTCTAGAGACTACTCCTATAAACCATAGTACTGCCCATATTGCAAATAATACATCGATAAATGACATTTTAATTCCGTCACTAGTAAACATTTTGTCTTCGTTATACATTGGATATTGATTTGAATTTTTCATAATTATTAATTTTATAATACAAATATAAGGCAAATATATTAAACTGCCAAATATTTTATAAAAAAAAACCCTATAAAGTTAATTATAGGGTTAAATTTTTAAAATTAAAATGAAAATTATTTAATAAACTTCTTTAATTTTTTGATTTCCGATTCAGTAAGTGTATTTAATATTTTATTATATTTTTTACCGTTAGATACATATTTTCTTAATCTGTTATATTCTGATTCAGTAAGGGTATTTAATACTTTACTGTATCTTTTACCTTCTGCGAAATGAGTACCTTTCTCATCTCTATCTTCGTGATCTTCATCAAAAGACATATCTTTCTTAAGGTGTCCCAAATGATCTTCAATTGCTTTTATATGATCTTCCATAGACATTTCTTCCATATGATCATGTCCTTCATCTTCACCATAGTTATAAGTTTCTTCACCTTCAGAATCTTCATTCATTGCTTTACCACAATTTTCGTCACATTGTGCTTTTTGCTTGTCAGTACAATCTTTATAATCACATTTAAAATGTTTTTGACAGTATTTATTCTTTTCTTCCATAGTTGCTTCTTTAAGTGTATCTTCTTCATTCATTGATTTACATGAATCATACATTTCTTTAAGTTTCTCTTGATCACAACCACCGTATTTTTCACATACCGCTTTCTTAGACATACCTTCAGAAACACATTTCTTCATTTCTTTCATTGTTGGTAATGATTCTTCTCCTTCTTTTTGTAACCTTTGTTTGTCGATATCAGAATCCACTCCAATTACTTCGCTTTCTCTATCATCGAATTCATCTCTTTCTTGATGATCACCATAATTTTTCATTTCATCCAAATCACCAGAAGCTTTTTTATCTTCTTTACCGGCAGATTCCATTTCTTCTTTTAACAAAGGAAGGTTCATTAACCTTCTCATATCATTTGTTTCTTTTAACATATGCTTTTTCATAACATTTATTTTTTTTCTTCTACTTTATTAATTTTATCTTCTAATCTTTCAATTTCTTTTTCTATAGACATCTCTAACTTATGTAAAGTTTCTAATGATTCGGAATTAGTGTCAGCAGTTTTTAAAATATTAGTTAACTCAGTAATCTTGTTGATTATAGACTTAATTTTAATTTTTTTATCTTCTGTCATCCTAGACTCTCTATCTTCAGATAAAAATCTTTTAATTTTATATTGTTTAACAATTTCTTTTAATTCAGATTCTGTTAAATTAACTACTTCACCATTTTTTTTGATTTTCATATAAAATTTAATTGATAGTCTTTTATTATTCAGCCGCCTTAACTAACTTCATTATTTTCTCAAACGTTTTGTTTCCTAAAGCTGATTTAAGTTTATCTTTCATAGAACCACCTTTTTCATCTTGTTCGTCAACTAAACCTAATTCTTTACCCATTTGTTTAAAACCGGCTGCTACTTGTTCCCAGTTTTTACCATCTGTTAAGTAGTCACCTAATTTTTTAAAACTTCCTGGAATATCAGGAATCTCTGCCGCCGCTCTTTTAATATCTCTTGCAATATAGTTAGCATCTCTTTTTACATCATTCCAAAGATCTTTATACCACTGTTCATTAAGTTTTTCTTCAGTCAATACTCTTTTTACAATTCTTTTAAGGTCTGATTCTGTTAATCTAATTACCTTACCATTCTTTTTAATTTTCATTTTATTATTTTTAAAATAAGTTTATTATAAGTTTTTTATATAAATATAAGGAAATA
>TARA_R100001460_G_scaffold22136_1_pt1 | contig 10504 bp, 5 predicted proteins | sample TARA_R100001460 | Tara Oceans TARA_R100001460 (sample SAMEA2622190) | marine metagenome | biome: marine biome (ENVO:00000447); feature: surface water layer (ENVO:00002042); material: "saline water (ENVO:00002010), including plankton (ENVO:xxxxxxxx)" | depth 5 m | reverse complement strand
TGTTGTGACGGCGAAACGTGTTTAAGTGCGCCTGCTCAGGAAGCTTAAAAGCTCTCCAACGCCCATGTCTTTGCCTTGAAGGGGTCTTCTAAATTCAATACCTGGGTTGTTTGGGTTCACGTTAAAATTTAAAGTTCCCCCGCCAAGTGGGACAGATGTATTAGGGCCTTGCTCCGTTAACAAATCTTGAAGCAAGCCAGAGTTCAATAAGTCTGCAATAGATGGAATATCTAACTCTGCTACCTGTGCCTGACCTCCTGTTCTTGGGCTTGGAGGTTGAGAAATAATTTCTCGCAACATCTCCGCTGGGCTCATTTCAGGACGCGGTGCAACGCTGTCTAACTCTTCTGTTTGAGCCATTTTTCTTGCTTGGCTGTCTGCGATTGCCTGACTTAAATTTCCTTGCAATAATTCAAGGCTGGTGTCTCTATTTGCCTCTCTTTGGGCGGCGGCACGATCTCTGTTTTCTTGTTGTTCAGCAATCAATTGGTCAATTAAAGTAGAATCAAAAATGTTAGGACGACTTGTAGGCGTGGGCACGTCTACTACACGAGATTCTCTCAACATATCTGCTACTGTGTTGTCATCAAGCCTTTGGTCGCTTTCCACAGGCATCATAGGGCCTTGTGGGTTAGCCTCTTCAATAGCTATAGGCGCAGCAGCAGATTGAGCTTGAGTAGCTGCTACAAGTTGGTCGGCGGTGAGCTGTGGAGCTCCGCTAGTGTCCATTTGTGCCGGGCCAAAAGCTAAAGTATTAAGACGATTTGACAGACTGTCTTTTAAAGAATTGAACCCACCTGTTAAAGTCTCTGCAAGGCCTGGATTCTCTCGTGCTCTCATTTCAGGAGTGACCATGCTAGAGAGATAGAGGTCTGTCTCGCCCATACCGCTTAGCATCGGCCCTATACCTGGAATAGCCGTCATTCCTGCTCGGGCTAATTGCTCACCTGTGCCCATTTCCCGATTAATTTGTTCAACAGGACCTTGGAAAGTGCCTCTTCTTAATTGGTCTATGCCCCCACTTGTAATTTTGCCGCTTTCGTCAATATCAGGGTTTCTATACAGGCCATATTGTTGTTGTTGGAAGAGTTCTTGAGATCTGCCCGGTCTTCTATTATGAAGACGATCTAGGTCACGAAACTGCTGGCTGTAATCCACACCTTTGCCGCCAAGAGCCTTGCTAAATTTATCAAAGAATTGAGCAAATCCTGTCTGCCCATAAGGATTTCTATCTGTTATCCCAAAACGATTTTCAAATTGCTGCTGGTTTAATCCAGCCGTAGTAGAGGGCCGAAAGTTTGTGGTGTTGCCGCTTGAATCTGTAAAAGTATTACCGCCGCCAGAAGAGAAGTTTTGATTACCCCCACGCCCTACTACATCTTGGCCTAAAGATGCGGCTAAGTCAGCGGCTTCTTCATCATATCCGTCATCATACATAGACATCTTATGCTTCCCTCATTTCAAGCGCAGCTTCTAAAGTCTCTTCATTGCGACGCAGCCAACCTTTACCAAAGATATCAAAAGTCTTCAAAGAACGATAGTAGTCCGCACGGTTTTTTGCCAGTGCATTTAATAGGACAACCGTGTCTGTGTCCTTTATACGAGCCATTGTCCGTGGTCCGATAACGCCGTCCTCTTTGGCCCCAACCAAGGACTGTAACACACGGGCGGGGCGTCCTGGTCCGCTGTTCACGGCCCAATCAAAAGTGGCTAAGTCTAGCCCTGTGTCCAACTCATCAGCCATGACACGATCCCAGTAGTTCTTCTTATAAATTTCCTGAACATGTTCTTCGGAAATGTTCTTCAGTTCATCTACATCTTCCAAAGGCCGCCCCAAAAACTCTGCATAAGTTTTGTGTGTTATGCCCTTGTTGGTTGCGCCACCGGGGTCGCTAGGATGATCGACAAATCCTCCTTCATGATGAAGTATCATACCTAAACTGTAAAAGAAGTTTGCTTCCATTAGGTTCGCCTCGCAGCTAGTAAGCTTGTAATTCCATCACCAGGAAAAGCTGCCGCCATTTGGGTTCTAAGATTTGGATTAGCAGGTGCCTGCGCCAGAATACCCGCTGAAGGGTTTCGAGCAGATAACGGCGCAGGCGTAGACACCCTGGGAGGAGGGGGTGCCATGCTTACAGGTCCAAGAGGTTGCCCTGAAGTTGCGGGCGTATTATCTATTCTTGGACGCATGATTTTTGCGGCGTCACCCCTATCAGGGTCAGTAACAGAGGTAGGTCTCTCAAAATACTCTTGTGTCTCTGCAGGTATATCTGATTCAGGTAATGTTAAACCTGCTCCTATTAAATAAGTTCTAGCAATGCCTGCTAACCTTTGCGCCTCTTCCTGTTTTTTTGCTTTTGTTAAAAGCAATGTCATAAAGTCTTTATCCAATACAGCTTTTTCAAGCATTTTTATCTGCATGTTTGCAGGCACGTCCCCAAAAAGCTTCTGGGCCATTCTTGCACCAATGCCTGCTTCAACAAGGCCCTGTGGTCTCAAACCGGGCATTTTTTGTGCTGCGGTGGATACAGCAGAAGAACCTAAAATTCTAACTAATCCTGACATCAGGAAGTTCATTTCCTCTGCCAACTTCCCAGCAGCTTTTCCGCCAGCATCTGCAACTTGTATATTTTTGCCAGCCTCAAAAATATAGCGCAGACGATCCATTTCGGCTCGTGTAAACACGCCCTCGTCCACAAGCATATTAGAAAATGGAATACGGTCCGCTAGACTTTTTGCATCTTTCGCAGAACGAACAGCAGCTAAACTTTGACCTGCACTAATTGGTGCACTGCCTTTTAAGGGCTTGAAAAGAGTTTCAAGCATGACGCTAAAGTTTTTATCATCCCCGCCTCTGGCAAAGATTGTCGAAAGGATAGAACTTTTCAATCCTTCCATAGCATCTAATTTTGCTCTCTCAAATTGATTTGCAGAACGAGCAGATCCGCTTGGGGTTAACCTTGTCGTTCCTTTTAAATTTTTAGGATCTCCCGCAACCACTGATTGACCAGGAGGCAGTATATCATCAGGTCCGCCCATATATTTAGCGTCTTTTATCTGACGCACCAACTGGCGAAGTTGTTCTCTTGGGTTTTCAGCGTCCAAAAGTTTTGATATTGCAAGCTCTGGGTTTTCCCCACGCAACAAAGTGCCTAAAGCAGTTTGCTGTTTTACAACTTCTGAAACTAAGTTTTGATTTGCCTCAGTTTCTGCAAGTTTTCTTGCAACTTCAAAACTCTGCCCATCTTGTAATTCAGCTCGAAGATTTGGGAACAAACGCAGTAATTCCTGATTATCAGGTGACTCTAAAAACTCTGCAGCCCTTCTTGGGTCGATGCTTAAAAACCCCTCCTCGTCTGCAACCATAACTTTTCGTGCTATTAAACGTGCAGCGTTTTCAGAAGCAGAAAAAAGATTATCAGTAGGAACAGGCTCAAAGCTTCTGGTTATGTCAGGCACAACTGAAGTTGGTGCAATTATCTCCTGTGGGGCATCTAAATTGCCAGGTCGAGGCACCCGCAATTCTTCCGCAACATTTAAGTCATCCAACATTCTTTGCACGACAGTGCCGGAATTAATTATTTCTTTGAGCTTTACAGTAGCGGGCCCAACTCCCCCACTGATAATCTCGTCAAACAGTAAGTCTGCATGATATGCACCGCCTCCTGCAGTGTCCGTTACAAGTGGTGAGCCTCCAAATGTTCTTACAATTGCTTTCTGTCTGCCGCTTGAAAAAGCTTTAGCTGCGGCATACGCTTGCGCGGCTGCATTTGATGGGTCAATTGCCTCAATCGCTTCGTCCATTTGTTGGTCAATTGCGCCAATTAATTCTCCAAGTCCTGCGGCTAATTCCTTATTAGGAACGCCACCTTGAGATGGGTCCCCTGCAGAAGCAGCCGCAGCGGCTCGTCGAACCGTGCTACGCATTTTTTTAAGATCGTTGAAGGTGTACTCAATTTCTGGTTTTTGAAAAAATGCAGATTCTGGGTCCAACTTTTCAAGTTGCAGTTCGATTTTAACTGTTTTTTCAAGATCAGCTAATTCTCTTTTTGAAGCGGCAATCGCAGCTTTTGCATTAGTAACTGCTTCTGTGGGAGCAAAAGCACCACCTGCAGCTTCTCTCAACTCCGCATCAGACATTCTCATGACCTCAGAAAGTTGACCTTTTCTTGCTTCTATTAAAAGCAACATGTTTTCAGCTTGTGACTTCGTGTCATCATAAATGAAGTCAGGTGCGAAACCTTGCCCCTTACCTATACCAGACAAATTATCTAAAGCGTCATCCCCAGGACGAGGTGCATTTAAAAAGCGTTGCCGGTTAACTTCAGGTATTACGTTTTGACCCGCTCTATTTTTCCCAAAAGCAAGTTCAACTATGGTATCATAGGTGCCTCTAACATCTTCAGGCAATGTGTCCAAGGCGGCTCGTGCCTTTAAAAGATCTTCTGAGTCCCCTAATCCAAAGTTTATACCATATTCGCTTTGTATTTTTCCAAGCTCAGCTCTTACGTTTGTCGGCATCTCTGAGCCAGGAGATAAATATTTTTGCCGTATAAAAGGTAAGGCATTTGCAATAAAATCAACATTGTCTACGGGTATCCCCGCCCCATCAATTTGTTGATAAAGGACCTGTTCCTGCCGTCTAGCGTTATTGTTTACTTGTTCTAATAATGTAAACAATCTACGGCTGACCACCGCGCTATTTGCTGCGCCCCTTTGTAGGAAATCAACTGGGGCCGCTGCCCGTTCTTGAGCACGAATTAACTGCAACTCATATTTCATTGCCTGAAATTCGCTGGCAATGGTGGCTGCTGTCTTTAAATCTTCTTGTGAACCAGAGGCTCTCAACCCTTGAACAAGGCGAGCTACAAAATCTTCACCCTCTGCAACTCTTTTATCAATTTCATCTGGGAAAGAAGAATCAGGGTCCAACTTAGAGGTAGCTGCAGATACATCTCTTTGCAGTCTTCCTAAGATAGGAGATCCTGTTACAGCAGCAGGAGTCAAATCTTGTGGGTAAAGGCTTTCATCACCAAAAATATCATCTGCAATTTGTTTTAACATTACAGGGTTTTCTTCGAGGGCGACTAAAATTTCTTCTACAGTTTCGCCGTTACTACGTTCTTCAATAATTCTTTTTAGTCGTGTGCCTACATTTGTTAACTGGGCGTCTTCACCCATTCCTTTTGAAACACGGCTTAAAATGCTGGGTGCAAAACGTAATATTAAAGAACTTGGAGTAAACGCCCCTATAATACCGCCTCCTACCTCACCAATAACCTGTGAACTTTTATCTCCGGGGTCAACACTTTCAGCAATCATGCCGCCAGTTGTCGCACCTATACCCATAGCTGTTTCAGAGCCAAAAAACTGAAATTTTTGCATGGGCCCTAGCTCGCCCCTTGCGGCTGCACCAGCTTTTTCTAATCCCTTTTCTATGGTCCGTGAAGCGCGAAACGGTATTCGTGCTGTAGCGGCAAGCCCACTTTTTGCTTGCAATAAAGCGTCATTAACCAACATGCCTGAAAAGGTGTTGTAGGCTTTTTTTGGCAGTAAATAAGGAGATGAATATATTGCACTTGCATTGAAACCAGCAATATCTCCGCCAACTGCGTAAACCCTCTCTTCAGGACGAACAGGTCGGCCTTCAAATATGCCCGCGCTTTGCCCCTCCCGCGCTATTCTCTCTGCTACAGTATCGCCAAGGACTAGCCCGCCAACAAAACCTGCTACAGCAGCGGGTTTTTTCAAACGACCTGGAGCTACTTCAGAAGCAACTTTTGCGCCCGCTATGGCAGGGGCAAGAGTAGCGGCACCTTTAGTAGCACCCTCTAAAAAAAATTGTGTAAAGCGAGATAAGGGTCCTTGCTCAGGGGCTACATTTGAATATTTATATAAAAATTCTGTAGGGCTTATACTCCCTTCCAAAACCCCCTTATCGTATTTTTCTGTAGCGGCTTGTGCGCGGGCATTAATTTCTTCTGGGTCTGTTATACCGTCTTCATTTGCTTTATCCAAAGCAATGAATTTCACAAGTGCGCGGGCTATCTCTTCTGTGCCATATTGATTGTCGCCTGAAGGCGGTTCCATTTGAGCTAAAGCAGAAAAATTTATGTCGTAAATCTTGTCTGCTTTTGTAACCTTTACATTTTTAGCAAAGTCCATTCCATATGGGCCCTCAACGCGGGGGCCATAGGTATCTAAAACAGATTGTTCTACTTGACCAATATCGACCATTTTAAACCTTACTATTATTCAAAGATGGATTCATAAACATTGTCAGTGCCAATGGTTTCGTCGCCACGAGGAGGCTTATTACTCAACAGATTGCCTAAAGTTCTGTAGGCATCTTCCATGTAAGTTATTTCAGCAATTTGTTTCTGCAAGTTTGCCCGTTTCCGTGTATTTCCTGGGCTTGGCTCTATGGCGGCAAGTTCTTTTTGAGCAAGACTTGCTTTGTTTTTAAATTGGTCCGCTGTTCTAAATGCTGTACTTGCTACTTGCCCCGGCGACATAACTATACTGTCAACCACAGGCAAAGTTGCCTTGAAAGCATCGACTTGAGCTTGAGTCTGTCTTCCGGGTAAGGATAAGTATGCCTGTTCAGCATAATTGTTCAAGGCTTGCACAGTAGCCTTAACTTTATACGCCTCTTCAAAAGTTGCAGCAGACCGCCCGAACAATACGTTTTGGATAGGAATTTTAACCGCGTCAAAGCTTCTCTTCAAGATACCCCTTGCTCCAAGGTTTGCATCGGAGAAATCAGTTAATCCATCAACGATCTGCACCAACTCAAGGTCTACTGCTGGGGTTTCTCCAGTTAATAGGCCATAATCAGGGAACTGTTCATCAAAAGTCCGTATTTGCTCAATTGCCTGCAATGCAATACGAGGCACCACAGGGTTTTCAGAAACAAAATATCCGCCTTCTTGCCCAGGAGCTGCAAGATTAAATCCTGGCTTAGACATGATGGTGGACATAAGCTGGTCAAATCTGTTTAGTGTTTCTGGGTCCTTTGCCCCTTTAACAATTTCCTCTGCAACACCTGTGAGCTCACGGCGAGCAACAGAAACTGTAAGCTTTTCGGCTTTTGATTCTGTTCTTTTTGGTTCAAATAATCCGGTGCCTTTTTCAATGTCCTGTAGAACTGCAGATTCAGTTCGAAACACATTTTTATTGTCTGCAGTGCTAAATACTTCTTTTAATTTGTTTGGAGTATCCGGTTCTTTTGGCTTATATCTTTGTGGCTCTTTGTTATAATCTGCTGTTGAAACCAATTCATTCTGTTTGGTTTGAGTGTCAAAATAAACATTTGGACTTGTTGGTTTGTCCGGCTTTGGAACTAAATTCCCACCACTCTTGTCAATTTCAGAGTCTGTGGCAAATTCCATTTGTTTTGTTGTTTGGTTAAAGACTGCTTTCTTTGTCTTACTGTCTTCACTTAAATTATAAAGGTCAGGTTTGACATCATAATCTGCTTGGGGTATGCGAACTTTAATCCCATCAGATTTGCGAAAAACATCTACATATTCAGTGGCTGCGAGATTAAAATCTCCGGGCTTTGCATTGTATTCCGTCAAAGGTATTCTAATTTTGACTCCTGGGTTGTCTTTTCTAAATACATCAATAGTTTCGGGTTTAGATAAATCATATAAATCCTGACTTTCATTATAGTCCTTGCGAGGAATACTTACTTTGACCCCATCAGACTTTCTAAAAGCCTCAACATATTCTATTTTGGGTGTACCTGTCTGTACGACAGTTCCATCACCCTTAATGTATGTTTTTCCTGGGTCCATTTCGGTAATCTTTTGAGACGCTGTATACTGATCGCCTGCCATGTCTAGAGCAGCAGCTTTGGCGGCAGCTTCACGCTTGTTTTTTAACTCTCTTACTGAAGCACCAGAGGTAGCCAGTAACGGACCAATAGGCATCAAAGCCTCTGCAACGGGAACACCTTGTGCTATTTGCAGTCCAGCAGGGGCTAAACCGCCCAACAGAAGGTTAGCTAACGCCTGTTTTCTGTCGGCTTCTTCATCCCCGCCGTAAATCTGACGAGCTAGCTCCAAGTTTTTATTATAATAATCCATCATGCTTGATTGAGAAGATGGAGCAGCTTGCCCGCTACCGCCTGCCATACCTTGCCTTATCGCGTTCATCATAGGCTGCGTCAAAGTTTGTTTTCTAACCTCGCCTCCTGGCGCGAACTTCTGCACAATGCCTTGTGTCATCTCCTTTGTTACAGGAGTGTCCATAGTCCGTTGCGCTATTTGACCAATACCTTGGTCAACAGGAGCCTGTGCCTCACGCATCTGCATTACAGGCTGTACCAACGTAACCACAGATTCAGGTGTCTTGTTAGCGTCCTTCATGCCCACAATGCCGCCAAGCTCCTGCCTGCGCTCCTTCATGGTGCGCTCATCACCGCGCATCGCGTTCATCAATTCCACAGGGTCTTTTGCTGCAGCAATGCCACCCATTGCGTCAGACATGACTTTTTCGCCAGCCTTTTTCATCAGCATTTGCTCTGCTTGCTTTATTGGCTGATCCGTGGGCCGTGTTCCGCGAAACATGTTTCTGTTATATACAGACATCAGCCAAATAGTCCTAATTGGTTAGCCCCAGCAGCGGCAGACAATCCTGCGATACCGTAGCCAAAAAGTTGCGACATTGGTGACGGGGCTGCCGGAGCAGCTCCCTGAGTAAAGGTCATAGCGGAACTAGGTGCGCCTTGGTAAATATCTGATAAAAAGCCAACTCTTTGATACGGCTCCATCATCTGGGCTAACTGACTTTGGCGAAGCGAATCAAGTTCCGCTTGTCCTTGAGCCTGCTCACGAGTGCCAATGTCAAAGCCAAATCCTATGCCTTGCTGTTCGAGGCCCTGTTGCTGGCCCGCTAAACCTGCAATACCAGAAGCTGCCTGACCTAAACGGTTCATTGCGTCGGAGTAACCTTGAGATCGTAATTGTGCCCCAAGGTCTCCCGCTCTTCTTGCAGCGTCAGAAGCTAAGATACCTTGTGCCACGCCTGCACGAGAACCGCCCATAGCTCCTGATGCTATGGCATTTCCTGCAAGTTCATTTTGTTGCATAGCAGCTTGGTCAAATATATCTTGTTGTGCGCCTTGAATTACGTTCTGAATGAAAGGGTCCATCGCAGCTTGAACTGCGGCAGGATCTTGACCTATTGTGGCTCCAAGATACCCTCGAGCGGCATCAAAATCTCCACCAATGCCCCGCATTCCCCCTGCCCGTCGTAAAGCGTCCTGTTGTAAGGAGGTAAGCCCTTGAACTTGATAATCAGGTAAATTTAACGGTTTATCTGCAATAAGTTTTGCATCATCCATTAAAGCAATTTTGCGAGCTTCAATCTCAGGAGCTTCCCGAGTAATTTGCCTTATATCTTGTGTAGCCATTATGTTCTAGCCTCTAAATTGCGCATCAGACCATACATGTTGTCTATGCCCTTCTCTATGTTTCCGCCTCCTGCAGCCTTAACTGCATTTCTTGTCATTACAAATTCTCCGTCCATTAACATGGCGGGTACATCATCTTTTGTGCCGGAGCCTTCCCCAGGCCCAATTCCTCCATTACGGCGTGGAAAATAATCAACTTCTCCGCCGTCCTCAAAAGTTGTGACGTTTCTAAATGGAGAGCTTCTCGCACCAAAAGTTTTTCCCATTTCCAGTGGCCCGTAAGGGTTCTGTGGCGCGTTAGGGAGCAAATTTCTTTGTATATAGTCGTCACTTTCTGTTGCAAAAAAATCTATGGGATCTATGTTTATTGGTTGAACTATATGGTCATCAAAGCCTACCTCAAACGGAAAGCGCAGTCCCCCTTGATCCATACCCCCGCCCATTCCTGTAGGCATATTGCGAATATGATCCGCCATTTGCCTGCTTTGTTCAGATAAATTCATTAAGCCGCCAACCACGCCGCCTTCAGCATACTTTTCAGCAAGTGTAGGAGAAATTTTTTGTTGCACAGCTTCAGGAAGTTTAGAGAAACCTTTGTATTTATTTGGAATTGTTGCAATTCCACCGTCTTTAAAATTACGAGTGTAGGGTACTTGAATATCTTTCATCGTGGGCATAAACCTCATAGGGTCTAAACTGGTCTCTTGTAACCTAAACTGCTCTGGATCAAAAGTTTCGAGAGGGTCTAATTCGTCTTCTTCCTCTTCCTCGCTGAATAGGGTCATCGCACCTAAACCTAACGCAGCAGGGACGCCGAAACGCTGTAATACGCTAGGATTAAATTTTGTTTTTAATTCAGCAAGGGCTTCATCTCTAGTGTAATCCCCGGTGCTAATTAAATCTTTGAAGTCTTGTGACGCTCTTATTTCCGGGTCGGTATAGCTTCTAGGCGCAAGTAAGCTTTGGTCCTTTTCTAAAATAGGTTTAATTCCTAAAGCTTCATCAGACGTTAGTTTTTCAAATGCTTCTCGCCTTTGCCCTGCCTCTGTAAGTGAATCGTCATATTGGAAGGGTTTTTGTACTCCA
>TARA_R100001460_G_scaffold51764_3_pt1 | contig 10521 bp, 19 predicted proteins | sample TARA_R100001460 | Tara Oceans TARA_R100001460 (sample SAMEA2622190) | marine metagenome | biome: marine biome (ENVO:00000447); feature: surface water layer (ENVO:00002042); material: "saline water (ENVO:00002010), including plankton (ENVO:xxxxxxxx)" | depth 5 m | reverse complement strand
ATCGATGAATACGAACTGGTCGTGACCGTCGAAATGCCAGACACCGACGAGTGGACTGCGCTGGAGGTGGCCTACGGTGAGATGAATCACTGGGCTAACCCAGACAACATTACCCGTCACCGGATGTGCGCCAGTATGTCTGTCGGTGACATCTGCGAGATCAACGGGCAACTGTTTGTCTGCGCCACATTTGGATTCGATAAATTAAATCTAGGAGAGGCCGCATAGCGGCCCAAGGGGATCAACATGATAGTGAAAGTTGAAACATGGGAAGTGCTGGACGGCGATGATCGCCGTAAGTTCAGCAATCGATTCGACGCGCTGCGTTACGGCGTCAGATCGCAGGGCATGGTGGACATCGAACTTTGGTATCACACCGGCAGGCGACTAGCGAATGGCTTTGCTTACGAGGGTGAGCGCAGCCTTGAGATGGTGGAGTCGGTGACTCTATATGAGAACGCCGATCACCCGTGGCTGCAATTCGGATTCGATGGGTGGCTTGATCTGCAAGAGCTTGTTGCCTATGACATTTCTCGCGCCGAGGGCGGACAGTTTGAGCCAGTGTCGTACATGTCATGGGCCGAGAAATTAATGAATGAATCAGGACTGAAGAGGATCGATTTATGAACGCATTGTATACCGACGGCGACGGGCGCTGGCACTCACAGTACATCGCCAAGACCAAGGGCATGAGCCTCGACTCATTGCTCCATGTCATGCAGGACTGCGCCGCAGCGATATCTGCTAACCCAGACAATCCTAAGTGTGGGCAGTACGCCGACGAGCGCCACTACTGCGCGATGGAATTAGAGCGCCGACGCAAGGCATTCAACGCTAAATTTTCCAACTGATGAGACCAGATGGTGACTGGTCGAAACGCCGCGAGGCGTCTTGGATAACCAACTTCACATCATTCGTGAGTCGTGGTACGCTGCACTCACATTATCAATCAGGAGACGGACTATGAACATCACTGAAGACAACTATTGGAACAACCGAGGCCGGTATCAGGACAAGGCGGACAAGCTAGAGGCATTGATCCCTCGCATGGGCGAGGTTGAGAACGCCGAGCAGCGACCCGAGCTAGAAAGATTCCGCGCTGCCGTCAACGCCTATTACGATCTGTTCAACAACGGCGGTTGGAACAGACCATCCGAGATCGCAGACATGTTCTTCCTCAACATCGAAAAGATCGACGGGAACTACGACGCATCCACATGCCCTCACTGCGGGTGCAGTTGCCCCGATTACGAGGAAGAGGATGACGCCTGCGACGATTACCGCATGCGTGGCGTACCCGTACCGCCAACCCTTTACACAGACGAGGAGGTGTACGCGAGGACTGAACCCGTCATGTCCGAGATCATTCTCGACGCATACGCAGCGGAGTTCCCCGATGCCTGATCACCTCATTAAGAACGCCACGATCAGGAAGGTACGCAATCGGGGGTTCACCCCCGTGAGCTACCACCATGATTCGGGCATCCACAACGGCTGGATTCACAAGGTAGGAACCAAGTGGAACCACGCATTCTTTCCATCCCTTGGCAACGTGCGAATCAGCAAGGCTGATATGCGCTTCGTCAAGGAACTGTAGACCCACCAACAGAAGGAGTACCTGCCAGTGGTGCATTGAAACCATTCGCCCATGAGTGACCCCGTAGGATTCATGGAGTGGTGTGCGGCTTCGCGGGGCGCTGAGGGGAGGGCCGTCACCCCTCAGTGTCAAGAGTATCGATTTATTTTAGAAGGACAACGTGATGAAAGACCAGAACGAAATGCCAAACGAGTGGCAGCAACATCAGATTAGCATCGCCATCGATGCTTTTGAGGATGCTCTCTTGGAGCAGATGGACAAACTCGGAGACGCTAACGTCCCACCATACGAGGTGGTGTACGCAGCGGTGAGGATGTTCACTCACCTGTGCTTTGACATGGCACCGTCAGAGGACGTGGCGCGGAAGACAATCGAGGCTTCAGTTGAGGCAGGCTACAAAGCTTTTCTCACTGGGGAGATCGATGGGGGTTGCCCCCACTGCCAAGAGGAGGCATAGCCATGACGATCAAATCCAAACGCGGCCCTAACGTGACACCCGACGAGCACAAGCTCGTCGTGAAGTTTGCAAAGCAGTGCCTGAGAGAGATCTGCAAGAAGCAGCATGAGATCGAGTATCAAGGCAAGCCTGTCGTGTATGCCGAGGCTATCAAGCGGCTTCAGGTACGGACAAAGTATCGCAGTCAGAGAAGCTACGGCTCCGAGATTTACATCTGCGTCGATATGCAACGCTATCGCCAGAACCTTACCTCGTTCACTGAATACAAATCGTTTGCTGATGATCCGGTTATTGGCACCATCAGAAACTGCGATGACCGTGAGCTACTGCTCAAATGCTTGGTCGCTCATGAGATGGCGCACCATATCCAAATGAGGTACGGGCTGTACACCCGCTACCTCAGGAATACGTTCCACAAACCGCATGGCGATGCATTCAAGACGATCTACCGTGAGCTACGGCGCACGTTGATCAACCCGTACATCGAGAGCAGGGAGGCTGCGTGATTATGTTTACTGAAAAGGAACTAGCTAGCTTGATGCACGATCTAGTAGAAGCAACTGATCACGAGCGAATCAAGATGGGCCGTCGTTGGGCCACACTTGAGGAAACATTTTACGACTACTTGGATGAGGTTGGCGGCATGTCATCCGATGAAATCGAACAAGTGCTTGAAGAAATAAAAATACAGGAGGCCGTGTGATGGAAGGAGATCTATACCAACACGTTCTGCATGCCCTTAGAAACCCCGACAAGCGTATTCTCGGATCATCCAAGGGGACAGATCCCAATAGCGCAAGGGCATTGTTCAAGCTCTTTAACAATCGTCTGAAGACGGCTCGTAAATTCGACATCGATAACGCTCTGCTGGAGCGTGTATTTCAAGAGCCTAGCTGGGCCGAGTTGACCAAAGACAACGGACATCTGCCGATCAAAACAATCACCCGCAACGTGGTGGAAGCCGAGCAGGAACTGAGGCTGCCGTTCAAGGATTGTTGGATTGAGTTCGATGCAAAGACGTACAACGCACAAGTTGCAGACTTAGATTGGTCAGTAGGGCGCGTCGGCCTTGAAAATGAAGGAGACAGAAAGCTGTTTGAGTTTGAAAGAGCAGGCGTCTTTCTGTCTGAAAAATATAATGGGCAGATAGATATTCATCTGTTCTTCAGTCTCGACGGCGACGATAGAATCTACATGGCGATGCTGGGGCGTAGCTTCAGAAACCCAGTACTCGAAAAGCCCCTGACTGACGTTGCCCTACGTCATATTTCCCTGCTCAATTTTGGCGTGGACTTTCAATACGAGCCGCCGTCTGAGGCTTACGATGGCTATCTTGAATTGCTTAATCGCACTCGGATTACGGAGATGATGGAGGTCTTTGGTGATGAATACACCGCTAAGGCATTCGAGAATTTTGTCGAGCCGTGGGCACCATACTATGTGCGGATCTCATGGGAGATACTGCGCGTTCTGAACTACCCGTGGGTGGTCAGAGAGCAGGCCCGATTCGAGAGATCAAAGAAGGGCCGCAGCCCCAAGGTCACGCCTCGTGATTCGTACTACCGCTGCAAGATCAAGCTGCCCAAGCCTGATGGCGTGGAGACTCGGCAGCTAGAGCCACGCGACGAGGCATACGGCAAGCGCCTGCATCAGGTGCGTGGGCACTGGCGTGTGTACCGTGATGAACACGGCGACTTCGTCAAGCGCACATGGATCAGAGAGCACAGGCGTGGCGATGCCAAGCTAGGTGTAGTGCTGAAGGACTATGTACTGACTGGCGAAGGTACGTCTTGCGCCCAAAAAGGTACGTCTTGCGCCCAAACTGGCAGCAACGTATCATCAACAAACACATCACAACTAACGGAGAACGTGAATGGATAATGTAATCAAGCTCCCGACAAGGGACATGTGGAGAAATGCCGTCGAGATCTGGGACGGCTACCGGATGACACTCGATCCTTGCAAACGGTGGATACCTATGCTGACAGGCACTGGTCTGTCTGAAGCTAAGGCCGAGAAGCATGTGCGAGAGATGATCGGGATCATCCCTGACTTCTATCAATCGGCAGTGATCCACACTGATCGCAACGGCACCATTGAAGAGTTCGCCCGAGTCATGGACGAGTGCTATGGCTGGGGTGGATTCAACGATTCTATGTTCAACGGCACGGTGACCGATACCGGCGTTTACACCAGCGAGTATGACGGGGACGAGAATCTATACCCGCTAGCCCATCTCATCATGTCAACTGAGAGCGAGGCTGACGTTGAGTGTTACATCTACGAGTATGGAATCGTCGCTCTGATTGATGCTTGGGGTGAATCCAAAGTAGCGAGGTTCGACTGATGAACTACGATACTTTCGAGGAGATCTTTGACGAGATCGAAGACAAGATTGATCGGCTAGAGAAAGCCCAGTACACCCTTGCGTCTGTCGAGTCTAGCTTCAAGTCTTACGAGGCTTCGACCAAGAAGGCGTATATGGATGCTGGCATGAGTGCCGTGGCAGCCGAGGCCGAGATGAGAGCGGTAGGAGAAAGCTGGCGAGACTTCTACCTGCAAGTTCAAGAACATTCCAGCCGAGTGGAAAAGATCAAGCGCACGATCAAGCTGCTAGAGATGCGGCATGACGCGCTTCGATCTGCCAAGGCTGACGCAAGGAGGGTGGTATGAACGAGAACGAGAAGAACAAGTTCAGAGATCTGCTGGCGAACAAGAAGAATGTCTCTGAGATCCAAGAGATCTTGCTCAACAAGGCCACGCTCATGGTGGCATATCCCGATGCGTCAGCGGATGAAAGTGGGATGTGGGACTGGCAGGTCAGCGCCTGTCGGATAGAACTGCGTCGGCGGTGGCAATCCAAACACCCGAAACCAACAGTAATCAAGAAGGAAGCAAACAGATGAGCAAATTAAAAACGCAGTATCTGCAACTGACCAATGAAGAGGGTGCCCTGCTGGACAGGCTCTTGGCTACGTCAAAGGATGACCCAAGGATTCACGGACTGATCGGCACCTGTCTTTGGGACATGGGCCACACCCCAGAGGAAGAGGCTCACGCGAAAGCCTTGTGGACTAGCTTGCAATCAAAGGTGAAGGAGGCGTTCAATGACAAGTCTGATGGATGATATGGTTGAGATCATGGAACTAGCCGATGAGATTTTGTCAACTGGTCGCGGCGGTGACTACGAGGTTACAATCGTGTATCGACAGGGCCGAGGGGCTAAGACCGAGACGCAAACCTTTCGAGGCGTGAGGCTTGACGAGATATCTAGCCTCGCACCTATAAGCGATGGCTGGTTGATCGATTCTCTCAGCGCAAAGAAGTTTAGATAGAACTAGAGCCTCACGTTGAGCAGGCTAGCGGTGGGGTCAGTTCAATCCGGCGAATCATATAAGCCGGACTCCTCCGAGAAATAGGTACGATGAAGTGCGCGGCTCATGGATTATTAGGCGCGAATCGTATCGTCCACCGCACCCTAACACTAGGATAAATCATGATCGATTTCACAGATCTAATCGGCTCAATGTCTATCGTTGAGTTCGAGGCAAACCATCGTGGCAAAACCTTTGCCGTATTCCCCCGAACCGAAGCTCGAACAGAACTGTTCGACAACATAATCGACTGGCAGCAGTTCAGCAGTTACCTGAACAATGACCGCGCCACCGCTGGGATGCAGGCTATCACTCTCGATGGCAGGAAGCTTTGCATGGAAAAGGGAAACCTTGAGCGGGAGAGCAGACCTAACTGGGGTCGCAAGGACTACTTTGAGAAGAAGTATCTGCACGAGATATGGAAGCAGGGTGGATCTCTGATCCTTACGAAGGCTTCACTCCTCACCCCAAGAATTAGCCTGATCGCTGGCGCGATTGAGCAGTACTACATGGGCGCAGCCGACGCACACTTCTATTGCAGTGGTGAATCCAACGCCTCCACATTCCCCTTTCACATCGATCAGGATGACAACTTCTTGGTGCATGCACAGGGAGACGTTAGCTGGGAGATAGCAAACAGTTTCGAGAATGACGAGGATGATTTCACGTCACTGGATCTGACCGTGGGAGATCTTCTCTACATCCCCAAGGGTCTCATGCACAGGGCCATACCTAAGACCAAACGAATCTCTATCTCCGTGCCAGTGGCAGAACGCAAAGCAAACGAAGGCGCACTGAAGACGCAAGACAGAACGTATTACGATTTCTCTTGAAGGGGTGACCCCGCACAGGCAGAAGGAGATACCCATGCGGGGCCGGTTGTAACGCCAAGGAGAGACGGGGCGTTACATGAATTCTAGTGGACGTATACGGACGGCGCAAGACACCTCACGACTAACCGTGCATCGAAATGTAGTCCCTATCTAACGCCTGCAACCCCACACGAAACATGATCAGATCCTCTGCTGGAGGACTGATGTCCTTAGCCATGCACATCACGATGATCGCAGTCGTTTCTTCCCCTACCGCCTGCTCTATGCAGTTGACCACGTCACGCAATCGGATCAGCCCATGCGTGTAGTTGGTCTTCTTGAACCTGCTACTGGAGCCAGTGCTTTCCATGTTCACACCCCGTACAAACGCCCCTGCATCCAACAGCGTCTGGAGAATGTACTCCCCCGCCTTGTGCTCCACATCAGTAATCAAACCACCCAACAACATCTTGTCGATCTGAAGTTGATCGGTGACCCGCGCCCTTGCAACGGCCTCACCGTCTTCCTTCTCCAGCACCACCCTGTGCTGCTCATGCAGCTTGGAGTTTCCTACGTCATTGATGGCATCGTCAGATGTCCCAGTCACTTTCTCTTTCATGGTAATCCCTACGGCCTGCGTATCTGCTGGCAAACGAGTTGTCTACCTGCTCCTCCCAGTCCTCATAATCTTTGTATCGCCCGTTCACCGGATCGTAGGATAGCTTTGCAGAACCTACCGTACCAATCCATTTGAAGCGGCACTTCCAACTGTGAACCTCTATATATTCCCCGAGCCTATGCACTGTGATCCCACAGTCAGCCTTAGCGAACCACGCCGCACTGCCGCTGATGTGATTACCGTTGGGCACCGGCATGGTGCCGTTCTCGTTTGCTCTCATCTTCGCAGGGTGTGCAATGAACCAGATGTGCAGGTCACATGACCGTGCGAACTGCACCATCCGAGTCAGCATGTCGCTGATCGCCTGATGCTCCTGATCGTTGGTGTTCTGTGCTATGTAATTGTAGGGATCGATCACCAACCCCCGGCACCCCAGCCTCATCACCGCTTGCTTGGTACGGTCTATGATGTTGTCGATGGTGGCAGCCTCGCCGTCTTTGCTATCCAAGAACGCGAAGTGATCGTTGACCCAGCCCCTAGCCTCAGTCATCTCACCCTCAGTCATGCGCTCTGTCTGCCCCTCAAAGAAAGGCTTACGCATCCGCTTCTCTGCAAGCTTGATGATGTGCATCGCTGGCGGGTTCTCGAAGCTGGCGATAGCAAACTTCCAATCGTGTTCTTCAGCGAGGTTGACCATCACAGAGTCAATCCATTCGCTCTTGCCAGATCCCGGCAGGCCAGTGACCACCGTCAACTGTCCCTCCAAGACGGTGTAAATACCATCCAGTCCAGAGTATCCGGTGGACTTGCCACTCATCAGCCCCCTGTCATACAAGAACTGCACGTCATCTGAGTAATCGTCTGCCGAGTACACGCCGACCAGCGGTGTAGGTGTAGCCTCCTCTACCAGATCAGCTAGGTACTCAGGGCCGTGCTTCATCAGAACATCATTAGCATCCTTGCAGCCTTCGGGGATCTCAAGGTGATAGCACTTGGCTCTTCCCACGCGGCGCATAATCTCTTCACCCAGAGCCTCTCCCGGCTCATCGGTGTCCATCGCTAGCACGATCTTGTCTGCCTTCTCAAAGATGTCTTTGCTCTTCCACAGGTAGGCGAACTTGCGATCCTCCTCTGGATCTACCTTGCGGTTGCTAACCTTCTGGGGGGCACCATTTGGAACTGACACCACCAAGGTATCGTCCCGTTTACCTATGGCATCAACGATGGATACGGCATCCATCTCACCTTCTGTGATGATCACTGTGGTGAGCGCCTCGCCCGGATCGTTCTCTACGTTCCACAGGGTTTGCGCTGCCCCGTCTTGAATGAACCGCTTGCCTTCGACGCTACGCCATTTGGTGGCGGTGTCTTCGTACCGAAACCCAACCGCCGGTAGATCACCAGCCCCGTGGAAGAAGTGGCTGGCCCCGACGATCTTGAGATGATCGACTCTCTCTGGAGTGATGCCACGGGATATCAGAAAGTTCTGGCAGATAACGGGATCGGTCTTGGCTTTCTTTGTTATGGGCATGACCTTAGCTGGCGCATCTATATCAAAGTCATCGTCCACGCTACTCTTGTGCCTCACCTTGCCTGACATATCGCAATGCCAGCAGTTATATAACAGCCCCTCGCCATCTTCCGTAATGCTTAGTGTCTTCTCTCCCTTCTTCTTTCGATGTGGCCCACATACTGGGCATTGGTGCCTGCCGTCTCCAAGCTGGCGAATGGAATAGTCGAGATCCTCATCCCGTAGTTGCTGGTTCATAGCGTCTCCTTCTTGTGAACCGTTTTCGATTGTGATATTTATAGAACGTTCCACTGTAGAACGTACTATTTAACCGAAGGTTATTGAGAACGTTCTACGATAGAACGTTCTATTGCCCCCCTCAGTTTTGATACAGCATCTCTAGCAGCCTTCGTCCGTCTCACACCAAGGTCTGCCTTCGCTACCGCATAACTAATTTCTACGAAGTCCTCTTTCAATAGTCCCGCTTCTTCCCACAGATCAAACTGATCGATGTTGATCAGCCATCTAAATGCCTGCGCTCTGATCTCCTCATCCTTATCCGCCATGTCCAACAGCGTTTGCTCCAGTACTGACTGGGCTAAGTTACGCATCGATCTGCTCAACCAAGATCTCTGACCGAGGGTTCTCTTTGTCGAGGCCGTGGAAGATGTGCTTCTCTTTGACCTGTCTGTCATTGGTGTAAGCGTGACCCTCAAGACAATCCAAGATCACAGACTCATCTAGGTCTGGTCTTCGCGTCTTGTAATAGATGGTCATGGTCACACGCACGTCTCCATCGAGCAGCGCCTCTAGTGTTGGGCACTGCTTCTCAAACTCAGCGACATAGTCACGAGCCTTCTGACTCTTGATGAATCTTGGCCTCCCACCAAACGTCACAAGCTTCCTGCTGTTAGCCTTGCTTGCAGGTTCGCCGTAGATCGTTGTGTGAAAGGTGTTGTTCTTCATGTCGATAGTCGTTATACTCTCACCCCTGAAGGAGGAAAGCAATGAGTAAAATAACTGATTGGATTTTGGAGCAAGAGGCGAACGGAGAGATCGTCTTTAATGAAAAGGAAAACCTTTATGAGCCTAGAAATAAAGCGCGATGTGAGCATGGATGTACCTTCCCCCGGACAGCGAATGGCAACAATACCATTCGATCAGATGTTTCTGAAGGACGCGGTGGATATTCCCGTTACAGCAGACGAGGTAGTCAGACGTTTGAGCGCCGTAAGAAGCGCCTACAGGCGTTGGCAAGATCGATCTGGGGCAGGAAACGAGAGGGAATTCTACATTGGTAAGCACCAGCAAGGTGATCAATTGAGTATTCGCGTGTACTGCAAGAAGGGGCCAGAGAGAAATGAAAGTTACCAACAATCACAACCTGCCGCCGACCATCGTTTCGGCACTGAGTCGTGATGACTACACCCGTGGTAAAAGCCATCGGTCTGTAACTCAGCTAATCGACTCGCCACAGGTACGCATCCTGAGAGAGCGTCACTGGGACAGTCTTACCGAGGATGTCAGCGAAAAGATGTGGTCTGTGTTGGGCACTGCGGTACACAAAGTGTTCGAGGATCACACCGAGGGCGATGTCATCAGCGAGGAGAGACTGTTCGTTGAGCTAGATGACTGGGTCATCAGTGGTGCCATCGATCTGCAAGATGCGCGAGGCATCGTGGACTACAAATGCACCAGTGTGTGGTCGGTCATCCATGACAAGATCGAGTGGGAACTTCAGCTTAACGCATACGCTTGGCTGATGCGCCATGCCAAGAACGTCAACCCGCAAGAGCTACGCATCGTGGCAGTCATGCGGGATTGGAATCGCAGGCAAGCAGAAAGTGATGCCGGTTATCCACAGGCACCTATCGCTGAGTTGTCCATCACCCGATGGTCAGACAGTGATCAGGATACATACATGGAAGGACGCATTGCTCTGCATCAATTCGCAGAGTTCCGAAGCTTTAGTGATGAGTCATTACCTCCATGCACAGACGCTGAACGCTGGACACGTCCAACAACCTACGCCGCCAAGAAGACAACGAGCAAACGTGCGCTCAAGGTGTTTGATTCGATGGAAGAAGCCGAGTCTTTTCTTGTGCAGCGTGGTCACGGCGACAGCAAGTGGCACTCGGTAGAGGTGCGTCAC
>TARA_R100001460_G_scaffold75617_2_pt1 | contig 10537 bp, 1 predicted proteins | sample TARA_R100001460 | Tara Oceans TARA_R100001460 (sample SAMEA2622190) | marine metagenome | biome: marine biome (ENVO:00000447); feature: surface water layer (ENVO:00002042); material: "saline water (ENVO:00002010), including plankton (ENVO:xxxxxxxx)" | depth 5 m | reverse complement strand
GGTTACAGGAACTTTTGGGTATGGTGCCCAGTTTTTTCTTGTTCCAGTTATTCAAATGGATTAGCAAATTCTCTTTTCTTTTTAGTAGAAGTAGGTTTTTTGCTAGTTGATTTTTTCTTAGGCATTATAGACCATGATGGCCAACCACCTAACATAGCTAACGTTTGCCACCATTCAGCTTCTTCAGACATTGCTCCTTGTATATTATTAAATTTCTGTAATACTCTATCTAAAGGTATGTTAGTTGTTGCTGATATAACTTTAGCACCAGACATTAAAGCTGGATTATTTATACTAAAGCCTTTGTCATATATTTCTTTTCTCATCTTTTTATTATCAAAAGGATAAGCTGCAGATTTAATACGAGATATTTTAGAACTAATAGGTGGTGAGAACTGTGTTAACTTCCAAGCTGCGTCTACATATTCAGGTCTTTTTCTATTTGATCTTTCGTAAATATCCATTAAAAAGTTTTTACCTACAGAAACAGCAGCTCCACTTATGCCTAATCCTTTTAATGTATTATCTACCATACTATTAGCTACTCGCGAGTAGGTCTTTACTTTTTCTTCATCATCATCATCAAAACCTAACTTAAACATTGCTTGTTGCATAGCATTAAATATTAAGTTTTGTACGACTCCGTAATAAGCTATTTTACTAACATTTGTTTTAGCATCTCCACGTCCATTAGCAAGATCTTGTATAGCTCTTTTTTGTAATCTAGCATACTGCATTGGTGTATTAGCAAACATAAGTATTAAACGACCAGCATCACTAGCTTGTTGCTGTGATATTTTATCCGGTCTACTTGACTGTTGAGACTCTTCAGCTAGTTCTCTCCACTCTCTTAAAGCTTGATTTTCCGCTTGAGCTTCAGTCATACCTTCTCTTTTAACTAAATCATTTATTCTATTACGATAAAAAGTAGCACCTCCAGAAGCAATAGCAAAACTATCAGCATATTGAGTTGGTAAATAACCTTTTTGAAGTATATAGTTTATAACTGCTTTAGCTTTATTTTTACTAGTTGCTGCAGCATCTGCTACTTCACTTTCAGCTATGTTAATTCTTAAACCATTACGCCTGTCTCTTAAATAATCAGAGTTCATTAACTTAGTAAAATCTTTCCAATACTGAGGTTGATTAGCAAAAGCTATACCAGCTTTAGCAGGATTATTAAAACTCCAGTTAAGGTAGTTAGCTGAAGATATAGTTTGAAGTATAGCTGATCTAGTATTAAAGAACATGATAGCAGCGTTAGAACCGTTAATGTAATCTAACACTTTATTTCCTAATCTACTTCCGCTAAACAGTCTGTTTTTACCTGCTTTCATTCTACTTAAAATGTTTTCCATAGACTCTCTATATCTACTTCCATATATAGCTTCTAGTTTATTTAAGTTTTCTGTAGTAAATATTTCGTCTACATTTCTTTGCCACTCTTCTAAATACTTTTTACGTTTAGTTGTATTAATTATGCTTATAAGATCAGTCGTTATAGTACCAACTAACCAGTTTTCACCTGGCTCTGCGTAGTTTTCACCTTTAGTTATAGTCATTAATTGTTCAGCAAATGCTTTTAATTTAGGATCTTTATTAACTATATCTGTTAATTCTGCTAAGTCTCTTTTAGATAATCCATTAGCGGTCATGTCAAATCCTGACTTTTCAAATAAATAAACTCTTACAGCTTGTTCATTTGTAAAACCACTTGAATTTGTTTTACGTAAATCAGCAGGTACATCTAGTTCTTTCTTTAAAGCTTTAAAATCCGCCATTAACTGTACTCTGTCTTTAGTTAAGTTATCCATTGCTCTAGCATAAGGATTTAATAAATTTTCTTTATACCAAGCCATTTGTTTATCACCTAATCTTCCTTTACTAAGTGTAGGGTAAAGTAAACCTACAAAATCTTCTGCAGAATAAGGTATAAAAAATTTAAACTTACCTTTGTTAGCTCCAACTGTTTTAGCTTTAGCAGCTGAATACTCTTTATAATATTCAATACCTGTTTTAGCTTCTAATATTTTATTAAACTCTATGCTTCTGTTTTCACTTTCACTAGCTAATGCTCTTTGTACTTTTGATTTAATATCTAAAACACTCAATGCGTCTTTAACTGCTTTAACATTTTGTACTGCGTCGTCAGCAAAATAAAAATCATTATAACCTTCTGCCGCTTTACTTACCAACCATTGAGCTTTAGCTTCACCAGTTGAGTTACCTAAACCTACAATGTTATCACGTTTAAACTCTAATCCTTCTGCTTTTAGAAAATCATATATAGCATCTCTTGATTCAGGTGCTCTAGCTGTCAATACAAAAAGATCTTCATTACCTCTAGCTTCTTTTATTGTTTTAGCTACCTCAAATAAAGGTCCTCTTGATCCGTCAGTTACTCTATTAAAATCACTAAAATCTAAATTCCAACCTTCTTCTTTCAACTGTAATCCACGTTTAGCAAAATCTTCCGCATTTAACCTAATTGTTTTACCATCTTTAGTAGCTATAACAATGTTATTACTACGCGCTAATGTATCATCAAAATCAAATACTCTAATTTTTTTAGGTTTTTTATTTGGTATACGAGCTTGATCAAGAGCATTGTCTTGATTTTTAGCTTCTTTTAAATAGTCAAAGTTGTTTCTTTGCTGTGACTTAGAAGCAAAAGCAGGTACACCTTGCTCATCATTTATTTTAGCCAACTTAGTATCTCTAGCATACTCTGCTGCTATAGCCCACTCGTAACCTTTTAGTTCACCAGTAACTAAATTTCTAACAGCTCTCATTTCAGGTCTACCATAAGTTAGCTCATCATAATATCTATCTTTACCAACTTCAACTCCTTCAGCTCTACCTATAGCAGTAATTACATTGTCCATTGCTTTAGGTATAATAGCTACTTCGTAACCATTGTAAGCTTCTTCTAGTGCTTTTTTACCAGTTTCATTTAACTCGTACCTAATTATATCATTTTCTAGTTTAACTTCTTTTATGTTAGCATCTTTTAAATAAATATCTAACATTTCAAAAATCATTGACTCAGCTGGTTTACTATGTTCCCATATCAATAGCTTCTCCCTTACTGGTTTACCTTTTGCATTTAATACTGGTTTACCTTCAGCATCTGTTTTAATTCTTGATTGCTGCTTAATAAGTTTTTCACCAGGTAAGGGCTCATACATTTCTCTAAGTGGAGCTGCCATACGTAGCACAGTACCCATACCAGATTTAAGTTCCATAGTAAATAAAGCCATATCAGTAGCGCTAGCTTCACCAGTTTTATATTTATTCATCATAAATTCAAACTGCTTATCTAATATTTTTCTAGATCTATTAGCTACTTCTTGATATACATCTACTACTTCTTTTACATCAGGTGAATTAACATCTATTATACCATCTTTATCAAATGCTTTTTCTAATTGTTTTATAGCATACTCAGAATTACTTTGTGTCTTACCAAATCTATCTATCTCTTTTACTCTTTTACCATCAAGCGTTTCTATAAAATATTTTCTACCTTCGTTTACAACTTTATATCCTGATTCTTTTATTGCTTCATTAAATTGAGGCGTAAAATCTGCTATACCTTTATAGTATTGAAACCTACCATCACCAATTTTAGAAGCAGAGTTAAACTGTTCGCTCAAACCAAAGTTATCGTTTATCCAGTCAACAGTGTTTTCAGCTTCTTTAACTTGTGTTTTCCACATCTCTGTAGCAAGCTGTCTACGTTTAACTTGATTAGCTTCGATGTCAGCTAATTCTTTTAGCGATATTGTTTTACCTTTATTGTTTTTAGGTAGTAAATCTCCAAAGAACTTTTGAGTAGCTCTTTCAGATCCTTCAGACATTACCACGTCTTCAATAAACTTCTTTATATCTCTTTTGTTTACTTCGCTTCTATTTTTTACGTTAGCCTCGTTTAAAAAAGGAACTTCTTTAGCTCTATTTATAGCTGTAATAAAAGACTTTGCTAAGCCGTTAATATCTTGAGCAGTAAAAGTATATGACTCACCAGTGTTAGGATCAGTAAAAGTTTTATACTTACGAGGTCCTGTTTTAAACTCTTCATTAAGTAATTGCTTTACTGCTTCTTCTGTTTTAATACCGTAAGGTAAGTTAGCAAATCTTTCAGCTATAGGCCCAACATGATTTAATGTAAAATCTCTTTCAACAAAGTTAGGCTTGTCTCTCATCTCAGTGAGACTAGCCATATAAACATTTTTACCTTGTGCTAAGTTTAATGCTTCGTTAGCAAGTCCAAGATCTATAGCTATATCTCTAACTATTTTATTACCCAAACCTCTATCAAATAGTTCAACACCACCTTTAATAGTCTGTGCATCAGGTGTTCTTAAAGCAAAATCTTCAGCTTTTCTACCACCTTCTATTCCGAATATTCTAAGTATATCAGCCTCTGTTAAATCTCTTTTTAGCTCAAACACTTCATTGTTAACACCTTTAGGTCTGCCTAAACTAGTATATAATTTTTTTCTTATATTAGCAGGTAATCCTGTAGCTTTGCCAGTACCTACATCACCTAAACTTATGTACTTAAACTTACCAGTTCTTTTGCCATCTATTGTTTCAAACTCTTTATATATGTCTATATTGTTTTTAGGTATAATATCTATAAACTTCCCTTTTAATTGAGCTATTTTCATTTGAGCTTGTTGAGGTTCTCTACCAGCTAAATTTGCTTTAGGATCTCTTATTTTCTTTGCAGGTATACCAAAAAACTTAGATGTAGTTTCAGTAGCTAAACCTTTTAAAGTTTTATAATTTTGTCCTTTTAAAAATTCTCTTAAACCTTCTACTGTTTTTGGCAGTTTACTTCTTACTTCTTCTATAGCTTCAGCTCTAAGTTCACTAGGTAGTAGATCTAATGGATTAGTTCTTCCAGCTTGGAAAGGTTCTGCTGGTATTTCTATTTCAGTTCCTTTAACACCTGCACCTTCTATTACTTCACCTCTTGCTGCTTTCTCTGCTCTAGCTATTTTTTTATAATCTTCAAAAACGTCTAACTTCTTTTTATTTAAGTTAAGTGGATTAGTTATCCAACCTACAAGCCCACCTTTTTCACCTTTAATAGACTCAGGGTTCCACCTCATCACAACATCTTTAAGCTTATCTCTTACATCTTTTATATATTGATCTCTACTAAAACCTTTGCCTTCAATAACAATATCACCACTACCTATTTTTAACTTGTCTTTACCTGTTCCCTCTACAATTAAACCGTCAAACGTCCCTTGCTCAACAAGATCAGTGCCTAATTTATTATACCCAGCATCCCATTGTTCTTTAGTTAGCGTTATATCACCTAACTCATTACGCTCTATACCTATCAACTCATCTACAGTTTCAGACAATCTTTTTTCAGATCCTGAAAGTTTAGCTTCACCTTCTATAGTTTCTCCAGTTGCTTCACCTTCTTTATAAAAATCTTTTAATCTTACATCTAAGACACCGTTTCTTCCAGACCTAGCTAATAGATCTACAAAGTTTTTAATGCCCTTACCGGTTGTTAAATCAACACCTCGGTTGCCCTCTACAATAGACTTAAGCTTAGAACTAAATGTATCATTTAATTTATATTCGCCTCGCTTTACACCGTCTAAAAATATATTTAAATATTCTTCGTATTGTTTTTGTTGAAAGTCTTTACTATTAGGATCGTATTTTTGATTTATTCTTTGCTGAACTTTAGCACGCTGTTCATTGCTCATTGTGTTGTTAACAAAGTCGTTTATAGCATCTATACCTTCTGCTGTAAATATACCTTTGTTATTTTTAAAAGATCTTCTTAATAATGCATGAGCTAATTCATGAGAACCTACACTTATAGCTCCATTTTGTAAAGCTACGTCTCTATTAATATATATAGCATTTTCTTCAGGTAAGTATACACCGTCAGAAGTATTATTAAACCCTTTAGTATTTGCTAGTTCATTAAACTTAGATGCAGTCAGTTCTTCAAATCTTATACCTAAATCTTTAGCTGTTTCACTAGCAAACTTTATATCAGACTCATAATCTGTTTTTTCTACTTCTCTATTTTCTACTACTAAGTCAACCATTTCTTGTTGAACTTCTTTTAACCTTTTGTTATTTTCTGCTATAACAGGTTTATGTACTATAGATAACTCTGGATTTGATTCTATGAGTTCAGTAAGTGAATTAGTTTCTTGCTGTATTTTTCTAGCATCTAATATTTTACCTATATATAATTCTTTTTTAGCTTGAGTCTGTTTTGATTCACCTTTAAATTGTTGGTTAGATACATTTACAAACTCTCCATATTTAGCTAATTCTCCTTGTAATATATTGAATTTTTCTGATCCTCTAGTTATACCTAGTTTGTTAGCCATAACTACGTTCATAGCTTCTACAGGTGACCTAAAATTAAAACCTTGAGATCCATCTACAATAGGCGTATCAGAAAACTTACCTATCTCTTTAACTTCTGCTACAGTTAACTCTTGTCCAGTTGCTAGTTTTTTAGCTATAATATCTAGTTTAGCTTCTGTAGTTTTAGCATTGTTAGTTTGTTGTTCTATAGCTTGTTTAGCATCTCTTACATTTACTTGAGTATTTAAAGTTTCCGCAGCTAGCTTTAATTTTTCTATTTGAGATTTAACTTCTGGACTATTCATTTGTGCAGAGTTCATTTTATCTACACCAAGTTCTTTCATCTTAGTATCTAAAGCTTCAGCAACTTCTTTAGGTGAACTAAATTCTTTAACACCTAAAGTTTTAGAAGCGTTAACAGTTAATGGTGATCTACCATCTATAGCTAATATTCTATTTTTAACCTCTGTTACTGCTTCACCACGCATACCTAAAGCAGTAAATAATACTACATCAGCTGTTAATTGATCTATACTAGTTAAATGCTCCATAGCTTGATCAAAAGCTTCTTCGTCTCCAGTAGACCAATAATTAGCAGAAGCATTAATAAGTTCTGCACTTTTACCAATAGCAGTAGCTGAAACACCACCTGCTACTAGCTTACCAGCGCCGTTAACAGCTACGCCCATCCTTGTTCTAGCAAACTCTGAAAAATAAGGTATATATTTAGTAGCTACATATTTAGAAGCTCCAGCTACAAAACTATTACCAGCTCCGAATATAACAGCATCGGTTAATGGAAGCTTTTGAGTATTAAAAACAGTTTCTTGAAACTCGTTTGCAGCTCCTATTGTAACAACTTCTTTAGTTATTCCTTTAACTAAATTCATTACTTTTGTTGTAGAAGTACCTTTTCCTTTTGTAAAACCTGTAAATACTTTATCTATTGCTTTTAAAGCTGGTTTAACTCCATAAACTTTATTATTAAACTTAACATTTACACCTTTAGCTCCTCTTATAGCCATAAGTAAAGGTGCTATATTAGCACCACCTGTTACTATTAGTTCGTCTATACCTGAGTTATTAATATCTTTTTCTACGATGTCTTTATCTACTTGTAGTCCAGCTTCACTCATTACATCAGAATAATAGCTAGCAGCAACTGATGGAGCGCTTTTTATATTGCCAAGTTCACCATACGGAGCAGCTGAAGTTCCTGTCATTACTTCTTGAAACTCTCTAGTAAACTTACTAATATTACCCTCTTCTTCAATAGTCATTAAATTAGAGTTAAGTTTAATAGCTCTATCTAGTGCTAATACTTCTATAAGTTTATTATTATGCTGTTGTGCTAAAGGATCTTTAGATGCAATTTTAAGTATGTTTTTACCTACATAACTTCCTTCTTCAGCAGCTCTAGCTGCCGCTTGAACCTGATCACCAACAAGCGCATCACCACTTAAAAAGTTTAATATATTTTCAACAACGCCTTGCGCTTCAGGTCCTTTACCCTGCTTTACAGCATCAGCTATTTGCTTGTCAGTAGCTAGTAATTCAAAATAAGCATTGTTTCTAGCTTCTATTAATACATCTACTGTTGCTGCTTTTTGTTGATACTCTTGTGTTTTTTGATTTATTAAATCTATATCTCCTTGTTCAAAACCTAAATCACCCTCTTTCATAGGCGCGATAGGTTCACCTTCGGTTACACTAACACCTATTAAATTACCTTGAGCATCATAAGCATAATCACCTGCGTTAGCTTTTAATCTTAAAAAAGACTCTGTATCAAACTCACCTGTTGTTTTATATTTTTCAAATAGTTCTTTTTCAGATGATTTGAAAACACCTTTATCAAATGATTTTTTCTTATTTTCTACTTGATCATAAGCATCTTTAGTTAATGTACCAGTTTTATACCACTCTTTTAAATTAGTTCCATTTATGTCATCTTGTCCATAATTATCTAATGCTGCTATATTTGTTTCGACATAGCTGCTTTCATCACCTTTTAACTTATTACGAAGTTTTGCCGCTTCACGTTTAAGTAACTCATCTTTTATAGGTTTTATAAATTCAGAAGCGTCTATTGATTTATCTTTACCAAATATATCTTTTTGTTCTCTATCGTATAATTTAGGATCTCCCCCGTCCATTACTAGTGGACCACTATAAAATCTACCAGGATAATATTTTTCTAAAAAATTAACATCTTCACTTATAGAAATAGTTTGAAACTTACTATCATCTTCACCTTCACCTTTAGCTTCTTTTTCTTCAGCAGTAGTTATTAGTTTGTATACATCAGGATTAGAACTTGTATATTCAAAGTCATCAGTAACCTCATCTTCAAACTCTTCTATTTTACCATTAATATTTATTTTAGTAGCTATACCTTCGCTAACGTCTACAAGTGGAGCACCTTTAAAAGCGGGTTTAATTTCTTCAGGTTTATTTTTAGCTTTCCAATCCATATAAGCTACCTTTTCTCTATCCATCATAGGTAGCTTTTCATAATAAGCATCACCATCAGGATGTGGCACAAATGAAGGTGTTTTAATCTCTTCTACTACTTCAGCTTTTTCAACTGCTTTAGCTTTAGGTGGATCAGTTATTATTTCCTCAGTTTTATCTTCTTCTTCGTCTACGACTTCAATGTTATATTTAGAAATGTATTCATCTATTCCTAAATTAGCAGTGCCAGCTGCTTCAGTAATTTCGTCTAAAGAATATTCTGAGTTATCCCAAATGTATTTACTCATACTTTATTTAATTAGTAGGTAATGATTTTTTCTCTTTGCTTTTATCTAGCTGTGTAAAATAATCTACTGATAATTCATCTACGTCAATACCATTATTTAATAACAATTGTATTTGCTCTTGGTTTCCAACTGCATTTTCAATAGAAGAAGCTTTAATTTCTTTATCTGCATCTATTACATATTGTAGCTTTTTAGTGCCTTCTGTTACTGTTGCTGTTGGGCTTAAAGCATATATAGATCCTTTATCCATTGCGTTTCTATAATAATCTAATTGTCCTGTATTTTCAAAAATACCCATAGCAGTTTCATAGTCAGCAAAAATAACTCCACCTAAACGTTCTAAATGAGAATTATCATTTAATTGTTTTACCATAGCGGATCTTAAACTAGCAGCATTTGTTAATTCAGCGTCAGCTATAGAAGCTTCTTTATTTGCCAAATAAGCTTGTTCGTGTATTCTAAATTCAGCTATCTCTTCAGGACTATAACCACCTTTTTTATTTGCTTCACTTTTCTTTTGTTGTGTGGTTTGAGTTTTTAATACTTGATTATTTTGTGGACTCATAGTTTCAGAAAAGTAATTAGCTAGTCCTTGTCTAGCTGCGTCTTTCATGTTGTCAACAAACAAATCTCTATCTTCTTGAGTAATCTTATTATCACCTGTTAAATCACCATATTGCTTCATAAACATTTCGTCAGATATATTTTTAATCTGTTTAACTGTGTTCCAAGCAATGTCTCCTTCTTCAAGAAACTCTCCTTTAGCATTTCTTATATAACCTCCTTTGTATAGTTGATCCCATGTTTTATCAAAACCTTCTCCATTTATTTGAGTATCAAGTCTTTTAGAGTATGTAGTTAGTAAATCATTTTTTATTTTAACTGGATTATATACTTTTTCTTCAGTATAAACCCACTTACCATTTGATAAATATTTTTTAGATCTAACTTCAGGTTGAAATAAATTATTTAAACCAATAGCTGGGTTTGTATCGTTCCATATTTTACCTAATTTGTTTTGCAATAAATCTTCTTGTTTTATCTGAGTAAACCAAGCTTGACCAGCTTCATGTGCTTGCACATCTCCAGTTAAGTTTCTTTCACTAAAGGTTGCATTTTCAGCTCCAGATAAATAACCTTGGTAATCTTGATCTTTATAAAATCCCTTTAAATTTATATTACCATTAGCATCGTCTTCTAGTAAAAAATTAGTAAACTTTGAATTAGCTAAATCACTTTGAAAACCTAATTTATTTATATCATTACCTCTAGTAAAAGCACCTAACGATGTATCTTGATCTGCTGCAGACTGGTTTTCTGTTATAGCTACGCTAGCGGCATTACCTAACGTCATCCAAGCGCCTATAGATTTTAAATTTCTTTTATCTTTCATAACTTGAGCATTATACGCAGCT
>TARA_R100001460_G_scaffold4042_2_pt1 | contig 10549 bp, 14 predicted proteins | sample TARA_R100001460 | Tara Oceans TARA_R100001460 (sample SAMEA2622190) | marine metagenome | biome: marine biome (ENVO:00000447); feature: surface water layer (ENVO:00002042); material: "saline water (ENVO:00002010), including plankton (ENVO:xxxxxxxx)" | depth 5 m | reverse complement strand
CCAGCACCCCCAGCACCCCCAGCACCCCCAGCAACCTTAGCAATAAAAGAAGAAGATTCACCAGCACATATTGCCTTTTTAACTATTAGTAATATTAATGATAATAAAAAAATGACTCACTCACAAAAAAACTCGGCTTTTACTGACGCTATTGCTGGCTTTGAAAAGAAAGATATCGATGAATTAAAATCAATATTAAAAAATAATGGTATGATCGACAACTTTACTATAACAAAAAGACGAGGGACCAAGGGATACAACATGACGGGCAACTTTGCCCTTAGCGGCAAAGGATTGCCTAAAAGAAAATGTAAGTCTACACGTAAGTACTTGTCAGGAGCCGGTGTTGTTTCACAGGGTCCGGTCAAAGCCGACCACGGTTGGCAAGAATTTGGAAAATATATACTTGCCAGGTCCGATTTGGAAAACGGTGGCCGTTTCCACATGCGCTACAAAAATGGACAAAAAATTCAAGCAATCCCCCAACAAGTTGTAGGAGCTGGTGTCAAAAATGTGTTGTCAAAAATAGCAGACAACAAAGCACCCAATTACGACGACATTAGCAAGCTATCGGACGAAGAAAAAAATTACGTACAAACATTATTGGCAAAAGCGTCTCTTGACCCTTCTCAGTTTACAAAGTCCACAAAATCAGAAAGCGAAGCAACAAAGCATAGATTTAATGTTTTAAAAGGCCAAATCGTTGCTGGTAACGACAGTCCTGAATTAATAAAAGAATTTAAGCATGTTGTGACTCGAATGAAACAAACAAAACAGCTACCGCCACACGAGGTCAATGAAATCTTAATGGAATTGGCGAGCCTTGGTCACTAGACTCTTCCTCCTCATCTTCTTGGACAGTGTGGATATAATAAAGCGGACCTTCTTGTTCGTCAACAGGTATGACGCGCCGGACCACATTCCTTTGTAAGGTAGGTATGTCCGGCACCTCCACCCAGTCTCCGCCGATGCGAGTGTATTTGTTAATGTGCTCAAAGCAGTAGTTTCGGTAAAACGGGTGTCCGTGTTCGACGCCGTGCGCTTGCAGCCATTCTTGCACGTTCTCACAATCTTGTAGTCTCGGTCGCAAATTGGTGTCCCAAGGGTCCCCTGGGATACATGGTGCTGTGCAAAACACATCTCGGCAAAGTGGGCGGCCGCGGTTGCAGCACATTGCCACCTGTTCGTGTATGCTTGTTGCCTCTGTGTCGAGGTCTTTGATAAGAGCGGAGGTAGCGTTGATGATGCCGACGACATTCTCACGGGAAACTGGTATCATAAGACTAGGGTGGTATACCGAGTTGTCCATAATAAAATTATGGAGAACAATAATAAACAGGAAGGAAAATGTTTTGGCAACTATGTTGGCAACTGTATGGCAAAAACTGGTTAATGAATACTGGTTAACGCGAAAGCTTCCAGAAGTTTCCGTACGGTCCGTATGTACGGTCCAAAAGAAATTCCACATTGCCTGCCGCTCACAATTTTTTTATGATGAGTCGATTTTCGGAATTGCGTGATAAAGCGAAGCAGTGCCTTGACGAAATCTTTGCTACCCCTTTGGTGTGCGACCAATCTACTCAAACAGACGATGCACCCAGCGAAGACCTCAAAAGCATTCTTAAAAAAAGAAAAGCAGAGTTTTGGGACATCTTCGATGAAGTACTTAACGGAGAGGACACCGTCTTCAGTCGTCACGTCATTGTTCACCCCGGCAAAGGATTCAAAAGGACTCCCGAAAGTAGAGCTGGTACGCTTAGCGACATATCGGACAACGAAGAACCCGATGAACAGGAAGATGATCACTTGTCCGCACGCAATGAGCCTTCTGACTCTTCCACCGCTGCAACAAGCAAAGCAGACACAAACATTCGACAAAAGCTTATGCGAGAGCTTGCCAAAAAGCGAAACATCAACGTGTCTGCCGAAAGTGCATTAAATATTTTGTTTCGTGGCCAAAGCAATGAACAGTTAATAGAACAGTTGGAAGCGACAACCCCGCCTGCTCTTCCCGTCAATTACACATTGCAGTACGAGACGATGATGAAGTTTGGCAAAATTGAGCCGAACACTTATGCAAATTTGGACAAAGATACACAAAGGCGATACATTGCTGGCATTATGGACGAACTCTTTACATTGATAATAAAACACAAGACCAAGCCGACAAGCTTACGGGCCATCAGTAATCATTACAACACCAACTACGATCACATTTACGACGTGTGGCGGGGTAGAAGCACAAATCCGTATTTAACTGTCAGTTTGCCCCCGGACTTGCAAAATCTCCGTTAGTCCTTTGCGATAACGCTTTTGAGGGTCTTCTTCGTAGTCAATAATAAATGGCGAAAACTTTTCTCTGGTAGCGTCTTGGTACAGCTGCAGAAGTTCTTCTTTGTCGATACCCAAACCCCCTTCACTTAAAATCATGTTTACTTCGCGATGTCCACTTAACTTTAACAAAACTAAATACGAGCAGTTGTTTCTAATGATTTTTGGAATGGCAAAGTAAGACTGTGAGAGATAAATGACAGAGCAATTAAGCTTTCTAGCACGTATGTAGTAATTCTTTATTCTTTCTTGGTTTTTTTCAAGGACAAGATCGTCGAATACGACAAGATGATTGAGGTCTTTGTCCATTTTGTCCAGTACAGGTGTGTTGTTAAGCCCTTCGTGGATTTGAATGTCGTCGCACTTCTTTTTCAAAAACCGGTACAAAGGCTCGTCTTTGTTTCTTGTAATGATGCTGATGTCGTTAAAGGTTCCTTTTCCTTGGCAGAACATAGCAATTAAGTTGACCAAAAAGTTTGTTTTGCCACTGCCTGACGGGGCTACAACGCACATTCTAAATGGAAGTTTTATGTTGTGAATGTGAAAGTTTGGGTTTTCCACATTGTCGAGCAAGTTTTTTGGAATCTTTTCGTACATATTTTCAATTGCCGAAGACTTTTTAGCAGGTGCTTTTTTCGGCTTTGTGTCCTTTGTCAAGTCTAAATCAATGCCGTCTATGCCTGTGCCGTCGATGATAGCTTTTATATATGGGTCCATTATAAATTAACGATAGAAATAATTTCGCCAAGTAGAACATAGAACGCCCATGACGTGGAGTGTAGAGACAGAAGATTTGTTGGAAAGACTAAGAGTTAACTGTGTCAACCTTAGCGAATATCACAGAGTCCGTTTTTATCATTTTAAAGGTTGGAACAAATACTTTAGAATACCTATGCTACTTCTTGCCAGTCTAAATAGTACAGCGAGTGTAGGGCTGCAACAAGCAGGAGTACAACAAGGAGTAGTAAGTGGTATAACGTGTGTGTTAGGTATGATAATGGGAATGATAACTGCTGTCGAAATGTATCTGGACATAAAGAGCAGCATGGACAAGGAAATGTCACAGAGCAAAGAGTACTATACGCTTGCCACAGACATCTACAAAATGCTGCGACTGCAACCAGAAGAAAGAGGAGAAGAAGGATTGTCATATTTGGGCAAGAAGTTTGCGCAATACACAAAACTGAAAGAGCAAAGTGATTTGATGAAAAGAAAAATGAAACACGACATGATGGCTACGATACCAAATTCTGCAAAGGAGTCAAGCCCTACTCCCAGTGTAGAAGATTTAGAAGAAGAAATCTACGGCAAATTCAAAAAGACTTACTCTATGTTTTTTGGAAGAGCAAGTAACAACAAGAACGACCTTTATATAGAAACTGTACCAGATTCTCCCGCAGAAGGAGGAAAGGATATTGAACATGGTCTATCGGTTGAGCACAGCTCTGGTTAACTGCTAGATAGTAACAATAACTAGAACCCAACCAGACATGCACAATAATATGCCAGTTCGATCCCAGAAGGCTGTCCCCTCAGAACAGAGTCTGCTCGTAAAGCTTCTGGCTCTAAGCCCGGAAGGCTGTAATAGAGATCCAGAGACAAGCTTCCATGCGGCTCATGTTAAAAATTTTGCTTAACTTGCTAATTTAATTTATTTAGTAATGTTATATGAAACTCGCAGACCTATCCGTACAAAAGCTGAAAGAGCTATGCAGAACAAATGGCGTAAAAGGTTTTTCAACATTAGGCAAAGACGCTTTAGTAAAGTTATTGCGAAAAAATGTTGGGGGAAGAGTAGCAACTGAAAACGGCACGACGATAATTAAAAAGAAAAACGTGAAAGGTACAGGCGTCATCGCTGTGGCAGAAGGTACAGGAGACAGTAAAAATGACGTTAGTGACAGACTGAGATCCTTGGTTGACAAATTAAAAGGAGGATCGTTACAAAAGTCACAAGAAAGTGCACCAAAAGACAGCGCCGCCAAAGAGGACTCTATTGATTGGGACGACATAAAATGGGGCTCATTTACGCAGCAACTAAAGCGATACAATGAAACTCACGACAACAAATTTGAAGGCGACAAAGCACTTTGCCGGTTTGCGGAGATGATCATGCAAAACAAATCAAAGTTTTCTACAACAACACAGAGACGAGCATCATTTTATTTAAATGTTTTAGCAAAGAAAAAGTGCTCATAGAAAAATCTTAACACATACTATAATGAACAGATACGTGCAACCACCACAATCGAGATTGCCATCAGGAGATCTAAGTTCTGCAGGAATGAGTTTTATGCACGGCAGAGGTATGCCGTACGGTAGCAACCCCGCAACATGGTCGCCAACCGTAAGCGGGGGCACAATTGTCCGCAGAGGAGACGGGTCTTACCACGACGTAGGCAACTTTGGTCTTCGAAGTCAACGTCGCATGCGGGGGTCAGGATCCTGCGGTTGCGGATTAGCAAGCGTCCAAATGGGGGTACATGCTCCTGGCAATAAAGTATAAGGTGATTATATAATGGACGGAAGGTTTAGACATCATGCACTGGCTACTCGCCACTACTTTCCACATTCAGGCGAAGACTATGGCTCGGTAAACAAGACACACGAAGACACAATGATAGGCGGTTCCACCTTTGCCCATCGGCAAGCCCGTAGAGCGAAACGTGGGTGGAAGAAGTTTACTCATTTTCTGGAAGACGCACATGACGATGATGCAGAGGAAAAAGCAATGGAGGCAACAGAAGCGGCTATGCTTGTAGGAGCAGGAAAAAAAAACATGTTTCAGGAGTTAGGATCATCTCACTTCTGGAAACGCCTACCCCACTCGGCAGGGTGTAAATACGGAGTAGGTAAAATGAGACCAAAACATTGCTCTCCTTCCAATTTAGGCAACTAAAGTCGCCACATTCTATTAAAAAATATGTTAACAATGTTTATATGAACGAACTCAAAGAAGAAGAGATCAACCGCAGCGTCGACACGTACAGTGCGGAGCAAACAAGGCTGTTAAAAGCGATGAAAGACGCACAACATGTGTCTGATGAAAAGCCATTAAAATTACAACTAGCTTGCGTTACCAGCATCATAACACAGCTTTTGCGACTGCGTACTTTAAGAAGAATTGAACAGGAAAAAGTAGTTTAACAAAAATATAACACATTTGTATACAATGGTTTATATTTACAAACCCATGGCAAGAGGCTCTGCTACTTTAGTTAACAGAGATGCAAAGGTCATAGGAGCCGGAACTGTAGGTACAAAACAAGTTGACGCTCCTGTGAAGATGGAAGCTTTAGAAAGAACTGCGCGAACCCCTCTTTCTGGCGCTTTGCAAAGCAAAATCGAAAAACTTGAGATAAACAACGCCATCGAGAAAAGAAAGAAGAAGGAGAGAGCAAAAGCGATACATTTCGAGTTGTAGCAAAAATTCTTTTCTTTGTCCAGAATATAGCAATGAGCGGCGATTCTATGATCTACGACATGTCCCAAATGACCGAGGGTTCCCCCCAGGTTTTCGTGAAACGCGACTGGTTGAATTTGCAAGACCAAAATAATGGCAATTATTTGGGCAACCAAATGGTGCTCGATACCAGTCAACTGGCGAATTCAAATAAATACATGGCTTACAGGGAAGCCTACTTTGCGGTACCACTTTTGCTTACAGCAAGTAACGGCACCAACGGATTGATGGATGGTCCTTCCCAAGAAGATACCGCGGCGGACAGAGCTTTCGGTTTAAAGTCTTGGTTTGGTAACTTGATTCACTCTATGACTTTAGACTACGCCGGTACCACCATTATCCAGTCAACTGCGCTATGCAGCATGTGGCAGCAATTTGGCCTTATTACCACTTTGTCGCTACAGGACGTGAAGACAAATGGCGCTACCCTTGGGTTCTTTCCAGATACTAGTGACTCGTGGTCATTCACTAACGGAGATACGAAGAACGGACCGGGTGTCGTAAACAACTGCGACGCACTTGGGCAGCAACAGTTGTCAGGTGTTTTTGGAAGGGGAAGCATTTCGAACGCTGGTTGGGCCGAACGTCAAAAAATATTTGCATTTGCCTTAGACGGACAAAGCGGGTACGACGGAACCGCAGCATATAGTGCACTTCTTGACAAAGATTCCGCGCAGCAAATGCGCATCGGATCAATTATTGGTTCTGGTGATAACAGTCGTGTCGCCGATGTCTGGCAATGCCAACAAATGGCAATTATTCGGTTAAAGGACATTCACCCTTTCTTTGGCCAGGTTCCATTGCTAAAGGGAGTTTTTATGCGGCTCACATTAAATTTGAATCAGCCTTCAGTAACTATTGGAACGCCTGAAGGTGGTGGTATTATGACTCTTAACAGTATGACAAACCCATTGGGAGGTGTCAATCCTATATTTATTAGCGGAACAACCGCGGCAACAACTAGTAGCATAGCAAACACGGTCGTACAAGGGGCCACTGTTACAGGACCTGTGTTAGCAGTTCCAGGTGGAAGTCAGGTGTATAACGGGTTTCCCAGTACAGGAGTGGAACGATCGGCCACAATTTCTTTGGCGGTTGGAAACAAATGCTTGAATCAACAACAAGTTTCAAAGTATGGTACATCAATTAGAAACGGTACTATCGGGTCTTCTATTTTCCTATATGTGCCTGCTTACACCTTTAATCCAACGTTTGAAGAGGCATATTTAGCATCACCGACAAAGACGATAGTCTATACCGATATCTACCAATTTACTACCCCTACAGTGGGTCCTAAAGCTGCATATAACCAGTTAATCACTAACGGTATCGCTAACATAAAATCAGTATTGGTGCTGCCCTTTTTCAGCGTTATTGCCTCGAATGCTACTGGAGCAGCAAAGCAATCCCCACCATACCAGAGCCCCTTTGACCCAGCGGGTTGCGGCCCTACATCTCCACTTTGCCACCAAAGCAACTTTAATGTTGTCGTTGCAGGACAGAACGAGATTTATAACACTCAACAGTATACGTATGAGCAGTACATCAACCACCTTCAAGGTTGCAACGCTGTCAACGCTAACCTTATTGATGGACTTACTTCTGGTCTTGTCAGTCAGTATGACTTCTTGCAATCGTATTGCTATTATTACGTCAACACTAGTAGGGGTCTTCCCGTCGACGAAGCTGTTCCCAAGAGCGTGATGATTCAAGGTACTAACCAATCTACCCAAACAGTCAGGTTTGTTGTCTTTATTGAATACGGTGTTCAAGTGTCTGTTGACGTGCTTACTGGAAGCCGTGTGTAAATAATAAATTATTAAACTTTTAAAAGAAACTTTACACTAATAGGTCGTCTAAAACGTTATATAATTTGCCAGAAGAACACAACGCTGCGCAGAACGCACACAGCGTCATGTGCTTTTTTTCATTATGTTTAGAAACGTCACAGGTAGTACAATATGTAGTCGGACACATGTGGCAAAATACTCCTTCTTTCGCGCGTGATTTGCAGGAGAAACAGAAGTGAAGAGGACACAGGTTACTGTGGTGCCCTTCCAGGCAGGACTTGTGATAGACTTTTGTGCACTTCGACGAACTACAAAAAAACGCATTTTTTAAGTCTACGATTTCTTTACACTGAAAGCACCGTCTTTCTACAGACTTATTGTTTGTTGCATACTGATCATAGTATGCAGCAAATGCTTCGTGTTCAGGTTGGGGAATAGAAAATTCTCTATCAAGCCAATTTATGAGCTTGTCTTCTTGAATTTGCCTCCATTGCTGCAAAGTTTTTTCGTCGACATCAACAGGATCTGGTTCGAGTACCTTCTTTTGTTTGGACTTACGAATACGTGCAGACCTCTTAGGTGGTGTCTTGTTTGGAAAGCTGCTTAATGGGCCTTTCATTATACTCGCTAGAGTGAATTGATTTGTAAGCACGGGGCTTGGAAGGTCGAAGCTTCGGTAGAGAGAGCTTTTGTTCTGGAAGGTTCATCGACCAATGTGCTGAAAAGTCATGAACTTCATCACTTTGAACTTTTTTCATATTTTTACTTTATGCTCACAAAATAAATCCATGCGATGGACGCAATTAAATCTACTTATTCCCGCCCGCGATACGTTACCAAACACCAAAGGTACGAGCAAGTGGGCACACACATTTACTGTCCAAAATGCAGTTACCATTGTCATTACAAAAAAGCGTCGACGATGAGTATGCACTATATCAACGAGCACATGCAGGAGCGATTTGTTTGCATCGAATGTGACAAAGGTTTCGGCTCTCGATGCAACTATCTGCAACATATGGCAAACGCACATAGTGAGGAACGCAATTTCGAATGTCCATGTTGCCCTGCCAAATTTAAGTCGCAAGGCAATTTGCACCATCATTACGGCAAGGAGCACGTGGGCGGTGAAGAAAAGAAGCGCATGATGAAGTATTTTACAGGCGGTGATTACATTTGCACTGACTGCAAAAAGGTGTGCAAGAAGAGCATGATCAACTACCATGTTTCCGTATGTTCGCCAAGGTCATCTTTGTCAAAAAATTACGCACAACATTCAACCGACGACTCTCTCGGTCAATGGATCAAGTCGCTTGACGAAGAGAAAAAGAAATTGGATCAGTTAGATGCATTAATTGCCATTGTTGACACTCCGTAAACATTTAAGTAAAACTTGAATTTTTCTTCTAGAAGATTTGCGCACTCCTGAACTGTCCTGAACACAGATTGCAAAAAATTTCCATATTTGTTTGTCGGTCACAAAATAAATATGGACAGGAACGGGTCAAGGATTGTACAAGTAGTGGCAGCGAACTACAACATGGAAGCAACTGACGACTACCAGTACTTTGTTGTGCCATATGGACTCAATATTGCAAACGAGGACCAAGTAGAGTACTATTGGATTCACGCAAACGCTTTATTTATCAAGCTAAATGTCGACTTTGTTCAAGATTGTCCCAATTATGGTTGCGAGGTGTTCCATAACAAAGGACAGGTAATCGAGGTCAACGCTTTCGATACCATTCACAGTCGCAAGCCAAGTCTTGCAGACATGCCGAATGAAATAGATATTGTTGAGAAAACGACTGATCATCTCCTGAGGATCTATAACTCCACCAAAAGAGGAAAGCCCCATGTCAGGGTTCCAGGAGATTTCCCTCACTGGGACCGCATTGCCTGCGATATCTACGACATGGTGTCTGAGTTCGTACCTCTCCTCTACGCGTGGACGAGGAATGAAGGTGATGTCTTGGGCAAGGTCGTGGAAAGTCATTTATAATTCACATCAACTGGAATCTTCATTCCCTTTCCTTCGAAATTAGTATCTATGGTTTCTGGGTCGGGAAACATCTTTGGCATTTGCCCTTTTCTTTTTTCCGGATCTTTTGACAAAAAGAAATGTTTTAAAATAAACTCATTTTTCTTATAATTGTTGCTTTTGTTTAAGTCGTCAAAAAGTTCTAAAAACAAAAGGGTGTCTTGTCCCAAGTTTTTTGTGTTGTTTTTTTTATCGTTTATAAAATGTGCATAAGCCAGTTGGTACCAACCGCATGCTTGATTCATCAACGACTGTATGTCTTTCTTTGGGTAATTTAGTTTTGTTCCAGGAAAAGTTCTTTCAACTGCTTTTTTCACGTCTTTTGGTGGCGGTGCTCCGTAAGAGTCGAAGTACATTGCTTGTGGGTCTCTGGCGTTATTTGCCGTTGTACTGACTTGGAAACCGGTCCAATGAGACCCAGTATTTTGCTTACCACTTTCCATTTCAGCGTCCTCCAAATTAATAATATAATACCGATTGGGTTTGATAGTACGTGGGAGATCGTCTTTAAATCCTACGAACTCCAGTGGTATGTTCATTCTGCCAGCAAGCATTTCTAAATCAGTGTTGGTTAACATTATATAATTGCTAAAGATAATGTTAAGTTTAAATTCTTATTTTGTCGAAAACATTCCTTGCGGTTGATTTTGAACAGGCATTTGTCTAAATGCACTCCATTTGGCATCATGCGCTTGAGACCGCATGGCAGGGTTGTTTGGAGCAAGAAGATTTCCACCCGCACCGATGTTGGCAGGGGCCATCAGTCGCGAACCGATGGAACCACCTCTCATTACTGGTTGCCCATAAGTAAGGCCGTTGCCATACACCAAACCTCCGCCACGTGCTTCATTACGAATTTTGTCATTGTATTTTTCGATGGCAGCAGATCGCTTCTCCATTCGCTCGGGGTTTCTTGGACACTTC
>TARA_R100001460_G_scaffold28981_1_pt1 | contig 10671 bp, 14 predicted proteins | sample TARA_R100001460 | Tara Oceans TARA_R100001460 (sample SAMEA2622190) | marine metagenome | biome: marine biome (ENVO:00000447); feature: surface water layer (ENVO:00002042); material: "saline water (ENVO:00002010), including plankton (ENVO:xxxxxxxx)" | depth 5 m | reverse complement strand
TTGAGCTAACATTGTATCCTCGTCTTTATCACCTACTCCTGCTCCGTCCTCGACATAACCCGATGCTCTTATATAATTATTAGCATCGTTTTCATCGTGAGTCATTTTTGATGGAAGATAGTTTATACCACCTTCATTAAATTTTTTTATTTCTGCAAGTCCACCAGTTCTAAGTCTTGTTTTACTCATTGCGTAAGGACCCATTCTTAAGTCACCTTTGTTTGCAGGATCTGATTCTGGTATGTAAACTTTTTCATATTCTTTTTCTTGTCCTGTTGTTGCATCTATATATTTAAAGTTTGGTCTTTTTTGTGCAAATTCTCCGTAAGCAAGATTGTATGTAGGTTGATAAACATCTACAGGTGCTTGATTGAATGCACCTAATGCAAGAGGTATACCTCCAGCTAGTGCAGAAATTTTTAAAGGATCATATCCATCTGCTGGATTTTTTTTTCTAAATAAAATATCTGCTATTGATCTATCTGCTGTTTGAGCTTTTGCAAGTTCCGCTGCGCTTGTAGCTACAGGCACTTGGCTTGCTGCTTGTGTACCATATTGAGCCATAGGATTTCTTCCTGGACCTTTTGGTAATTGAAAAGCTGCTTGAGGTTGTGGAACACCAGGAACCATGTTACCTAATGAATAGCCAGTATAAGCTCCAGTCGCGGTTCCTAGTAATTGTCCTATACCACTAGCTCCTGAATCTCTTGCTTGTCTATATCCTTGATAACCACCGTAAGCCGCTAACGCGTATGGTATTAATGCCAGTGGATTCATATTTGTAAAATTCTCCTTTTAAGATCTTAAATATTGAATATTACCATTTTACTTAGGTAATATCAACTCATCATAGAACTTACCTTGATACTGGTGTTCTCCCACATGCACGATAGAATCAGTGATATAAGCGTAGCATTTACCACCCAAGTCTCTCCATAATTTACAAAAAGCAAAGTCTTCACCATTGTAGGTTTTTTCTTTAGGGTCATGAAGTGTGTCAAAAAAATTCCACATATTAGGTTTATTGACATATTTACCATTAATAACAGTCTTTTGTACAATCTCTTTATCAGGATACTTTTCTATCATTTTTTCAATTACTTCTCTTTTGATTAACATGCATCCTGTAGGAGCATCAGTTACTTCCATAACACCTTTCTGCACCTTAATATCTTTTGCATCAGGAACTTTCATTGGATAAGTATGTAAAGCTTTTCTAATATCATCTGGTTCTTTTATTTTTCCTTCTTGCATTTTTCTAAAAGCCTTATCCCACATTAAAGTTTTTAAAGGGTAAGGAACTGAAATTACGTGTTTGTCTGCTTCAAGCATAGCGAAGATTGATTTAGCTTGAAAATATATATCTGAGTCAACAAACAATAGATGAGTTGCTTTAGATTCTAAAAAACCAGCAACACAAAGATTTCTACCTTGTGTTACTAATGATGATTTCATCAAGTGAAATGATACTTTCATCTTTTTTAAAAAACACTGTTGTTGAAATTCTATCAATGCTTGTGTGTAATGAATAGAAACTTCACTGTGAACAGGAGTTCCTACAAATATTTCGTAAGGACTTGTTTCTTCATCTACTCTAAATTGTCCGGTGTCCGTTTTCCATAATGGTTTAATAGCTTTTTCAAAACTAGATTGAGCTTCTACTTTTACCTCACTTAGTGTTTGGTACGTATCTTCATTTATATATTTATCGTTTGACATTTAATGCTCCTTCTAAGAAATGTTTCCATTCTAAACCTTTTTTATTCCAGTTGTAAAATCTCTTATAAAACTTTTGTTGTTCATCTAAATGTTCTTGTATGTAAGATTCATGCAAATAACCAGCTGCTACGTCTATAGCTCCTGCAGTTACACTTGCTAACAGTTCATGGTCTTTTGTATAATTTACATAAACAGGCCACTCAGAACAAGTTTCAGGCAACGCACCAAAGTTAGTTGTAATAACATGCAATCCTGCAGATAATGCTTCAAGAGCAGAAACACAAAACGTTTCTTCAAAGATAGACGGATAAACAAACATATTATAATCAGACATATGTTCTAGGATATATTCATGTGGTTTATGTCCAATATAATTTACATTGGGTAATTCTTTTGCTTGATTAAATAGTCCAGTAAATTCTTTACCATGTTGTTCCATAAACTCAGAACCATAAACTTCACAAGAACTATACACATCTAATGTTATGTTTTTATTTTTGATTAATTGCATGGCTAGCAACAAAACATTCAAACCTCTCCAAGGTGTGCAATGATGAATAATTTTTATATGATCACCTTTTTTATATATTTTTCTCTCAGGAAAATGTGCACAACCATTTTTAATTACTACACATTTGTCTTCGGGAACTTGAAAAAAATATCTAAATTTCTCTAATGTCCAATTTGAGTTAAACACATACCAATCGTACTCATTAAATCTTTCTTTGTTTTGAAAAAAGAATTGTAAGTTAGGTTGGTCGTATGAATTCTTTTGCCAAAGTATATTTATTTTATTTGGGTCTAACGGAACTTTGCCGGGTATGGACGTGCAAATCTGAAATTTGTCTAATAAATCTTTTGGAACATGTTTATTTAAAAGTTCATGTTGTATTTCAGTTGCGCCTCTAGGTTCTATTTTCATAAAGTTTTAGAGTTTCTTCTTTGTATACAATAAAAAAAGGTTGTGTCCACCTTTCATTTACACTTTGTTCCATAGAGGGTGAATGATCAATCTGAGAATTATAGAAAACACATCTGTTGTATTTAGAGCCTACAATTATAGTAGGTTCAAAATCTTCTGCTTTATTAAAAATGTAAGTGCCATCCCTCAATGTATTAGCGTTAAAATAAACAATGCCTGCTAAATCAAAATGTTTTGGATCTTTGTGAGGTTTGTATTGTTTCCAAGAAGGTGATTTTTTACATTCATCTAAAGATGTCTTTCTAAAAAAAGTTTTTATTTTAAGTGGTTTTATATTTGTTTTTTTTATAAATGTTTTTTCAAAAAGTCTAAAAGGAGATTGTTCGCCTTCATCTTTAAAAACGTTTGTCTCATTTGTTGGATATCCCAATAATCTATCACCTCCAAAATAACTTGCATGAGGTTCGTGGTTCGGTTGAAAATGTAAATTAAGAAAATTAACTAATACTAAACCTAGAGAATCTAAATCGTAAAAATCATCAATAACATTTATCATCCAGATTGATTTTCTTTGTCAGGATCTATTGGACCATGTTCATTTGAGTCACCATATTTTTTGGTACTATCGGCAAGAATCTTCATGAAAGAAGCATTTAGTTTATAACTTTCTAATCTATTAAAAGATAGAAGACCTTTGAAACAAATTGTAAGTCTTTCTTTCCAAGAAAGTTTTATATCTATTCCTCTCTCTTTGAAAATAAATTTCATTTACTCTTTTGTATGTGCACCTATAGAAACTTTAGTTACTTTGATTTCCAAGTCTTGCCTAAAATCATCAGCAGTAGTATCAGTGTTGGGATCAGCAACATCAGAATCAAACTCAGCTTTGCTAGCATATACTTTTCCAGTTCTCTTATGTTTGATAATCTCTGTAGCCTCTGCAGGTATCTTTGGTATATCGTTCATAATTTACTCAATATTAATTGTTAAAGATAATTTTTTTACATTCTTATCTAAGACTTGATGTACACTATTTTTAGGTACAATACAAGACTTTTGAGATTGTAAAACAAAAGACTTATTATTTATAGTCCAAGTAGATTCTCCATAAATTTGTTTAACAATAACATCATAAGAATGTTTATGCGCATCAAAACTTGCTTGTTGTCCTGGTTTAGAAAAATAAAAATTAGCAGTAATATTTAATCCTGTTTCATAAAAAAGTTTCTTTTGTAATATTCTCAAATCATCTGTAAGATCTAATATGTTTGAAACAACAGATGTATATCCTAGATTATATAATTCTTCCCATTTATTAAAATTTAAATACGAATCTGCATCAAATAAATAATTACTTTGTAAGTCACCAGCATTTGATAATATTTCAACAGTGGGTTGATTCCATGGATATTTAAAAGGCCACCTTTTTCTATTCTTTAAAAAATTTAAAACATCCGATTCTTTCAAATTTATATTTGTAGAATCAACAATGTTTTGTAATTTTGTTAAATCTATCATCTCCCCTGACGATTGTATTTTTTCGCTGACCTCTTAGCATGTTTGTTTAATCGTTTTGTGTGACGACCGGGCCTCTTCCTAGGTTTTGGTCTGGGTACAAAGTGAACAAACTTTTGTCTAGCCATTCTCTTGTGATCTATCTATTTGAGCATAACTTATAGCACCTTGAATTTTATTACTACCTGTAGCTGCTGTTACTGTTATTGCATCACCTGCTTCTAAATTTAAACCTTCTGGAGTAGCGTTTACTTGTGACTTCGCAGCTAAATCATTTCTAAAAAATTCATATTCTGCGCTTGAATCAGAAGAATCTACCAAGTTCATATTTACTAAAATAGCAGAGGAGGCATCATTGTTTGCACAATAAACACTTTTAACTATAACTGTTGCATCACTAGGGCATGTAAACACCGTAGTCTTACCTGTGCCTGCTTGTTTGAAACCTTGATTTTTATATCTAATTGTCATGTTAAAAAGTAGTTGAAAGCATCTTGTTCATTTTTTAATTCTTGTTGATAAGAAGTGTTTAACTTATCTTGCATCGTTCGTAAAGATTGATTTATCTGTCTTTGGTTTTCTTCAGTATATTCTGGTGAAGGTTCAGGTATTATAATATCAACTCTAGCCATGTAATCTTCCTCCAAATCCTCCGCCTCGTGCAGCTTCCGTTCCTGCATTTCTTGCAGCATTTGATCTACCACCTCCTTGTGAACCACCTGAATATTGACCTCCTCTACGGTCATCTTGTGGTGTAGGAGTGTTTGAACCAAATTCTCCTTTGTCAATTCTACCTTGTAAATCACTTACTGATTCTCTTTGAATAGCTTTCTTTGTTTCTTTAGCTTGTCTATAGTTCATAAACCTATCTCTTATGCCTCCTCCTAATGCAGCAATACCTAAACCAACAGGGCCAAGTAAGGCCAAACCAAATGGGTTAGAATATAAACTATTCATACCAAGCACCTGACCTAATGCAGGTAATCCTACTTTTCTTCCAATAGTTTCAAGAGCTTTTTGTTTGGCAATATTTTTACCAATCTCGAATGGACTCGGTAATTCTACAGGACCTCTTTCAGGTAGAATTCCTAAATTTTGTTCATTTGCTAAAGGGACTATGCCCATATTATTATTATTATTTATCATCCTCTCATACCATCTGGTTGTATGTCTGCTCTAAAAGTTCCGTATCTCCAATTCTGGTCTGTAGAGGTATTCTCTACTTTTAAACTTGCAAATCTTGATCTTGCCCTTGTGTCAACCTTATCAGTTGATGAATTAACTGTAAATGGACCTAATGGAGATGAAACATTTGAGTTCTGTGGATAATCTTTTAACAGAATAGTTATTCTTGCATCTCCTTGAATTACTTTAAAATCTGGTACAAATCTTTTCATACTCATAAACATCTGACCATCTCCACCTACTGTTAAATCAAAATCACCAGATTGTATAAATGCAGGTATTGCAGTTTTATTACCAGCAGTATCTACTTGGTCTACTCCAACTTCATGAGCATAATAAGTTGTAGCGCCATTAATATTAGTAATTCCTTGAACTGTTGGAAATGTCGGAACAGCTGTTGAGTTAAATTCGGTTGCGTAAGGTGCAGAATAAACTGATGCATCAACCCATGTAGTTCGTGCTAAAGAGCCAGTTGTCCAAGTTTGGTTTTGATAATTATAAGTAACACATCTATCTATTTGCGAACTTCCTGATTTTGCATAGAACCAAATTATTTCTTCATATAAATGATTTAATCCAGCATAAACTTCTTCACCAGCATCATAGTTTATACCTAAATTAGTTCCAGTAGTTTTAAAAACAAAGTCTTCTACAAGACATGGTAATGCTTTTACAGTACCATCGTATACAAAAAATCCTCCAGACTCCCCTATCCAATAAACTGCTCCGTTTACATATTTGATTGATTGTTGACCAATGGCTCCACAATTAGAACCTACTTGTCTTACACTGAAAGTAAAAGGCGGCCCAATAAACTGTATTACATATGCAGAAGAATCTGTTAAAACAAAAGTATAATCTTTACCTTTTACAGCTCCTACTATCTTTGTGCCTGAGTCTAATCTAAAAGAACCTGCAGTGTTAATTGAGGTTGCTGTGTAATCTGATATATTTTCTTGGTCTGAAAACCTAATAAACATTTTGTCTTGAGAGCTAGGTGTTCCTACAGTTGTTTCTGTTCCAAACATAAATAAATGTCTATCTCTGTCAGACACCATTGACATTACAGAAGCAGTGGGTGCGTTTGAAATTACTACAGCTCTAGTTTGTAATGCGTTTGGATCTGCAGCAGTAGGATTCCAAGAAAAAGACTTTCCGTTTTTAATTGTTGCAATAAGTTGTTGACCAAAATTATCTAAAGACCAAGAGGCAGGATCAATACTTAGAGTTGCAGATAAAGATGCTTGTCCCCAACCTGTGTAGTATTCTACTCCAGCTCCGCTTGAGTGTGCCGATCTTGTTCCTCCAGTAGCTCTAGTAATACCAGTCAAGTCATTTGATGAAATACCAGTGTAAGAAATAAATTCTGCTCCAACTTTTATAGTCCCTGTTGTTGGAAATCCTGTCGTTGATGCAAGAGTTATGGATGTTCCAGATCCTCCTGTTCCAGCAGTGTCATCATTTAAACTTCCGTTTAAAGTTCCAAATACAGATTGTCCACCACCCCATAGTCCAGTACCCCAACCAAACCCATAAGTTTGTGAAAGGTTTCCTATTTTTACATAAGGATTTACAGTCGCTGCCCCTGATCCGTTGACCGTTGTCCCTGCTGCGCTAGCCATTGTAATAGTAAACGTATCGATGTCAGGCACTGTTACTACTTGAAATGTATTTGTTTCAAAATCTGCTGCTGTATAACCTGCTCCTGTAGGAGGAGTAACAGAGGTAAATGTAAATAAATCTCCAGGCTCTAATGCATGTGCTGCTTTATTTACAGTCACAGTCGCGTTTGTATTAACTGTATCAAAAGTGCAACCTGTAAGAGCTGTGTCTAATGGAGTTATATCGTAGAAAGATCCTTCATAATAAATAACTAATAGTTTGTTTGTTCCTATAGCAGCATATCTTCTTCCATCTAAATCTGCCCAAGTAAATTGTTCTCTTGCAGCTCCTACTAATGTGCTTGCTAATATTTCTTCCCAGCCACCTATTTTTTCTGGTAGTCCGTATCTAAACCTTACAAAATCTCCATCTGTCCATTGACCTTCTGCGCCAACTTCAGTTACTTGTTTGTTAAATCCTGGTTGTATTAATACATTTGTTAAAGGCATTCGAAATTATACCATTTTATTGTGTGAAAATAAACTTTAGCCTAGTTCAAAAAGAGGTGGTGTTTTATCGTATTTCCACTCAGCATTAGGACCATTTTTATCAACGTAATGTAAAAACATTTGAGAGTGCCAATCTCCAGTAAAAGTTTTTCTGTAATGATTTAATTCACAACCAAGATATATACACGCATCTCCTGGTTCAAGTAATACTGGTTTATCGCCCATGTATATAGGCCATTCAGTGCCACAACTACCAAACATAACTGTTACTGATACCTCACAAGAAGGTCTATCCAAATGATTTTTAAGTTCTGCATTATATGTATAAAGTCTAGAATAAGAGTAGGTTGGAAACAATTCTAAATTAGTTTCTTTTTCCATTAAGTCTATCTTGTTATAAAGCAAAGCATCAGTTAGAGGATCACCATAATAACACGTATCTCTATTATTACTTTGAGTAGGTGCAAAATCTGTCGTATTGTTTCTATGCCTATGTATATTATATTTAACACCTAATTCTGTTTCTTCTTTAGTAAGAAAATTTTTAACAACTTTATATTTTAAATCTTTTATAGTGACCATGAAACTATTGAATACCTTCTACCTTTAGTTACTGGTTCAACCTTATGTGGATAAACAAAATTACTTGGCCATAAAATTAACCTGTTTGCATTTTTTTTCACTCTCATAATTTCTTGTTGTTTGTCTACTGAACCAAAAACTAATTCGCCACCTTCGTAATCATTGTTAAGTAAAAATATTATTGATAAAGTTCTAGGATGCTTTCTACAGTGATCAGTATGATAAGAGTAGTGTCCTGAGTTTTCATATTTTAAAACTGTTATTTCAATAATACCTTCTATAGAACAATTCATTTTAAAATCAGCTTGATAATAATTTATGTGTTGCATAAAATTATGTAATAAATAATTTGCCCAATGTACTTCTGTCATTGATTTTGAGTTTTGCAACAAAGTAAAATTTTCTACTTTTCTAATTTTTTCATCTAATGCGTCTTCTTTTCCATGACTTGAAACAACTCTTGATTTTACAAATTTGTCATCCTTATGATTTATCCATTTAATTAAAGATGACAATGCTTCAATTGGAAGAACATTATCTTTTATATATATTAAATCTTTTACATCCATTTTTTTCTAGACCATGCTAATTGTTTATAACGATTTATAAATTTTAATACTAATTTATTTATAAAATTTTTATTTACTTTTTCTTTAGAAATTTTGTGTTGCCAATCATCTCTTTTAAAAGGAATGACTTGTACATATGGTAAGCCTGCATTAAATTTTTTTTCAAATGTTTCATATTTATCTTTGTTAATTAAAAATGGAAAATTTATTTTATCCTCATAAGTATCTGTATCTACAATAGCACTTATTATATGAAAATAATCATTTTCATTTAAAATAGGAGAAATGAATAAACATGAATAACCTGCAGGAGTTTTAATTTTCCATGGGTTTAATAACTTTAAAATATTAAAACCACCATTTTTTTTAACAGGAAAAGATGACTCTCCGCCTAATTGCTGTAATCCATGCACTGCAGCTTCACCAAAATTAATATTTAATTCTTTACAATATTCTTGAGGATCTCTTTGATGCATATGATTAGATGAGTATCCAATAAAGACATCTTCTTTTTTAGTTTTTTCGTTATATTTGTTAAAAACTATTTTAATATCTTGTGGTAGAGGTAAAATATAACCTGCAGAAATACCATCTAAAAAAGGCATACAGCCTCTAATGTTCTCTCCTGGCCAAGTATATTTAGGTATTTTCTTATACCAATCAGGTAAAAAATGTTTAGCTGGTCTTGGTCTAATTTCTTTTATATCAATTAAATCTTTATGAATAGAAAAATCTATAAGACTCATTCATGGATTTATATTTAACGGACAGGAATTTGCAATGCTTTTTTTGCAGGAACTCCAGATTGTTCACTAAACCATTTCATAAATGATTTGCCTGTAGGAAAAGAAAGACCTGCATTATCAATATCTACTTCGTTTAATTTCGTTTTAAAAGTCTCCCAAGTAGATACGTCTGTTGCTTCTTTTTTAACAATATAATTATCAATCTGTCGTGTCCATATTTCTATTTTACCTTCTGCGTCTGATTTAACTCCTGCAAGATCATCACATACTGAAAATCCAGTATCAAAATCTGACTCAACAATCGCATTACTATTATCTATTGTATAAACTTTTTCTTGAAAACCTGCTTTGTTAAATTGATCATCTGTCATTTCAACAGCTATAAAAGTATTATTAAAAAATAAAATATGATCTCTCTCCGTTTCAGACTCTGCAATAAAACCGAGATACTTATGATCTTTTTCAAAAATTCCATATTTAGCCATAATTATTACCTTTCAAAAACTATTAAACAACCAGGTGAACCAGCATTTGCATTACCTGAACTACCTGGACTGCTTGATCCAAAATTATCACTCATAAATCTTAACGGATTTTCACCACCAGCAACTTGTGAGTCTTCTAGATCTGTAGCTGAAGCTGTTCCATTACTTCCGGCACTACCATTGTTATAGTTACTTCCGCCATTTCCACCGTTTCCTCCGTTGAGGTTCATAACGTTTGTAATAGAAGTTGTGCCTCCGGCACTTCCCGTTCCCCCACTATATCCACCTTGGCCTCCGCCTGGGCCACCGCCTCCAACAGCATAAGGTTGTGAAAATGGAGCACTTATAGGAGCTTCATAAAATCCAAATATACCTTTTCCACCAGCACCACCAGAGTTAGGGTTATGCCTTGGCGCACCCCCTCCTCCTCCTCCGCCACCAGAGCAGCCATAAATTAATAATTCTGTTGAAGCAGAATCTGCTGCTAAAGTTCCTGAAGCAGGTCCTTGTTTACTTAAAAGTTGATTCATTCCTCCACCTGCCGCACCTGATGCAGCAGAAGTAATTCTTCCTTGAGCATCTACAGTAATATCAGCAGTTGTATACGATCCAGCTGAAACAGCAGTGTTAGCAAGTTTATCTGCGGATACAGCATCATCTGCAATCATATCAGTTGCAACTTGTACTTCTCCAATAGCTCCAGCAGAAGCAGCACCTAAAACTCTGTTGGCTGTAGTTGTGTGTTGCATTTTAGCAAAAGTAACAGCATCATCAGCAATTTGTGATGTTGCAATTGTTCCAGTAATATTTGCAGCAGCAACTGTTCCGCCTAGTGTA
>TARA_R100001460_G_scaffold51764_2_pt1 | contig 10672 bp, 6 predicted proteins | sample TARA_R100001460 | Tara Oceans TARA_R100001460 (sample SAMEA2622190) | marine metagenome | biome: marine biome (ENVO:00000447); feature: surface water layer (ENVO:00002042); material: "saline water (ENVO:00002010), including plankton (ENVO:xxxxxxxx)" | depth 5 m | reverse complement strand
TGCTGAGTTCTGTGATCAGTATAAGGAGAGCGCATGATAGAAATGGATAAGAAGGTGTACGAAAAGATGGTAGCCATCTGGAGCATCACCCGAATCCCTAGTTTGAAGATGAGTCCAACCGCAGGAGAGGTGCATTTCAGTTGGGCGAAAGGACGAATCGATGAGATTCCGTTCAAGGTGTTCGATGAACTGGCACCGATTGAGGTTGTAACGTTAATAGAAAAAAAGATGGAGAAAAACTATGGCATCAACGCCAAGCAATACAGAGCCGACCTTTCAGGATATCTGGCAGACCCTTTCAGCAGTCAACGTTGAGTCTTTCGTAGAGACTAAGATGGGCCTGCGCTACCTGTCATGGGCGCACGGGTGGATGACCCTGATGGATCATTACCCGAACGCAATCATGGACTTTCCTCACAACGAAGTGCATGAAGACGGCAGTGTCACAGTGCATTGCTCAATCGTGATCGGCACGTTGGCTCGACACATGTGGTTGCCAGTCATGAACAACAAGAACCAAGCCATCGTCAGGCCCAACGCACGGGATATCTCGGACGCTAAGATGCGATGCCTAGTGAAGTGCATGGCGTTATTCGGTCTAGGCATGTACGTCTACGCTGGAGAGGATCTGCCTCAAGCAGAGCAGCCTGTTGCTGAAGTCAAAGGCAAGCCAGCAAAGAAGCCTGAACCGAAGAAGACCGAACCCGACGAGGACGGTATCGACTATAGCGAAGAGGCTCATGCCCAAGCGTTCTTAAAGATTTGGAGCGACTGGCTACCTGAACATTCTGATGTGGCGGGTCTGTACCGTAACAACAAAGGTACGATCACCACTATTCAGAACCATCACCCTGCGATCTACGAAGAGATTAAGCAGGCTTACCAACGGCGCAAGGCTGAGATAGCTGACGCCAAACAAGAAGGAGAAGGCTAATGCCTGATTATTCACTCGCTGAGAAAAGCAAAGGAACCCTCTATAACGAGGGTGCCAAGCGCACGTCCGATAAGTCTCCGCACTTCAGAGGGAAGGTTGTAATCACCCGCGAACAGGCGAAACATATTGCAGCGCACTTTAAGGGAGACCCAAACCTAGAGTCCGTGGACTTCCGCCTCGCGGCTTGGAAGAACCAAGGAGACAGCGGGGTTTACCTCAGTCTTAACGGGGAAACCATGCCGCCTGACGGCGCACACGCAGCACCACCGCCTGCGCCTAAACCAGTAGCACAGGACAACTTCGATGATTTCGAGGATGACATCCCTTTCTAGACTCGTCTCAGGGACACTTCGGGACTGAGGCGTACAAGTTGCACCGAAGGGAATCGCCAACAACCAGTGCTGACGCAGCTAGCGAGATCAACACCACGTTCCTTGAGGAGATGGTGTTCAGTGTGATCGAGAGCCACGGCGGTGCCGGATGTATCAGTGACGATGTGAGGGCAGCCCTATCCGGGCTGTCCTATTCGTCAGTGACGGCACGATACAAGGCGTTAGCAGAGAAGGGGATGATCATATACCCCGGAAGTAAACGTAAAGGAGAGAGCGGCAGAAGCCAACGAGTGATGATTGCTCGGACGATGGTGCCGCATAGTAAAAGGAAGCTATACAGTGGAAAACTTGAAGAAGGAAAAGGCCGCGAAGCGCGGTAAGAAAGTTAGCAGGGAAGTCGTTAATCACTTGGAGTCGATGGTTGGATCAAGCGTGTCTGACTGGGGAATGTCTAGGACAGCAGCGATCAATGAACTGTCCCAGCATGTGGGAGTGTCGTTTAACTCGCTAAAGAAGGTGCTGGAAAATGATCGTCATCGTGTCTTTTCAAAGACGTATGAACGCATCGTTGATTGGTACAAGAGGGATACGGACGTATCGTCGGACATACTAGAGGTGTCGCCTCACGACATAGCAAACAGCCCCACACACTACACCGACAGCGGTATCGAATGTATCGATGCTATGGTCGCAGTGTTTGGCGAGCAGCGCGTCAGGGAGTATGCAGAGATCTCTGCGTTCAAGTACAAGTGGAGGGCTGGCAAGAAGGGCAATGAGGCAGACGCCTTGCTGGATAAGGCCAAGGACATCTGGTACACCCGCTACTCAATGGGCGACGATCCACGGAAATGAAAACGTTAGCCGCCACACTGCTAGTGTTTGTTGCGATGTGCGCTCACGCGCACGTCCATCAGTGGGAGTTTGTAGGTAGTTACACTGGCGCGAGTGGAGACCAGATCTGTGTCTGGTCTTGCACTTTCTCAGGACAGGATCACACGATTCAAACAGTCGGCTGCTGGAATCCTAACGACTAGGTCACCGCAGCCCAGATCCCACATCGAATGCAGGGATTTCTATCTGCTGCCGCATCATTGGCACAACCTCAAGGTATAGGCGCTTGCGTGTCTGCACCTCCCTGATCCTCTCTTGCTTCTCTTCGGGAGAGATATCCATGCGGCGTATCGCCTGCTCTTCCTTTCTGAGACGCGACAAGCCACGCCTGATCTCTGCTTGCTCACGATACATCGGCAGCAGGTACTCTCTACCAGCTATGTACCTCTCAGCCTGCTCTGGTCTGTCAACACGCAGCTTTCTGTACGTCTTGTACACTTCGTCCACATAGCCAGCCATGTCGTAGAACTCTTCGGTTCTCCCTGCGCCAAACTCTCTTGTAAAGAATCGTCGCAGCAATGGGCTGTCGTATATGGGTCGTGCCGGTAGAAGCTTGGTTTTGTCCCCAGTAAGAGTCTCAGATTTTAACGCCAAGTCAGACAGCGCAAGCACATAGCTACCAATCGTCCCGGTGTACCCCCTGATCAGATGATCCATCTTGATTGGGCTGAGATCGAACGGTGCAAACTCTGACGCCAGCTTTGCGACTTCTGAGGTGCTGCTAAGAACCTGAGATTCTCCAGCTAAACCGCTCAAGTATTGAGGGACGATAGATCTGCCGGTGAAGCTATTGTAGTTTGCTACTGTCTCAATCAACGGCGCAACTATCTGTGGCCCCGTCACAGGAACTTCCAATGTGCTAACAACAGCCCTTTGTAGTGACTCACGAGTCTGTCTGCCGGTTGTATCGCCAGTCATCTCGCGCATCATGCGTTCTGGCAGGGTCTTAAACAGCAAGCCAACTTCAAATGGGATCGGATATTTCAATGCTGGAATGCCAAACGGCATTGGGATGATCCAGTTGTTGTCTCGCTCTTCTTCCGTTGCCTCTTGATAGTCCTCTGAATCACTCACCAGCAGGTAGTACATTGCACTAGATGCAGCGAGAATTCCTGCTCTTGCGATGAACGAGCCTACCGCTTTGCGTCTGCTCAACTCTTTGTTCGAGCTTCTGACTCCAGTCGCTGCATTCAACAGAAGATCCAGACCTTGCATCCTTGCATTCAGGAACGGCACCGCCGTAGTCAATAACCGCATCACGGGGTGTGAGCCACGGCGACCAAAGTTCATTACCTCTAATGCTTGGAACTCTGCCTCTGCCCTGTCCCCTGTACGGGCCAGCACATCATCATGAACAGCCTTGCGGGTAGCAAAATCTGACCTAGTTGTTATATCGCCTAGACCATCCCAGATTCCCATCAGAAGTTTTGTAGTAAGACCTCTGTCATCCTTGATCGCTCCCTGCTTTCGCAGTTGCGTAGTCATGAACTTGCCTATGTCAGCAGGATCTTTCGAGAAGTCATACCCGCCGACAACGCCAGACCGTTCAAGCTCTGACATGTCTTTCGCAAAACCACGGAGAGTGTCTACGATTGGAACGAAGTCAGCGCCAGAAGTCTGATACGCCGACAGCGTATCTCGCATCATGTTAGCAGCAACAAACGGCGGTGCCCTTGTGACAGTTTCGCGCAAGATGTTTGCAGGAACACCGAAGATGGTGTTGAGGAGGTCGTAGCCAGCGCCACCCTCCATAGGTTGAAGGGACGTAAAGACTAGCGGATCGTCAATGACAAACTTCCTGTCTTTGCCTTGAACCCTGAAGGTAACAACGTTAAGACCCTTGCCTGACTTGCCCTTTGGCAGTTCGTAAGCGAGGCCGTAACGTACCATATTCCGTACCACTCGCTGCTGGGCCACGTTGTTCATGCCCATGCTGATTGCGGCAGCCATGTTGGTCGTGATCGCATCAAGCAACGGTACGTTGAGCGCGGTATCAGTGCCTGTTATCCCCTTGAAGCTACCTGCTGTGGTCAGGCCGCCGAACATATTGGGTGCATTGGGCACATCCCTGCCCTCTGCTTGACGATAGAACGGAACGTAGTCTGACTGAGCAGCCCATATCTCTGCCATCTCAGCATCAAGAACGCCTGTGTCCCGCAGGAACTGGATGGTCTTAGCATTGTATGCCTGCCAAACCTCATACCAATCTTTGATCTCTGGGTGGTTTCGCTCTACATACTGGATGATTTGTAGTTGCTCTTCTGGAGTGCCGGGAGAATCTATCCCTCGCTTACGCAGCCCCTCTGCCCGTCTTGCAATGGCGTAAGCTTGGGCATCTTTCTCCAGCGAACCCTTGTCGTTGAACAGCAGACCCATGACACCCGCCAGTCCCCTGAACTGCACGGTCTCTCCGGGCCTGCTTGAGTCTGCTGAGAAGGTGTGGCTGAAGTCCTCTACCGTGGTACGCCCATCTTTGTACACGGCGTTACCGTACTTGATCGCAGCACCAGCGATAGCATTAGATCTGTCGGCTGCCATCAGCGCAGGCAGGGCAGCAGAGCTTGCCATGACATCTCTATCAAGCGTCTTTTCAAGCGCCTCAAACTGTGCGTACCGGAATACCGTTCCTTGCTTCAAGGCAGTAATGAAGTTGCGTATTGGCCCACGCTCAAGAACGTTTAGGTATGTCTCGCCGGGAGTGATGTTAGCTGGGTTGGCAACCAGCTTGTCCATTGTCCTCTGCACATCGCCGGGTCTCTCTGGCTCGTTGCCACGAGAGAACATGATCTGCTGCTCACGAGATAGCTTCTGCCCCTTATCTGGATCAGCAGCGACAGCCTGTGCGTATGGATCTGCGCTTGGGTTTATCTTTGGAGCGTAGCCAGAGGCGAAGTCTCTCGCCTTCTCTGCGTTGGCCTCGACGGTAGCCTTTACCTGTCCGTCAGGTATGCGCTTGCGAGCTAGACCTGTATCTGCTCTGGAAGCTCCGCTTCTTCTTCGGCTGAAAGCTGGCCCTCCAGCTTCTGGTCTGGATACGCTAGCGTAAGATACGTTGTCCTCGTAAGTGGGAGGTTGCTCGCCTTCAGATACTGCATCACGGGGTCTATCGGCCCAGTCTGGGTTGGGGATTTGTCCTGCTGACGCATGTAGTAGTACCTCTTGCCTAGCTTTATCTAAGTCTATCAGTCGTTTGTTGTATTGTCGCCATACGTTATCCACAAACTTAACGTTGTCTTCGTTGTTCTTGTAGCTTGGGCTGAACACCCCACGGACAGCTTCCCACGTGATCGACTGCATCTCTCTGGCTAATACGCCACGCTCCGCTGCCGCCCTGCGATACGCCTCTTCAAACAGGGAGTAGGTGCCATTGATCCCGGTAACCTTAGAGCTTGACGCTCCAGTCTTACCTACCACACCACCACCGAAGTTGTGCATGACAGGCTCCGACTTGCCGCTCAAGGGCTGCAACAGACCTGCCGCTACAGCGTGGGTATCAATCGTGACAAAACCAAGATCCGACTGTGGATCGAAGATGTTGTTGTAGAAATTACGAACCTTGTTCTGGGTGCCCAAGGATGAGGAGATAACGTCGATGTCGTTTGACCTCAGAGCAATGATCGCCTTGGCGATCTCGTTCATAGACCCCCAGCCAGCGCCTGCGTCTTCGCCCTTGACCGTCTTGACGTAGTCCATGATCGTGCCGTCAGGAGATATGATCCTGTGGGCACGGCTGTTGTATGTCTCGTCATACGTCCTGATGTAATACGCAAGCTGCAAGTTAACCTTGTCTGGATCGCCAGCAAGGATCTCGTTAATGGTCTTGCCATCTATCTCTGGCAGGATCTTGGACGATATAGCCTTGGACTTAGCGGACGCATCCTTCTTGAGATACAGACGCTTTGCAGTGTCCATCATCTCACCGTTGAACGGGGTGTCTGCCTGCTCGAAGAATATGTCTGCGGTGCGCTCACCCAAAGACGCATTCATGTACCAGTCTTTCTGGGGTGACAGGTTAGCTAGCACGGCGGAAGCCTGCTCCAAGCTTATGTTGTGCTTGCTTGCCATTCGCTGGGCTAGCTTGTTTGCGCCCTCATACCAGAGCTTGGATGTCTCCCTGATAGATGGATCAACCATGTCGTAGATGTACAGCAGATTATCCTTCACTGCCTCGACAAAGCTTTCTGCCTTCTGCTCATCGGTTCTAAGAGCGCGATCCTTCCGCAGGATTGGGTATATGCTGGCGTCCTTGATCAGTGCCATGTTCTTTGTGAACACTGGCTTGTCGCCTGTGAACGCCTGATAGTCGTTGACTAGCAGATCATCTAGCGGATCTTCTGTTCTTCGCACAGCAGTTGGGAATCGTGTGCTTACCTGACCCTTCGCTTTGCGAGAGAACACTGGCCCTGTGTAGTCCCTGTCCTTGAGAACGGGCTTCGTATCGAACATAGGGATGCCGTCTTCCGTAAACCCATACAAGTCAAACGGTATGGTCTTAGGAAACTTTAGTTGAAGGCTCTCAAGCGCCGCTGCTTTTTCATCAGGATCGTAGACCGAACTCCTACTGACAATACCTACAAAACCCCCATCATCTTCTTTGTACAGGGCGCTCGGTCTTGCGTCTGACTCACCAAATCTCAACTCACCAGCCCCACCTCCTACAGATGTCAGGGTCACTGGCATCAGCGTGTCGCCATAGCCCTGCGAGGCATAGTATCTGGCTCGATGTCTGCCCTCGTGCCCAGTAATGCTGGCAGCGCCACGCTCATTGGCGGTGAACTGTAGGAAGTTTGGTTGAAACTTCTGCCCCGCAGCAGCCATTGCATCAACGCGCTCAGTTTTAGATCGGTCTACGCCTGTAGCTGCAAGCTTTAGAAACTCATTCGGGGTCATCATGGTCACAGTTGATCGTGACGATGGGTCTACAGCGTCCCTGAACTGGTAGTCAACCCTCTCTGGGTCTAAGAACTGCTGCGTTATTGGCGACGAATCCATCAACTCTCTGACCTGTGAGGTCTTGATGTCGCGCCCTCTTGAGAAGACAGGCTGTTCAATGAAGTCAGCCATCCTTGGGCCGCCTTGCTTACCAACCCTCGACGGATCATCTTCAGCGCCTGCTGTAGGCAGAACCTGACTAGGTGCAGTGGCAGATACCCCAGCTTCTCGCTCGGTAAATTGGAGCGTGCGGACTTCATCTCTTGGCCTAGATCCAACTCGACCAGATGAGATGTCATCGATGATGCCCTCAAATGATCTGAATCCAGAGCCATCAAGAGCATTCTTCATTGCTGACATAAAGCGTGTAGCTCGACGCAGCAGGTTAGCAGGCTTGCCTGACACCAAGCTTGGGTTTGCCCGCTGATCCCGCACCATCTCAGCGACAGCTTCTTCCATCTGCTGAACTGGATTAAGCTGAGGATACCCTTTAGCAGCCCACTCGGTATATGTTTGGTTGCCTTTCTTCAGCACCCCGGCCCTGCCACTAAGGATCTTCCATTCGCTCTTTGTGAACAGATCCATCGTCCGCATGGCATGAATCATCTCGTGATTCAGGACATCAGCTAGCCGAGCTTCTATCTGCTGATCCGTAAGCGCGGGATCATTAGCCACTGCATCAATAGACAAGAAGATCTGATTCATTTCAGGGAGGTAGTACCCTTCTGTAACCTGATCCTCTTGAGCATCAGGATCTACAACGTCATCCCTGACGAACCGCTGCGAACCCATAGTCCCGCCTACAACAAGCTCTGGATCTACCTGTTCGCCCTTTCTTCTTTTCCTGATGCCATATACTAGGTTGCCGCCTGCGTCCCTTAGAACGTTCCTGAGGGCGTGTGAGACGTTTACTGGCACATCCCCTACGTTCATGCCCTGCATCTGCTTGGCTAACGCAGACTCGAACTGCTGAATCTCTATGTCTTGACGCTGATCTATGGATGGGCCTTCCAGCAACAGAGGCTCTTGCTCTGTCTTGGTAATGCCCTGCGCCTTTGCGTCTTCGAGCAGGCTATCGAGTGCAGTAGGAGACACATCTCCGTCAATCTGAAAGTCACCGATAGCTTCGGCTAACTGCGCTGGCCCCATGTCTGGGTTTTCTTTGAGTGCCGCTACCGCCCTTCTAAATTGATCACCCGTGTATGGCTTGAGCTTGAATACTGGCAGCACAGTAGGGCTGTCAAAACGCGGGAGAGAGCGCATTTTCTGCGCGAACATTTTGAACTCGCCATCTGACATCTCACTTAGAGGTGTTCCGGGCGCAACCCCAGCAAACCTCTCCGCCAAGTACTGTAGCTCTGGCGAATCGATAGGAGAGATTATGTTCTTTGCATCTAGAATGTTCTGCAAGAACTGCCGTGCAGGGAACTTGTCTCGGTATACAGACTCATCAACTCGACCAATGCCTGTGTTTGCATTTAGCTGATTGGCAAAAGCTTGAGCCTCTCCAGCATCACGCCCGAACCTCCTGATTCTAGGCATGTTTTTCTTGTCAGCGCCTGTCTCAAGATACTCTTGCTTTTCTTTGTAGTTCAGCTTCCTGCCACGGATTACTTCGCCAGCACTACTGACAACAACAAAGTCTGGCACCGTAGCGTTCTTCTTCCTTCGATCTTCAACCCGATAGCTTTCGGTCTCGACCAGACCGTTCAGCCTTGTGTCAACGATGTTAGGGAACTTGTCGCCAAGCTCTTCTTTGACTTCCTCCAATGTGAAGTTGTTTGATAGCGGTAAGCCCTGCTCCATGCGCCTGCGATTGATCCGCTGCGATGCAGTCATCCTAGCTTCTGGGCGCACACCATTTGCAACGTCACGGATGATGGAGGCTGTGTCTTCGCCCTCGTAAAACCCACGGTCAACAGTAGTTTCTGCGGCAGCGTCTACAGATGGCCCGATGAACGTCATCTGATCAGGGTCATTAGCAGCAATGTTGTATCGCCTTAGCGTCTTCTTCTGCTGCTCGTCGTAAACGTTTGGAGATGACTCGACTAAAGCTTCGCCAGCATCGTATACGTTGCTCAACTCTACCTGTCGATTGAGAGCGCCAGCTAGTGCAGCAGCATCGCTACGACTCTCAACTGGCTGGCTGTATGCATAGCCCTCTGCGTCAACAACAGAGAAGCTGTCGCCATTATCTTGTATGGAGAAGGTGTTTCTTTTTGACGGGAACGCTCGTCCCATCTGGCGTGATATCTCAAGAGCCGTCTCATCAACAGTGCCTCTTGGCTTTATAGTCGATGCCCTGTCTCGTGCGGCGGCAGATACGTCAGCCTCTATATCAACGTCTCGTCGGCCTTCTAACTGCTGCTGCGCTTCCATATCAGCAGCGATCTCATTTATCAGGGCGGCACCACGCTCCATGTCAAGATCTGCGGAAAGATCAGCGTCTTGCTGCGCTATCAAGTCTTCTCGTTCTTTAATCTTCGCCTGCTCTTTTTCCAGAGCAGAGTCATAGTTGGCCTTGTTTCTGCGACCAGCAATGGCGTTAACAACTAGGTCTGCACCGGCACCAACAGCGCCACCAACAGTGAACTCATCGTATAGTGTTGGCCCAAGTAACTCGGCGTCCTCGTTGTATACGCCTTTCTCAATGGCATTCTGCGCGATACTAGCCAAGACTTCTTGAGTAGCCTCGACGCCGCCGGTTCTCAGGGCAGAGTTTAAGACCTCTCTGTATCCCTTAGGCAGCTTGATGTTTCCCTTAGCGTCAATCCTCTTGAGCAGTCTTGTTGGAGCAGCTAGTTCACTGAGTCCGACAATGCCGCTAAGAATAGCAGCGGTGTCTTCTTGATCTTCTGAGACATCAATGCCTCTTGCTCTTGCAGCTTCTACCTGCTGCATCTGTGTGCCCGTGCCAGAGCCAACAGCTAAAGTTCCCGTAGCACCAGCCCCAAGAATCTTTGCGCCCTTGCCTGCCAAGCCTGCCAAACGTAACGCTGCTGCCGGGGTAAAGAACGTGGCAAACGAACCGATACCTTCACCGAACTTGGTGATCCATGTGTCTCGGTAGGCTTCATCAGCCCCAAGGTATTCGTCTATTGCCTGTCTGCCTTCGCGTGAGGCCGCTACAAGGGCGTTCTCATCGCCATCGTCTATGACATCCTCGAATCCAGCGAGGTTTGTGGCGGCGTCAGATAGCTCTCCAACGCCCTCTCCAGCAGAGACAAAGGTGTTACCGAACCCACGACCAATAGCTTTACCGAACTCAAAGGTTTGACCGCTAATCGTGCGCTCATCTGCGAACTGATCTTCAACAACGTCCTCGACACCCAATACGCGCTTTACTGTGCCCTGTATAACTGATGGGTCTGTTCCATCAGGGAACTCCAGTATCCTGCCGTCAGGCAGTTGAGCCTCTATCATTGGATTGGATCACCTTTGTCATCAAATTTAAGACGTTGATTGCCTTTCCCTGTGTTAGGGGTTTTACCAATCTGGCTAAACTTTGGGCCTTTGTATATTACACCCATCATTGATGTTGCTTGTTGTATCAAGAAGTCCGCTATGTCTGTCTTCTGATCTG
>TARA_R100001460_G_scaffold32478_3_pt1 | contig 10700 bp, 15 predicted proteins | sample TARA_R100001460 | Tara Oceans TARA_R100001460 (sample SAMEA2622190) | marine metagenome | biome: marine biome (ENVO:00000447); feature: surface water layer (ENVO:00002042); material: "saline water (ENVO:00002010), including plankton (ENVO:xxxxxxxx)" | depth 5 m | reverse complement strand
GACTTTGTGCCAAAGGTGCAAAACTTTGTAATGTTTCTGCGGCTCTTAATCTACTAGCTTCATCAGTCTCAAAACCTCTAAGTCTTGCGGCTTCTGCAGTTTCAAATCCTGCTCTTCTTTGATCTTCAGCACCAAATCTAGCGGCTCTATCAGCATCAAATCTGCTTGCATCAAATGCTCTATCTGATTCAAATGCACCTCTATCATAGGCTCTATCAGCTTCAAAGTTTCTTCTATCTGTATCAAATCTATTAGCGTCAAATGTCCTATCAGTATCATACCTTTGTGTTGCGAACTGCAGACCTTCTCTTCCAGCTTGTCTTCTTAAATCAGATCCTGCTCTTGCTATTTCTGCATCAGTAGTTGCTTCTCTTAAACCTAATCTAGATCCACCAAATGCCCCTGCTCTTATTGCATCTGCAGAGTTTTGTGTTTGTCTTAGATCCCTTTGTCTGTTTAATTCTTCTAACGCTGGATCAACTGACGTTTGAAATATATTTTGATACTGCCTTGCCATATCAGGATTAAATTGATCATACTCAAATGTTCTATCAAATGTGTTGCTATCTTGAAATGTAGGTGCTTGAAAACTTTCGCCTACAATTAAATTTGGGTCACCAGCAGTAAATGTTCCAGCATTAAACCCACCACCTAGAGTTCCAGCCATAGTTTCTGCATTGTCTAAGTAGCTTTGAAATGAATCAGTGCCTTCTGCTAATAAATCTAGACCAGTTTGCTCTCGTTCAGTAAGTTTACTACCATCTTCTCCGTATGTAGCAATTCTGGGTCCAGTATATTCTGGAAAGTCTTGGGTAGCTAATTCTTCACTTTGTTCATACAGTCTTCTACCCGCTGCCGAAACCCATTCTGGTATATCTGTGCCACTAATTACCTTCTTTGGATCTGGTAAAGGTGTAGTTCCAACTGTACAAGCACTGCCCATATTATTTCTCCATATAAGTTGATCCTATCTTAACTAGATCTAATTTAGAATAAAAATTATCTTTTCGTTCTAAATCACCAGAAAAAATATGACCTAATCTAACTTTTAGTTTAGCCTCTTTTGCTATTTTTATAAAGTCAATACATAAATTTTTTGCAAAATTTGATTTTCTTTCGTTTGGAAAGACGTAAAACCAAGTGTCAGAAATATATTTTTCGTCAGACCACCAGTCAGTAACTTCCATTCCAGCTATTGATCCAACTATTTTATTGTCTTTTACTGCCACTAAAACCAAACCCCTATGCAATAAATCATTTATTTTATTTATTAACTTATGAGTATTTATCTTAGGAACTTCAACTTCTGTCTCTTTATGCATCTCATTTAACATAAAGATTAAGGCTGACGTATCTAAAACATTAGCTCTTCTTATCATTACATACTGCCTAAAGCACCCATTTGCTCTGGCATATCATCCATCTTCTGATCTTCAGGCATTGCATCTGCAACACCACCTTGCTCAACTGCATCAATTAAATCTTTTAACTCTGGAAGTAATTTAATCAATACTTTTGCTACGTCTGGCGTAATAGCCTTATCTAGCATTTGTAATTCATTTGGTGACATTTCCATAAGTCTAGACATAAGAATGGTTGCAACTGTATTGGAAGACCCCATAATCTTTTGCCTTGCCTCTTGTTCAGCACCCATTTGCATTTGGCTTTCCATAGGTGGGTTTTCACCCATATTATTCATTTCTTCAGCCATAGTTAGACCTCCTTCTTTCTATATAATATTGACCAATCTGTTTCTTTACAAAAAGTACCTATAGTCCAACAGATAGGCTCTAGGATTTTTCTATATAATTTACCTAAGTAATCTGGCTTGTCTCTTTCGCCATAAATATAAGCTATTTCTTTAGCTCTATGCCCTGCTATATGTGACCAAAGTCCAACTAGTCTACCTTTTCTCATTTGCTTGACCATCCATACTGCCCATACATGATAACCTGATACATGAGTTGGTGTTAGATAATCTCTAGTAAACTTGTAGTCTAATACCACTTGTTTTCTATCCATTATGCCTTGTCTCATAAGTTCGTTACATATAACTCTACCTACAAAACCACCAACAACGCCACCTATTATAGTTGAGAATGGTGCTAGTGGTGTTGCGGCTAGTAGTGCAGTTGTTGCATATTGTACCAATCCAGCATCTGCGGCTGACTTTGCGGCATCATCTATATCTTGTCCAGAGGCAACTCTGCTAACAAAGTTAAGTCCAGCACCTACTCCACTAGATGTTACATTTGCTGATCCAGCATCTGTAAAAGGATTTAATCTGTCAGTAACAGTGCCTAAAGTTGATGCCTCTGTAACAGTGTTTAATGGAGCTAAACCATCTTTGCTATCTAATGTTGGGTCAAATCCTTCTGGAAAACCACTAGTCTCATCGCCATATGCAAAATTTCTTGCTTTACCAAAATCATCTGTAGGTACAAATGTTCCACTACCTTTAGAAGTTTCAAGTAATGTTCCAGTGGCTTTTCCTCTTTCAAATTGAGCTAAATTTCCAGTTGCTTTAGCTAACTTCTCACTACTAAGTTCTCTTATATAATTATCTTCTAAACCAAAGGATTTTATTAAATTTTGTGATTTTTCTGGCAAGTTACCAAATCTTGCATTGTTTATTTGTTCAAGTGTAGTATCTCGCCCAGTCTTCATAATACCACTGCCAATCTTATCTAGCATATCACCAGTCGCATATGGGTTTGATATTTCTGCACCTATGCTAGACCCAACCATTGTACCAATTTGTCCTGCAGTTCCTTGTAAGGCTTGTTGTGCTATAATCTCTTGTGCTGATAAAAATCCAGGTGGTAAGTTACCAATCTTTCTGTACTTTTCCATCATGTCTTCGTCATATTCATCGCCTGGTTTATATGTTCTTTCTCCAGTCTTTATCTTCTTTGCCCATTGAAATACTGGAAAAGCATCTGTACCATATAGTCTTTGTATGTCTTGATCTGACATAGTTGGAGTTTGTGACTTTACTTGATAGACATTGTAGTTGATTGGAATATTGTCATCATCATCGTTTGATGTAGTGCCATCAAGATTTAAAATATTGTTAAATACACCAAATTCGTCATCTACTGCCATAAAACTCTCCTTATGTAATCTCTAAGAAACTGCCAACAACGTGAAGTCTATTTGATGCTCCTGCAGTAACCTTTAAAATTTCACTCTCCATAACAACCAATGGTTGTGTTAGCAATTCTTCTGTGGCGTTTGACGCTACACTCTTTACCTTATATACACTAAAAACTGCACTGGCACTATCAGTAATTGTCAAGGTGATTGTATCAGAGCTACCACTATCGTTAGAAACAAGTATAGATTTAAATATTGCAGTGTGTGCGGCTGGAGCAGTATATAATGTAGTTACATTTGTATTTACTAAATCTACCTTTGCATTTTTGTAATTATTAGCCATTAAACCAACTCACTGCTTCTGATTTATTTTCTGCATCTTTTGTTGCACCACTTGTGGTAAGTTCATTTGATTTTTGTTGTAATTCTAGAGATTGGATAAGTTGTCTTGCCCATCTAAGATAATTATCTATTCCTGTAGGTGATGGAAGCCTAATCATCTCATACCATCTTTTCTAGCGTTTATTCTAAAATCGCCTAGTAACCATTGATCTTGTGTTCCAGTACTAAAAAATCTAATAGCCATTTGCCTACCTTTTGCTCTTGTGCTTATCTTTTGTGTCTCTGAAGTTACTGTAAATGCACCCTTTGTAATTTCTGTAGCGTTAGGATACTTTCTTGTTTTAAGTTGTATAAACAGATTTGTGTTACTATTCATGGTTGCATCTGGAATTATTTTATCAACTAAAAACAAATTTTCTCCTGCAGAATCTAATTCTACATCACCTGATTCTATGTGTGCATTCATGGCACTACCATTATCACTAGTTCCAGTTTCGTGATTATATAATTTACCATCAGCGTCAAAAGCAAAAGGCACTTGTCTAAAGCCTTGTGCATCATGCCATACGTTCCTTGCTAAAGATCCAATAGTCCAAGCACCATCTTGATAATTGAATGTTACATAACTATCAGGCTCTGGGTTGTCTTCTACTGTATTATCTTCGCTGACATAGAACCAAGTCACTTCATTATATTTTTTATTGTGACCTACATATATTTTATCAAAATATCTTTTTTGCATTCTATCAAATACATAATACTGCACTGAACATGGTAACTCTTTTATTACGCCATCATAAACAAAGAAATTGCTCCTACCTATCCAATAAACATCTCCATCAACATTAGCAGTTCCATGTAAAGCTACTGCTCCACAATTCACTGCTAAAAGTCTAAAAGAAAACGTAAAGGGCGGCCCGACAAAGTTCATACCATATGCGGCTTCATCAGTTTGTATAAACATCTCATCTTTTGTAGGTGTTAGTGCAATTATTTTTGAGCCTATTTCAAGCCTTTGGTCACCTGCAGTATTGGTGGATGTAGGCGTAAATACTGTAAAATCTTCTTGATCTGAAAATCTTACTAACATTGGATCTATTTCACCATTAGTTAAATCATTTGTTCCCCCAGCTATTACATGACGATCTGGAAAAGACACTGCTATTGTTCTTATTTTTGTAGGTATACCACTGGCACCAGACAAAGAAGAGGCTAATACTGCTCTAGCATCATCTCCTAAAGACGTATCCCAATAATATAATCTACCACCTCTGTTATTTATAAGCACATCTTCACCAAATAATTCAAGTGACCAATTAGTCGCATCTATACTTACACTGCTTGATGCCACATCTCTAGCAGTACCCCAAGTGCCTTCACCCCAAGACCCAACACCATATCCAAGTGCTGGATCTGAACTTTCAAAACCTACGCCTTCTGAATTGCCAATTAAATATTGTATATCTATTGCAGTTCCACCACCAGTTGCTCCACTACTTGCTTGGCTACCAGCTACAAATGTGTATGTGTTATCATCTACCTTAGTTATTTGGTAGCCTTCTAGTCTGTTTAAAGTATCTGCACTTATCCCACCAACTGCAGTCGCATCCTTGATAACTATAAAATCATTAGTTTGTGCACCATGACTTGTATCTGTAACAGTTACAACTGAACTACCATTAGTCACTACTAAAGGATTAGTCATATTGCTAGTTGTCTTTCTTAATGGTGTAATATCATTAAATACGCCATTATTAATTACATACAAATGATTATGTGTACCTACAATAATTCTATCAAAACTATCTGATATAGCTCTCCAAGCCACTAAATGTTTTGGCTTACCAGTTACAGTTGTTGGAGTGTCTTGATCTGCAGTGAATGCATATGTTTCTTCTAGCCATCCACCTACTTTTTCTGGAAAGCCATTTCTAAATCTAACAAGATTACCATCTGTATAAAAACCAGCTTGACCAGAAGCATATTCTGTTATGTCTTTTACTATTCCAGCTTTAAATTGTAATGGTACTAAAGGCATTATGCTACATTCCTCATTCTCTCACAAAGTCTTTGTGCTCTATTTGGAACCTGTCTTGCCCATTTTGAGTCTTCCATTTGAATTGCGGCTTCAATCCAGTTCGCATCCATCACGGCTTCATACATTTTACGAAATTTGGTCAATCTTGGGCGGCCCAGATTAAACATCATATTTGCAATTATTCTTTTTGCATCTTCTGGAAGATCATCAAAATGTTCATATAGTATTCTGCAATCTTCAATAACCTTCTCTAAATCTTGCTCAAAACACTCGCTAACTCTTTCTTCGCTTACTTCTGTGCCTACATCCATATCATTCTCTGGATCTGTAGCTTTACATAAATGCCCGCAGCCAAAAGTTTTGTAACCTAAATGATCTAAGTATATTTCGTATTTTACTCCTTCATCGGCTATCAATTCGTTTTTTAATTTATCTATGTCCATTATTTACCTTGCCTACGTTTTACACATTGTACATGACGATAATAAAAATAATTACCAATTTTATTAAAGAATTTTGACAATTTCAACCATGTCCACATCACTTTTTCATATTCTCTCTGGCTATACCTTTTGTTTTTTCAAATGATCTCATGCCACCAAGTCCCAGAAGCGAAAGCGTTAAAGTCATAAGTTCACCAGTATTAAGTTCTGGAAGCAAAACCTCTGGAGCCCAGACACTTGTTGCCCATTCTGCTATAGGCATAATAAAAAACTGTGTAAATAAACCTAAAGCACATATCCACATAATCGCTGGTCGTGCTCCTGCAACAAATAAGCTAGGATGTTTCGCTTGTTGTACGTTAGCCTCTATTTGACCTTTTGCAAGTTCCTGAGCGTGTTTCTGTGCAATAGTGGCTAGATCGTGTGCCAACTTGTTCTTTTGGTCTTTATCCTCAATAAATTTACCAAGAAGGTTTGAAACTGGCCCGATTAGTGCGGTGAGCATTTGCATTCCTTTCTTCTAAACTTGCTATCTATCCAAACTTTACCATAATAAAGGATAAATAACCACAATGTAAATAATGCACCTTCTAGATAACTAAGATCATTCCATGCATCTAATATCATATTTTCCATTTCAGCCTCCCTACAGGTAGTTTTTGGCATCTATATTTTGTTGATTTCCATAATGGATAATATTGATGCACTTGTCTACTAATTGCTAAAGCTCTTTGTTTACACTCAAACTCTGTTTCATATGGTCCCAGTTGATCCTCTAGGACTTGACAATTATTTGGTATTCCTATTACACAAATAGTTACCAAAGCCTTAAACATTATTTTCTACTCATAAAAGCCGATGCACCCATATATGCACCTACTATTCCAGCACCAGAAATGTAAAAAAGATTAGATATATCACTCATCGCTTCTAGCCTATCTAGAGGAATAAAGAAACAAGCTACTGTAAACACACCCATACCAATTAGTGTATATCGTGCAATTCTCAATTGAGCCAGTTGTTTTCTTAGAAGTTGTTCTGTTTCTTTGATAGATTTAGCATTTTCAAGCTCGGCATCTGTAACAACACCATCTCCATCAATGTCATATTCATTATATTTGCTATTTTTCTGTAATGATTTTTTTGCCATTAATATAATCTCTCTTATTTAAATGGTTCGCCTGAAAACCAAGCAACTAATGAATATCTAATTCCTTTTGTTACTGATCTAACTCTATGTAACATATAAGAAGGAAATACAATAACAGTACCCATTTTTTCTTTAATTAAATTATTATCGTGGTCAAAAAATTCAAACTCACCTCCTTCATAATTTTCATTAAGTATAATGGTCATAGATAACTTTCTTGTTGTTCCATGTATAAGTTCATCTTCTGGTATATTAAGTCTAGTAAATCCATTACCATCTTGATGAAAGTCGTAAAACCCATTCTTTCTATATCTAGTTATCTGCATAGCTTCACAAGCACTTATTTGAAAATTCCAATTTGAATTTACATTTGCAGTATTAAGAAAATCCCAACAAATGTCGTAAAGCCAATCATCATCAGACCAAGCCACATCTGAACTTCTTATTTCTGTGGCTACAGTTCCTGCACTGTCCTCTTTCTTTACTATTCTACCTTTTATCCATTTCTCTTTACCTAAATCTATTATACGTTGACACGTTTCTTTATTAAGGACATTTTTAAAAACCCAGAACATATGTTCTGCATTTGGCACAGTTCGTATATTTTGTTCAGCTATCTGCATTTTTTAATCTCTAATATTTCCAGAAGGCACAGAAATATAAAAATGTGTTATTGAATACCTACCATAGCCAACTTCTTTTGGTTCTGTTTTCATCTTAATTCGGGTTACTCTATGTTCAAACATAGAAGGAAAAAATATTGCTCTATTGTGTTTTAGTTTTACTTTCAGTTTAGAGTCAGTAAATTCAAAATCACCACCATTAAATAGTCTTGGTTCTTTTACAAACCATATAAGCATAGTCCATGCATAATTATCGTAGTGTGCATCATAATATTCACTATCTTCATAATAATGAATCAATGTACTATCTGAATTTGTAGAAAAAAAGCTATTACAAAAAGGTTTTATTTGTCCTACAATATCATGGAATTCTGGTGTTCTTTGTTTATACATATAATTAAAAACATGACTTCTTTGTAGTCCTTTTTGTGTAAAAAACTCTTGAATGTGAAAACGAGATGCTTTGGATTTTGGTGTGCCATCATCATATGTTGCAACATAAGTATTTTCTGCTCTTTCAATATTATCTTGAGATGAATACCAATCTAATTCTTTCCAAATATTTTTTTCTTCATTAGGTGTATACCACTTATCAAAGAGTACAAAAGGTGTTTTGCCATCTTTCATAACTTTTACTTTCCATTTCTGTCGTGGTGTTTCTATAGTTCTATTTGCAGAAGATGTAGATTGAATAAGATTAGGATTTGCAGAAGACTTAAGTCTAATATTGTTAGTTAAATCATTCATTGTTTTTTCCCCTTTTAAACATAATGACTTTTTTAAAATCTAACATATAAAAGGTTCTTTTACAAATATTAAGGATTTATCTAATAAGCATTGCCATTTGTGATTGCATTATTAACTGTCGTCATATCTTCAGTTGTCCAAACATCATAGGCAACCAAAGTCTCTAAAAAAGCCGTATTATGGCTGACAACGTCTCGTTTATAATCATCTGACATTGTGTCAAGTTCTTCTTGAGACATAGTTACAACATTACCACTTATTATTTCTTGAATCTTTGATGCAAAATCTTGCATATCATTATATGCATTTTGTCTAAAATTAGCATCATTAATCAACAAATTTTCACTATCTGTTGGGTAAACATAAGTTGGCATTTTTTAAAACTCCTATAATTTTATCTAAAAACTAAGGTCTGGTGGGGGATTTTGTGAAGTGTAAAAAGTAACCTTGACATATCCTGCACCACCATTACCACCACTTCTTATGCCCATGTTAGAACCTGCTCCACCTCCACCTGCTCCAATGCCACCTGCACCACCAGGTGAATTGTTAGGATTAGCTCCACCCGAGCCTACTGGCGATGAACCACCTGCACCACCTGATAGCGAACCTGAACCCATTCCATTTCCACCAGAATTACCAGTGTTTGCAGTCACATTATAAACACTTCCACCTGTGCTTGTGCCTCCACCTGAACCACCAGTTGTTGGAGCCGTACCTCCACTACCACCATTACCAGTAGCTATAGTTGACCCAGCAAGTGTAACACGAGTACTTTGACCTGCATTACCAGGTTTACCAACATTCGGACCACCAGTAAACATTCCTACACCAGCACCACCTGAACCACGAATTGCACTTACAGTTTGTCCAGCACTAACATTATGGTAAGCAATGACGTTACCACCAGCTCCACCACCACCACCATTAAAGTTAAACATTCCACCAGCACCAGCACCTCCACCACCAGCACCAACAAGTTGAACACCAATAGCTTGAACATTATCTGCAATAGTTATGTTACTTGTACCAGCACCACTAAATGTTTGAGGGTCTGGTGGAGCATTGCTAGTACCACCAAAATCTGCTGACATTGTAATTGCACCAGAACCTGGAGCGTTACCTTTTCCATAGTATTCTGAAAGAGATATAGGGTTAGAACCACCAAACTCTGATTGAATTTGAGATAAACTTATTGCTGAGCCAACTGATGGTAGAGCCATTTATTATCTCCCTTTAAGTTCGTCTATTTCTGCTTTTAATTCTTTAATTGATTCTATCAATACTGCACATATTTTGCCATAATCAACTGATTTGGTTTGCATTTCATCATCTGCCGTAAGAACAACTTCTGGTAAAATAGCTTCCATATCTTGTGCTAATACACCAACTTGAGTTCTTGCATCTTCTATATCATTTCTTTTATATGATACACCTTGCATTTGCATAACTTTTGGCAAAGCATTTGTTATTGGCTCAATATCTGTTTTAAGTCTTTTATCAGAAAAGGCAGTTACATCATTATTAAATGTTGCCGCTCCTGCTCCAGACATATCAAGAGTAAGAGCAGTTATAGTTGAACCACCATCATTCCCTTTGAAGATAAGGTCTTTATCTGAAACTTTTGAACCAATCACAGCATTACTTGAACTATTAGATATGTCTAAAATAGAAGTTCCACCATCTTTAAATATTAACTCTCCACCATCAGCATCAAGACTAATAGATGCCCCAGCATCTATGGTGAAAGCTCCACTATCAGATATGGTAGAACCATTTATTGTTATGTCATCAACTGTAAGTTGCCCACCTGTAATAGTACCTGTAGTTGTAATGGCAGAAGAACCATTATCTATAGCACCAAAGCCAGATGTTATTGAACCAGAATTTAATGCTCCAGTTGTAACAATGTCACTGCCACCAGCTAATGGACTAAATAATGAAGCTAGAGCAGTACCACCTAAGGTAATTGCATCTGCTTCTAATGTTCCATCTATATCTGCATCTCCAGAAACATCTAATGAACCTGCATCAAGTTCTCCAGTTAATGTTATATTTCTAAATGATGCCACATCTTTGTTAGCATCTGCAGTTACAACTTTACTTGCAACAACAACACCAACTGATTGACCAGTATCACTGTAATTTAATTCTGCACCAGTTGCAGTAACACTTGTACCATCTATTGAAATAGCATCTGTTTCTAAAGTACCATTGATATCCATGTTACCTTCAAGGTCAATATCACCATTTACAATTAA
>TARA_R100001460_G_scaffold27944_2_pt1 | contig 10709 bp, 19 predicted proteins | sample TARA_R100001460 | Tara Oceans TARA_R100001460 (sample SAMEA2622190) | marine metagenome | biome: marine biome (ENVO:00000447); feature: surface water layer (ENVO:00002042); material: "saline water (ENVO:00002010), including plankton (ENVO:xxxxxxxx)" | depth 5 m | reverse complement strand
CCCCGACACTTCTATTCCAGATACTTCAGTCCCGGATACTAGCATCCCAGATACAAGTGTACCGGATACATCAGTACCTGACACAGACATACCCGACACTAGTGTGCCTGATACTGATGTACCTGATACAACTACTCCTGATACTAGTACAGCTAGTACAGATGTACCTGATACTTCAACTGATACTGATGTACCCGATACTTCAACCGATACAAGTACACCAGATACATCTACAGATACTGACGTTGACACTTCTACAGATACGGATGTAGATACTTCTTCAACTGAAACCACAGAAACAGAAACAGCTGATACAGGTAGTACTGAATCAACTGAAACCACAGAAACAGAAACAACCGAAACAACTGAAACTAATGAATCAACTGAAACAGAGACTACAGAATCCGAAACAACAGAAACCACAGATGATACTACCGAGACAGAATCAACAGAATCAGAAACAGAAACAACTGAATCTGAGAGTACTGAAAGTGAATCTGAAACTTCTGAGACGGAAACTGAAGAGACTGAATCCGATTCCGAAGTAGAATCTGAAAGTGAATCAGATGACAGTACAGAAGGTGAAAGTGAAAGCGAATCTGAAAGCGAGAGTGAATCAGAGAGTGAAAGCGAAAGTGAATCTGATGAAAGTACTGAAGAGGAATCAAAAGAGGAAGAACAAACCGAAGAAGAATCTAAAGAAGAAGAAAAACAAGATGAAGAATCAGAAGAAGAACAATCAGAAGAAGAATCAGAAGAAGAATCAGAATCAGATGACGAGGAGCAAGAAGAAGACAGTGAAGAGGAGAGCGATGAAGAGGAATCTGACGAAGAAGAAACTGAAGATGATGAGGAAGAAAACGATGAAGAGGAAAGCGACAACGAAGATACAGAGGAGGAAGAAAAGAAGAAACGAGAAAAAAGACAGTTTGCTCCACCTGTTATTATGTCAAATGTTTTAGCACAACAGGCCCCAACAGGTGAATACAATATGGCCGCTATGGTTGGTTATAGCCAGTCAACATTACTTGGTACTGAAACATTTGGTGTTAATGCAATGGTTTATGATAATATGGAACAATTTTTACTTAATTTAAGTTATACTAAAGTTAATATAAATGATGAAGGTAGAGCTAATAGAGTATATTCCTTAGGTTTAGGTGGATCTAAAATGTTTACTACTTATATGGGTACTATTAATAATAGTTTTATATGGTTAGGTGAAAAAGGATCAGTTGCTGGGGTAGCATTTGGAACATCATTCTCATCATTTGAATTAGATATAAGAGAAGGTGTTGTATATTTTGATGATGTTTTACTTAGTACTTCATTAACTGGGTTTATAACTAAACCCTATAAATGGAATGAACGATTAACTATAAGCCCAATGTTGGCAGTATCAAGCCCATTTTTCTCAATGAGTATGAGTAATTATAGTACTATATGGAATAAAGATGTTATGGCAATTGGTGGTTTAAACTTTAATTATATGTTTACTAAACGATTTGGCTTAACTTTAGGTACTACCGTTATAGAATCAACAATACCACAGTTCCCTACTTTAACCAACTTTATGTTAGGTGGTAGATTTTCATTTTAAATTTGGATACTGAATAAAATATTATTATATTTCACTAAATGATTACAGTTATTAAATGTATTAATACTAATTTTGCAGCTACATCGAGACCATCTATAATTTGTAGTTCTATTATAGGTAGAACAGCTGCTTGGTACCATAAAGAAGGTAGAACAGATGTAGAATTTATTGAAAAAAATAATAAAGAACATCATTTATGGTTAGAAAAAAATGATATTTTTGCATTTCCAACATTACTTTTTTATAAAGATGGAGAATTAAAATATAGTAGAGCTCATATAATGGCTCAAGCACAAATAATGGAAGTAATTGAAAAACTTTAATATTTATAACATATATAAAAAATTATGGATCAACAAGAAAAAATAAGAATGAGTAAATTATCTTCAGATGATCAACTTAAATTAAAAGCAATAATGCAAATGATGGCAAAAGAAAAAGATGCCATTGAAAAAGATGCTAGGAAAGCAAAGGGTATGATGGAAGATAGACCTACTGATAAGGAAAATCCTAAAGGAATAGGACAACTTTATATACAACCTGCTGTTGTAGATGAAATTGGATTCCATATAGATGCTTATAAAGAAGGAACTATTAATGTTGATGATATGATCCAAGCAATTGAAGAAATTTTATATGGTAGAGTAAAGGCTCCAGGTCAAAGATTTGAAGAGCAAGAGGAAAAACAATCAAATACAGTGGAAAATTTAATAATTAGACATTTAAAAGGTATTTATACAAATGCTTATCCTGATGATTTTTACCAATCATTTGCTGATCAATTAATGAATAATGCTGAAGCTGGTTTAGTAGATTTAGATGGGCTAGATGTAGAAGGTGAATTTGATAATTTTGCAGCTGATAATAGGGATAATGTTAACGAAACTATTTCTTTAAAAGAAATATTAGACTAGGTTTTCTTTAAAAAATATAATATTTATATCCGAATAAAAATATTAAACAATGGCATTAACAGGAGATATAGTAATAACAACATACACTGAACATCCATCTTTAACCTCTTCAGTATTTGTAGAATATCCAGCAGATTTACCTTCAGACCATGAACACTATGATAAAAGGGGCACTTCAGGATATATTTCAGTTTCACAATCACAAGAAACCAGAACTGTGTATAGTGGATCTTATATTAGAGTAAAAAACGCTAATGTATATACATTAGCTCAAAGTGGAAGCACTACTTTTATGGGGTTAGAAGGACATTATAGAGTATATGGTTCAGCGGAATCCAGATCAGCAGATTGGACAAATCATTTATATGAAGGTGAAATTATAGGTTCATGGGATTTTAGCTCAGACACAAACCCTTATGAGGCAGCTTATGATTGGATAAAAACTACAACATATAATAGTGGTTTAACAGACGCTTAAAAATTTAAAAAATTAAAATATTATGGCAATACCTAATACTGGTACATTAAAATTATGGGACACTATATGGAATAGTGAATTGCAAGGTTCTAAAGGTGAAAATTCACTACATAGTGCCTCACTTTATGCTGAATTTACAACACCTGATGCAATGAGTGATTTTTATGGTTGGAGTGATATTGAAGTTCCTACTGTTACAACAAATGCATTTACCTCCATTAGTGATAGTTCAATGACAGCTAATGGTAATGTTACACAAGATGGTAATGATCCTGCCGTAACAAGAGGTTTTTATTTTGGTACTTCTAATTCTTATACCTCAAATACTAAATATACTACCCCTGGTAGTGGACCTGGTGCTTATTCACAAGGATTTGGAAGTTTAACTCATAATACCAATTATAAAGGAAGAGCTTGGGCTGCAACACCTGCAGGAGAGTGTGTAGCAACAAATCAATGTCAAACTACAACTCCATATCCTCCTTTTACACCACAAAGATATCAAACATCAAGATATAGATGGTGTGTACAAGCCCAAAATTTAGTTAATACTGGTTTTCAGGGGTATATAAATCCATACACAGGCCAAAGTGTTGAACTTTATACAGTTGGAGGTATTCCACAGCCACAAAACCCATCTAACTCATATGATTCTTATCAATATACTACTAAAAATGCAAGAAATATAATGAAAGCTAATTCTGCTTATGGAATGGCGTGTGCTAATTTAGCTTTTAGTTGTTGTGTATATAACCGTTCGATGACCCATAGTGTGCCATCCGTTTGGAATTTTATTTCATCTAAATCAAATAACTGTAAACTTTGTTATTGGGCAAATAGTGACACCTGTACTACTGCTTTTGTTGATATGAGATTCTGTGGAAGTTAATATTTATTAGAAAATGTTATACAAAAAAAGATCCCAGTTAGAAAAATTGGGTTACTGTAAAATAGAAAATTATTTTACAAAAGACTTACTTTACTTTTTAAAACCAAATTCTGCATTAACATCACTTAATGCAAATATAGAGTATAGAGATGGAGATAGTGTTGTTGTAGGAGATGGTAAAAATAAAGCTTTATATGCTTCTACTATAAGTGAATCTCTTCTTATATATTTAACTCCTTTTTATAAAAACTTAACAGGTAAAAATTTAATGCCTTCTTATTCTTATTTTAGAGTTTATAATGAAGGATATACTCTTCGTCCACATAAAGATAGACCCTCTTGTCAATATTCTGCTACTATTTGTTTAGATACTGATCAAAATTGGGTTTGGCCCTTTTTCTTAAAAGATAAAAAGTCAAATATTGTAAAAAATCTCCAACAAACTTCAGATATTATTTTTTATAAAGGAATGGAAGTAGAACATTGGAGAGAATCTTTAGAAGTAAAATTTAGTACTCATTGTTTTCTTCATTGGGTAGATGGAGATGATCCTAATTTTCAACCTTATATTTTTGATGGTAGAGAAAGTATAGGTCACCCAAGATAAATTTGGTTTCCCCAAATAGAGTTCGTATATTTATGGGTAATCAAAGGTTATGGCATTATTACAATTTAGTAATACAAATAAGTACGGTAATAAACGTACTAGAATAATTCACAAAGATACCACATCACTAGGTATTAATCCCTCAGGTTTTGGAAGTTATATTCATGTTAGTGTTTTCAAATACGAGTATGAACACCCAATTCTTGCTCCAAGTTTATTTGTTGACCTGAAGGGAGATAAGTATATTGTCCCTACTTGGCAAAAAGTTCATCCTAAAACTGAACTAAATGATATTATTTGGAAAAAACCCAAAATAAAAAAAGAAAAACCAAAACAAAAAACATGGACATTTAAGTCCTCAAGCAGTGATGCAGTTTACACTGTAAGACAAGTCGATTCTAGTTCATTAAAATGTAACTGTCCAGGTGCCTGGAGATCAAGAGGTAACTGTAAGCATATTAAGGAAATTAGAGCAAGTTTAACTAAATAATTTATATGAGAAAATTATCGTCAGCAATAGGATTAATATTTTTATTATCCGTTCTATCAGCATTTACAAGAATGGTTTTTATTACTCCTAAAGTTGAAGCTATTGAGGTTCAACCAATTATTAAATCACTTGATATAATAGAACCTAAATTAGAGGTGAAAGTAGAAATACCTGTAATTAAAAGTCATAATAAATTTTTAGATGATATTGGATTTAGAGAATCATCTAATAACTATAAAGCCGTTAATCAATTTGGTTATTTAGGCAAATATCAATTTGGTAGAAAAACTTTAAATGCAATTGGATTTGAAGAAATATCTAATTATGAATTCCTATCAAACCCTGAAATACAGGAGGAAGCAATGTTAGTTTTATTACAAAAAAATAGACATACATTACGTAGAGAAATTAAAAAATACGTAGGAGAAACAATAAATGGTATTTATATTACGGAATCAGGAATATTAGCTGCAGCACATTTAGGTGGAGCAGGTAATGTAAGAAAGTTTTTTAGAAAAGGACATGAATTTGAAGATGGTAATGGTACTAAAATGACTTCATACATGATTAGATTTTCTGATTATAATTTAAATTTATAATATGAAAGCAGGTTCTTTTGTTGAATGTATTGATGATAAATTTTCATCAGAACAACTAAAAAAACTAAGTAAAATCCCTAAAGAAGGTGATTATTATACTATTAGGGAAATAATTGACTACCCAAATTTAGGTAGAACTGGTGTTAAATTAGAAGAAATATCTAACCCATTAATCGAAATGAATGGTGGTATGGGTGAACCTACATTTAACATATTCAGATTTAGAGAATTAGAGATTCCACCACCAATGGAACTTGAAATTAGAGAAGCATTAGACAACGATTTAGGTTTAGAAATAATAGAAGAAGATGACGGCTTACTTAGAAGGATTCGTAACTAAAATGATCGAACAATACATCCCGGAAGGGAAGGATACAGTTGCACACGTTGACTGTAGAGAATTTATGTATGAATATATTTTTCAGTTAATTGAAGAGGAAAAACTTCCGCGCAAATTAGCTGCTATTAAATATTTATGTATGAATTATAAAAGGTTTGTTTATACAAACTTATCAATGTTAAATTAAAATTCAAATTATGAATACGTTATTAATTATTATCTTAATTGTAGCAGCATTAGCAGGGGTTACTTGGGTATTAACCAAGTACTTTAATCTATTTGCTGACGCGGACGAGGATGGAATTCCAGACGAAGTCGAAGAAACAGTAGAAGATGTTACTAAAGCAGTTAAAAAAACTACTAAAGAAGTCAAAAGAAGGGCTAAAAGAGTAAAAGAAGAGCTTAGTGATATTGGAGATGCAGCTAAAGATCTTGCTAACCAAGTAGGTGATGTAGGAGCAGCAGTTAAAGGTAAACCAAGAGCTGGTAGAAAAAAGAAATCAGTAAAAAAGTAGTATGTATACTTATAAAGCAAAGGTTGTAAGGGTAGTTGATGGAGATACTATTGACGCCCTTATTGATCTTGGATTTGATATCCATAAAAAAATAAGAATTAGAATGGTAGGGATGAATGCCCCTGAATCTAGAACTAGAGATCTAGAGGAAAAAAAACGTGGTTTAGCTGCTAAAGCTAGATTAAAGGAGATACTTAAAGAAGGTAAAAATAAGTTTATTTTAGAATCTCAAGGTGTGGGTAAATATGGTAGATGTCTTGCTGTTATTAAAGTTGATGATATAAATGTTAATCAACAATTAATAGAAGAAGGACACGCTACTGCATACTTTGGTGGAAAAAGATAGGTTATTAAATTATTGTTATGGGGGAAAAATATGTTATATGGCATGTCCAGGGTGGACTTGGTAAAAATATTGCAGCAACTGCTCTTATTAAAGATATTAAAAATAAATATTCTGATAGGAAGTTTATATTAGTTTGTAGTTTCCCAGAAGTATTTTTAAACAATCCTAATATTGATAGGGTTTATTCTATAGGTAATCATCCTTATTTTTATGAAAATTATATTGAAAATAAAGATGTTATTATTTTTAAACATGAACCATATGATCAAACAGGGCACATCACTAGAAAAAAACACTTAATTGAAAATTGGTGTGATTTATTAAATATAAAATACCAAAATCAACAACCTCAAATTTTAACTAATTATCCCCAAAGTCAATCACCTGCTAAATGGGTTAGAGAAAAACCTATTTTATTATTACAGACTACAGGAGGTCCTTTTATGCAGGAAAATCCTACCCTATATGAATGGACACGAGATTTACCTATAGAAATATCTCAAGCCTTAGTAAATAAATATTCTTCTTTGTATCATATAATTCATGTTACAAAACCTGGAGGATATTTACTAGAAGGTATAGAACGTATTGAAAATTCTTTATCTAATATGGATTTATTTTCTTTAGTTGCTTCCTCTTCACAAAGAATTTTTATTGATTCTTGTTTACAACATGTAGCTGCAGCTATAAATTTACCTTCAATTGTGTTTTGGGTAGGTACGTCTCCTAAAGTATTTGGATATAATTTACATAAAAATATTATTGCTAAATTACCTACTAAAGCAAATCAATTAATTAATTCTTATGTATTTGATTATTCATTTAATGATAATGAATATGAATGCCCTTATCTAAACATAAACGAAATGTTTGATGTAGAAAAAATATTAAAAGATTTGGATACCCTATTTTAATTTATTACATTATATCATAATGAGTTATTTAGATTATAGAAAAAAAGTATATGAAGATCTATTAAAAGAGATAGATAAAGGTACTGATGTTAAATCACTCCGTAAACATTTAATTAAAGAAATTAATCATTTAAATTATTTAAAAAGTTATGAGTAAAACAAGCGCAAAAAGTAGATATACACAATTAATGTCCTGGTTATCAGGGTATAAATCTTCACCAGTATCAAATTTTAGAAAACAACAAGAAAAAAAGAAAAGTAATTATAGACAAAAAAGATAATAATGGATTTGTTTAATTCAAAAGATAATTTCCAAATAAGAGTATTTGATAATTTTATCAGTTATAATTATATCTCTGAACTATATTTACATTGTAGTAGGGGGCTAGGTTTTATAGATAGTAATTTTGATAACCCTTGGTCAACAAAATTTGCAACCCCTAAACAAATATGTACTATACACCCACCCTCAGAGTTAAATCAAACTGTACACCATACTATAGCTCATAATTTGGTAGCAAGTGAAATTTTAAATTCAAAACAATTTAGTTTTTTTTCTGAAACTCATGAAGTTTTATCAATATCTTTTAATAAATCCTCATTTGGAACTAGTGATCTTGTTCATGTAGATTCAACTGATAATGATAACTATACTATATTAGCTTATATTAATCCTGAATGGAGTATAGATTGGGGAGGTGAAACTTTATTTTATGATTCAAATTTACAAGAAATTGTTAAATCTATAATACCCAAACCAGGTAGGGTTATAATATTTGATTCAACAATTCCTCACTCTGCTAGACCTCCTCAAATTCATTGCCCGTATTCTAGATGTGTGTTAGCTATAAAATTAATAAAAAAAGAAAATAATAATAAAAATAATAAAAGTAATGGAAAACATTAATAATCCTTGGGAAAAATACAAATTTGAAGAAGAAGATACTTCTAATGATACTTCAAATCCAAAAGATTCTATAAATACCCTTAATTGGGAAACAGATAATATATCTGAAACAGATAATAATAATACTCTAAACACAGAAGATTCTGTAAATGCCCCTGATTGGAGAACAGATAATACATCTGAAATAGATTTAGAAACTGAAAATGATTTTGATAATTTTTCAACTGAACTCGAAAACCCAGATGAAGAAAATAATAATTTTGACGTTAACACTCCTGAAAATTTTGAAAAGAAATATTCTTTTTTAGGAGCAGTAACTAGAATAAAGGTAGATACCTTACAATATAAACTTGATTATGATAATGAAAAAGCAACTGCAGAAACACATAATACCCCTTTAACCCCTTTAGACCAGGATGGAAAATTTAAATTAAACTTAAATGAAAATACCCCTGAATTAAATAATATTGTTTCTGGTATTAAAGAGATAGCATTTGATATGGGGTTAAATATAAATCATGCTTATTTTTATAAGAATTTTCCTAAAGAATCTACAATAAATGTATCTAGAACAAATAATAGCCGATTTGATTTTATATATTTTTTAAGAGCAGATAAAGATAAGGGTAACCTAATTTTAGATCTTTCAAGTATTAATGGCCCTTCTGTACAAGCATTCCAATCATCAGCAGGTATTTTAGTATTAATTCCAAGTTGGGTTTCTTATAGTATAACAAGAAATAAATCAAATGATGATTTCATAGCTATAGGTGGTAAGCTTTCTTAATGAATATAAATGAACCTTTATATAGAGCTTTAAGTAGAGACTTTGGTTATTTAACATTTATTACTCCTTTGGAAGTACAAGAGGAAATTAATAACTTACTTGAAGAAATTAATCCTCAAACAAATGGTAAAGGACCTATATGGAGTTATGCTCATATTGAAAATCAATGGATTAAACCTATTCCTAAAATATTTAAACAATTTATTCTTGATTTATCTTCAAATTTTAACTATCAGGATAATTTATTAAATAATGGTTATTTAGAAGATTACTATAGAACATTTAAAAAAAACCTACCTGATGTAGTTGTAGATGAAAATATATGGTTTAATTTTCAAAAAAAGAATGAATATATAGCTCCTCACAATCATGATGGTATTTTACATTATATAATATTTCACAAAATTCCATATACATTAGAAGATGAACAATTAGATAGTCCTCTTCTATCAGAATCCCAATATACAAACTCTAATGGAAATTTTTACTTTATACAACCCGGTTCTAGAAATGTACATTTTCAATGCCTTGATATAGATAAAAAATGGGAAAACATTATAATTTTATTTCCATCAAATCTTACTCATATGACTTTTCCATTCTATAGTAGTGATGAGTATAAAATAACAGTAAATGGATCTATACACTTTAGAATTTAAACTTTTTAACTATGCAACAAATTATTGAAATTAAAAAAAATAAAACAAATTATGTACAAATAGAACTTCGTGAATACGAAGGCCACGAATATGTAGATGTGAGGGAATTTTATGATGCTGAAGATGGGAAGCGTTTACCTACTAAAAAAGGTATAACATTTTCACCCAGAGTATTAGAAGAAGTTATAGATGGTTTAACTATGTTAAAAGATCAAATTAATGGATGATCATAGAATGAGGTTCGTAGATTATTTATGGGCTGCTTTTATTTTTATGTTAGCAATGCTAGCTGCCTCATGTGTTAGTGAGGAAAACCAAACAGTATGTTTAGAGGTATATTGGCCAGTCTGTGCTGAAGGAGAAATGTATCATAATGAATGTTATGCTTACAAGGCGGGATACGAAAATGATGAATTAACAGAGCCAGTATGTGAGTTAAATACTGCACAATGTAAGTGTGACTAAGATAATTAATTTATTTGGTGGACCAGGTATTGGTAAATCTAGTATTGCTGCTGGTTTAACTTATAAACTAAAGAAAAAACATATAAGTTGTAATAACCCATATGAATTTCCTAAAACAGTAGCTTGGGATAATAATATATCAGCAATTAAAGATCAATTGTTTATATTTGCTAACCAACATAGAGGAATAGCACAAGCG
>TARA_R100001460_G_scaffold9918_7_pt1 | contig 10725 bp, 13 predicted proteins | sample TARA_R100001460 | Tara Oceans TARA_R100001460 (sample SAMEA2622190) | marine metagenome | biome: marine biome (ENVO:00000447); feature: surface water layer (ENVO:00002042); material: "saline water (ENVO:00002010), including plankton (ENVO:xxxxxxxx)" | depth 5 m | reverse complement strand
AAAAAAGTTGTTAACCAAATTCAAGTTAACTTACATTAGAATCATTCTAAGTTAACCACATTTCAGTTTAACTAATTGATTTTATTAAGAAAAAAGGTGCGACACTATGTCACATAGACCGTATGGGATTACTCCTGTAAGATAGAATGTTAGCTCGAAGTAGGGCTATGGGCTTTCGGGCCCGGAATGTTTCACGTGAAACATTCGCTATTTGAAATCGTTAACCAAACAACCAATGGAGGTCAGTATGTCTGACACCAATCCGTCTTTCCTTGCCATCATCTTTATTGGGTGCGGAAGCTCTTGGGCCTACGGCTCATCGGCTGACGAAGCTGCCACCAGTGCAGCGAGCATTCTTGTTCGTGACTGGAGCAGCTTGTACACCTTCAAGGATGAGGTGCCGGTCAACATCTTCGATGTCGAAGATTACGACGGGTTCCACGCCACCCATCAGGGTGTGTTCGGAACCAAGGATGATATCCCCGACGACGAAGGGGTAGCGTTGGAGTGCCTTGAAACGAGGCTAGTGCCAACGCCCCCGCAGCCGCGGAGATAAGACCTACGCCCCCTACCTACGGTAGGGGGTAGACCTCCCAGCCACCAAAGGAGAAAGTAAATGGCTGAATTAAACGACACTGAGTTGAACGTAATGTGGGAAGCTTTGAACACTGTCTACTTCACAGACGAGAAGGGGATAGATGCTCACCGCAAGCTCTTGTTGAAATACCGGCGGCAGGTTGCGAAGCAGCTTCACGGCGGTGCAATTGATCCGGCTGATGTCGAGTGCGGTACGCTTGAACATTACAATGAGCTTCGTGCCAATCGTAAGAAGGCTGTTGCAAAATCTTCTATGCAGAAGATGAAGGAGCAAGTGAAGCTTCGTGCGGAGCAAGCGGAGTTAGACTATCTTCAAAAGACATTGGGGAAGATAGGCTGATGGCGCTTGATATGGAAATCTGGCTTTCAAAATACGATCACAATGGAGCCAACTTCACCTGCAATATAACTGGTAGGAAGTTTTACCTTGGCAATGAGCCGGGGCTCTACGGCGGCATGGTCTTCTATGAGGACGACGTCGATGACCCCATCATGCGCTTTGGCCGCAACTACAAATCAAAACGTAGTACGCGGATTGCAAAGATACTTGAATGGTTCGAGGACCGTGAGGAGTTTCACGGTGGCCTTGTGGCAGTACGAGTGAAGAAAAAATAAAGGAAGGGCGGTCAATGACCGCCCTTTTTTAATGCCGTGTTTCGTGTTCCAAGGCGTGTTTTGCGATTTCTTTGGCAACACCGACAAGCTCATCGACATCAGTTTCTTCGGAGCATGCCTGCAGGGCGTACTGCATCAGTGCGGTCATCACGCCCAGAATGACGATTGGTTCGTGTTCCGCGGCCTGTGCGTCGACGTGCTTACCTATCAGGTCAAGAGCTTCGATACCCATTTCGTGGCCCAGACCGAAGTCTCCGCCGGTGGGGTCAAGCTCTACTAATTCGCCATAGTCGGGTTTATTGATCATCCATTTCTCCGTGGTTATGGCCTTTATATGAGAGTGTTCTCACATTCGTCAAGAAAAAAGGTTGACGTCGTATGGGATAGCTCCTATCTTTTAAAAGTCACGTAACGACAACTAAACGAGAGAAAGATGCAGATCATCAAAACACAATCTGAAAAAGAAACCGAAGTTAAAAACTTGGAGAAGTTTCTCCGCAAGTCACCACAGAACAGCGTGGTGATGGAATTTACCCCATCGTTAGCAGAGTACATTCTGTCTAAGCTTAATATCGGGAATCGTCCTCAAAAGCCGCAGCGTATCGTAGATTACGCCAAAGACATGGCCGCGCACAACTGGTCATTGACTGGCGAGACAATCTGTTTCGGCGACAACGGGCGTCTTCTGGATGGTCAGAATCGTCTGGCAGCTTGCATACGGGCTCAGACGCCATTTAAGACGCATGTCATTTTTGGCATTGATCCTGCAACGTTCCACCACATGGACACAGGAAAAAATCGCGGCGGGGACGATATCCTCGCAATCATGGGTGTACCGAACTCCGGCAAGGTGGCCGGTGCAATGAAGATGATACGTGCTTGGAAGCGTGGTGTAACGAACACGCAGGGCACCGTATCGAACCAGATCATTAAGGACATGTACCTTAATGACATTGACGAAGAGCTTATGCAGCGGGCGATCAAGGCAGCTAAGAACGTTTATAACGTGATCAGCTATCCGATTGGTCAGACGGCTTCGCTCTATTACATTGCCAGTCAGAACGGCGACGAAGAGCTTGTGGCTAAGTTTTATTCGGAGCTTCGTGTCGGCGGTTCGGGGACTAGCAAGTATCAGCCGTCCCGTCACCTTGTCGAAACATTGACGCGGATGAAGATGAACCGTGAACGGCGGATCACGTCACACGATTATAGTGTGATGCTCACGCGGGCTTGGTATAATTTCAAGCACAAGAAGCGGAGCAAGAAGGCCGACATGGAAGTGTACCTCGACGATAAGCTGATGGAAATCTAGTGCGTTATCGGGACGACATGACGCTTGAAGAGTTTAAGAAAGCTCTTCAAGCTATTCGTCAGAAGGCGCTGGAGATACCACAACCACCACCACCGAAGCGAGGGCCGGAGATCCGTTCTTTAAAAAAGAAGACTCCGGCGGCTCGCGGTAGATTTTTTGGGAGCGGTAAATGTTGAGACTGATGCTTTACTCAAAGTGCAAAGAATGCGGAGCGAAAGCGGATACAGCGTATGGCAAGGTATTTTACTGCGCCGATTGCTGGATAAAGCTTTTCTCAGCCTCTTCGAAAGGTTTGTCCTGCATCAAGCTGGACGCACAAACGCCTAAGTTATAAAGAGCATCCTGCATAGGATTGTCTGAAGCCTTACCACGGCCTGTGAGGAAAACCTCACAGGCTTTTCCTGTTTCTGGGTGGTAGCTGACGGTTACGGATAATCCCATTCCTACGTCTTCGGTGACACATGGGCGGCGGTTTGGCAAGTCTGACATGGTTTTCTCCTTATTGTGATATTCGACGATAAGGGCAAAAAACATGAAGTTCTAGCCTTGACCTTTCTTTTTTATCTGGTAGCCCTCTGCGCGACAGAACACGTCAAACATGACGCGCAATTGACCGGAGATGCTCCTGTTTTCCATCTGTGCGATCTGCTTAATCCCGCGGTAAATATCCATCGGGACTACGATTGATTTCCACTTCTCGACATCCATAACACCCTCTACTGGTATAGTTATACTCTGAGAGAATATAAGACTTTATGCTAATGATTGCAACAAAAAACCCCGCCGGAGTATGCTGGCCGTTCTGGTTGCGAGCTTTCGCTCTCAAGGCTGGCAAGGTCCGTCGGGGTTTAAACGATCAATCACACAGTGATGACCGCCTTAAGCAAGCAAATCATAGTGTGACTGATTCCATATTGTCAACAAAAAAGGCCCCGCCGAAGCGGGGCCAGTCTAGTAGGGAGGAATACCATCAAACTACATCGAATCGCCCCAACTGGAGCCCATCTCAATGTCCGTCTGCATCGGTACTTTTAAATCTATTGCATCGCACATGATTCCGGCAAGTGTTTTTGCTTCTGCCTCGTCGGCGACACTGAAGGCTAGCTCGTCATGTACCTGCAGCAGGGGCAGCACACCGGCTTTGTAGATGTCTACCATTGCCTTCTTCGTCATGTCGGCGGCGGACGCCTGTATGAGCCTGTTAAGGGCTTTGTATGCATATGCTCGCTGCAGGCTGACGTTGGGCCCGTAGTAGGCTTTGGCTTCCTCGTAGGGCATTGCCTTGTGCATGCCGAAGCTCTGCGGCTCAAAGTCAGGGAACCGGCACTTACGCCCCAGCAGGGATCGGATAGAGCCTTCCTTGTTGCCATTCTGCACACGCTCTTGCACCGCCCGCATCAGACGCTTCACAAAGGGGACGCGGGTGTCATACTGCGTCATCAGTTCTTTTGCTTCGTCCTTTGACAGGTCAAGCTGGTCTGCGAGCTTGCCGACGCCCATGCCGTACATCATGCCAAGGTTGATCGTCTTTGCCTGCTTACGGGGAATATCGGCGATACCGGCGACCATGTCATGGAAATCCATGTCAGGGTTGTTGGTGTAACCGTCCACAAACTCATCTACCCGCGGCATCTCTTTGCCGGTGGCGTCCTGAAACGCCGAAGCAAAATGAACCAAGATCCGTGGTTCCTGTTGCGAGTAGTCTATAGAAGCCCACTTGTGCCCTTCTTCGGGTAAGAAGACAGAGCGGATCAACGGGCCAAGGTCCGGGTGCCGTGCAGGAATCTGCTGCAGGTTGGGGTTCGACATCGATATGCGCCCAGATACCGTGCCGCCGTCATCGGACCTGATCTGGTTGATGTGGCCGTGGACGCGCCCATCCTTGCCGACGTGCTTTAAAAGCCCGTCCATGAAGGTGTTCTTGCTTTTGTTGAACTCACGCGCTTGCAGGATTGCCTTGGGCAGATCATGTGAGTGTGTCGTCAGGAAGGCTTTGGTGAAAGACGGCGCGTTCTTTTCAGTCTTGGGGTAGTTGATGTCGAGCTTGTCGAAGGCTTTAGCTATAGATTGCGCGGCCCATATCTCTATGTCGAAGCCGACCAGAGTCTTGATCTGCTTCAGCGCAGCTTTCTCTTGCTTCAGCATAAACTGGCTGGCGCGTTCCATTGCGTCGGTGTCCACGCGGATTCCGCGCAGAGTCATGTCCACAAGGCATGGCAGCAAGTCTCGCTCCAGCGTATGGACGGTGGTGAGCCCCTGCTTACCTATCTCAACTTTAAAATATTTCCACAACTCCAGCGTCAGTTCGGCGTCGGCGGTGGCGTACTCCCCCACAAACATGGCGGGCATCTTCCACATTTCAGACTTGGGGTCCAAGCCAAAGTCCTTTGCCGCCTGCACCAGACCCTTTTCGGACTTGGTCTTGTTCAGGTGGTCATAACAAACAGAGTTGAGGCTATAACTAAATCTATTTTCGTCCAGCAGTGCAGCGACGACCATCGTGTCGATGATATGCCCGTTCACTTCAAAGCCGCTCGCTTTGAGCCATCCCAGATCATACTGTGCGTTATGCATGATTTTGTCGGCGGGGCAGGCAAGCACCTTCTTCATCCAGTTATTGACGATGCGCTTGTCGAGGTTGCCGCCGCCAAGGTGGGTGATTGGTAAGTAACCGCTCCACCCGTCACAGGCGACGGCGTAACCTATGATCTCCCCGTCATTGCGGGGCCATCCGGGGCCCAGCGTCTTCAGATTCGGGTCGCGTGTTTCCAAGTCGATAGCGATTTCTTTTCTATCGGTGATGTCAGGCAACTCTGACGGCGGTGTCCAATCAGTCTTCTGATTGAACATCACCAGTTGCAGACCGTGGTTCTTCATCGGGCATGCGCCTTTCTTCAGACAACAGATTTAAAAGATGTCTTGCTAGTTCTTGGCCTTGGAATGGAGTTATTTTGTAAACGTGATAATCGTCCCCAGCCTCGCTGTCCTTTGTCAGGACAGCGAGATTGAGAACACCCTTCTTTTGAAGACTGCAATAGACGATGTGCTTCTTCATTTCTTCGCCTTTGGTGGTCTACCTCGCTTTTTTGGAGCAGCCTTTTCACTCTCCGTCGGTTCCACAAAGGTGGGGAAGAACAGTTCCAAGAATTTTTTAAACATGCTTTCACTCCTCATGTTTCTGATTTTTCGCTCATATTTGATAGCTACGCAAGCCGTCCATGGGCGATACGATGTACAGACTCTCCTTTGCCCGCGTGACGCCGACATAGAAAAGCCTGTGTAAATCATCCATCATGCGTCTTCCTTCTAGCGTGTTGGATGAAACTGCTTGGTCAGATGCGTGGGATATGTCCGTGTACAGGACGACGTTGTTTGCCTCTCCACCCTTTGACCCATGTATTGTTGATACCTTGATCCGTGGTTCGTGTCTCAGGTTCTCCCCTCGGCGTAGCAGGGCGGACACGTAGGTATTCAAATGCTCTGGAACGTTGTTCATTGCTTCTTGCCACGGCATGTCGCCGGTAGCTAGCAGCCCGAAATCCGTTTGTAGTGTCGTTAAGTTGTATGTGCTTTGCACGTCGATGTTCGACAAAGCTTTGAAGCCGCGTTTAATCCGGCTACCTGATTTCATATAGTAGTAGAGGTTTCGCGCAGACATAGCGTCGATCTCACCCCCGCCGCACAGGGCTTCCCATGCAATCAACGCTGACGCCAGCTTCTCGCTGATGCTCTTGCTGCCGCGGTTCTCAAAGAAATAGCCGTGTATCTTCAGTTGCTCACATATGTCGTTAAGCATGTAGTTGCACTGCGCCATGACCAGCCATTCGTCGCTGCTGAATCGCTTCATGTCTGGCATGAACACACGCTCGACCCTGCCGACCATTTCTTTCGGGCGGTATTTCTTTGGGCGGCGAGTCTGGATTCGGTTGACGATTCGCGTGGCGACCTCATGCACCTTTGCAGGAATCCGGTAGGATTGCGACAGCACCTCTGACCCACTTTCGACTCCAAGGAAATGCTCTACATTGGCACCCGCCCAACGGTAGATAGCTTGATCGTCGTCACCGGCGGCATACATGCGGCCTGCGTTGTCGTTCAAGATATGTGCCACTTCCCACTGCAAGGGTGACAAGTCCTGCGCTTCGTCAAGGAAGACCATGCTAAAGGGCGGGCAGACCCGTGAGCCGTGTTCCGCGAACCATTCAAGGATGTCGGTATAGTCGTAAAGGTTGTTTGCGCTTTTAAAAGATAAATACGCCTCATTGATGTACTTGATCGTCGTCAGCGGCTCCTCGACGGCGCTTTCGCGGTATGTGATTTCCACATTTTCTTTTTTCAGCCGTGCAAGCTGTATCAGTTGCATCATAGGGTTGTCACGGGAATTGGAACCTATGTCGTCGTCATAATCATCGCCGCCTTTTGCCATAAGATTGAAGCCAACGCTTTGGCCAAACTCTTTAAGATGCTCATTGCCCATCAAGTTGTTTTGATTGATGTCGGACAGGTGGTAACAGAAACTATGCAGCGTCCTGAAAAAGTTCAGGTCTTTCTCAAGATCCAGTTTAAACTGACGTGCTGCCCGCTCCCGCGCTTCCCGCGCAGCTTTGCGGGTAAACGCCAGAAAGGCTATTGAGCTTGGCGCAATGCCGTCAGCAATAGCTTTTTCAACCATGTTCAGCAGGGTGGTTGTTTTGCCTGTGCCCGGCGGGCCATATATGACAAACATCAGAAGGGGATATCCTTTTCATTGACGCCGTAGTCCGGCGGGGTGATGTCGGATATGCCTTCTTCAAATGCAGGGATTTGCCACACACGAACCACGCGGCCTTTGATGCGTAGCACCGTGGACTCGCCGTTGATGTCGCGTAGACGCTGGGCAATGCGGTGTGTTTTAAATTCAAAGAACCGTTGGCGCTTGAGATAGCTTTCAAAGTCTTTAAGCCGAAAGAAGGTCAGGTCATTCTCTTCATCTGTCCATGGGCGGCGAAGCAGGATTTCTTCTTTATCGGCGGCGGTCTGCATGTTGCGGCAGAAATCTTCAAGATATTCGTAAAACGCGCCGTCGATAGATGCGTCAGTGCTGGCCTCAATTACGCCGCCCTCTGTCTCTGTCATGTCCCGCAGCAGTGCTGCCACGCGGTTTTCCCACACAGGCTTGCTGACTGTCGGTGGCATGACGTTAAGCTGTTCGATACAAGATTTTTGAAAACTACCTTGGTTTTGCAAAGCGTCGGTGTCCAACTCCAAAGGCTCGCCGTTGACATCCATGAACCAGATGGGTGGCTTGGAATTATACTTGCGAAGGTTCGCCACTGTGGCTGCAGTGCCCACGTTGCCCACCCCGTAACGGCGCGTCAGGCACCGCTCACGGTCACAATGGTCGTTGATTGGTGCGTCGTTGCACTTGTAGGCGTAGTCGCGTCTCTGAAGCTGCCTAGCGATAACGTTAACCTCTGCCAGAGGCAGCGGCGGCTCGAAATGCTCCATATTGTAGCGCATCAGTTCATCTTCCCATGTGTCGGGGGAGAACTTGCGTAAGTACACACCAATGTTAAACAGGCCATTATTTCGTGTACCTTCAGGAAACCCTTGTGTACAAAGGTGCTGCAGACAGGGGGGGCCTTCCATTATTGGTGAAACTTCACTCGTGCTTTCTACGGAAAGACCTGTGACTTGCTCCGCCGTCTGCACGAACCTCGTATATAACTCAAAGAACTCTTCAAGAGTGGCGGCGGAACCATCGTCCTTGAAGGCATACCGCAATCCTTCTTCGGCATTGTAATACGGTAGATTTAAAAAATTACCTACATCACCACGTTCAAGGTGCAAACGAATTTGCTTTGGAAATATCTCGCAGCCTGCGTAGCCCAAACCGGCGGAGATAGTGGACAGCGTGTCCTGCATTAACTTTGCGGTGATCCAATCTGATGTAAACAGGAACACATGTGCGCCCCCTGATTTTGATCGTGCCACAATAAGCGGCAGTTCGCGCTCGCGTATCTTGTTTATCAATTCGACGTGGTTAAAACCTGCATACTGATCAATATCAATACAGCCCCACTTACACATGTTATCTTCATTAATGGGAATGATGCCCAGCGCAACGCCTGCGCCGCTCAAATGCCCTTCCCATAAATCCATGGTCCGCGGGCTTTTGATCACGCTGGCTTTACCGGCTTGCTTGCCGTTGTTTTGTTCGCGCTGGATTTCATAAGTGCCGTAGGCAGCTTCCAACCCGACAAAAATCTGTGAAAATTGTTCTGCAGACATAATAGCTCCAAAGGGATCGGGGTGACAGACCGTGCCTCTGCCACCCCGACTTCTTAGAACGGGATATCGTCGCCGGTCTTATCGCCGGTTTCAGCACCCTCTTGGGTGTGCTTGACTTTAACCTCGCCCTTTTCAATTGACTGGTTAAAGGTTTTCGCGGAGTCATACTGACCGCGAGAACTGATGGGCCCTTCTAGGCTCATCTCCCAACCATGCCAACTACCCTTGCTATTTTCTTCCTGAATAGTCTTCAGCAAGTAAATATGGCTATACATCGGCGGCACAAAGCTGCCGTTTTTGCCCTGCATCTCACGAGAGAGTATCATGCTCATCCATTTACGCGACTTTTTAAGCTGCGTAGATTTCATTGCAATCAGGGCATTCGTAGCGCCATCATCAGACAGGACCTTCACATACCACTGCGAAGTCTGTTCGATGTAGTCCCCAGAGCCGTCCTTCAGATATTCCTTATTATCGTTAGGATCACGCTCTGTTTCGGGCCTATCGTCACTTGGGTCATAGATTGCCACCGGCGCTCCAGAGCCAGAACCACGCGGGCTCCACTGGATATACTTACGCTGGTAGGCGCACGGAATGACCCGAATACCGTCCTTACCTTTAAAGACCTCACCGGTCACGGTATTGACGATATCACCTTTACGAACGTCGTCGCGCTCATCAAGGATAGGATCAAGACCAGATACGATCTTCAGGAATGGCAGCGCCATATCCTCTTGATCGACCTGCCCCAGACCGCCGTGAGCATCAGCTTCAAAGATAGAAGCGTCGAACTCAGCAACCGCGGTATCCTTCTTTTCAACAACATTTTTACCCGCCATTACTTCGCTCCTTTGATAACAGCACGTTGACCCACCCACGCGCCGAACATTTCCATCGGCAGTGGACGCCCAGCTTCGACCTCGTCCTTTACGAATGAACGTAATGTTGACGGGTGAACGGACTCTTTTTGATCTGGGTGCAGACCCTTTGACTTTGCCATTTCGGCGAACTCCGCTGCCATGGAGTCTTCCCCCATTTTGAAGTCTACCGATACGATGTTCTTGACCATGTCTCCATGACCGTTCTGCCTTAACCATGAGAATGCCTCTTCCCTACTTGCCACCGGGATACTTGCCCCGTAGGTCTTTTTAATTTCGACCTGCGAACCATCGGATAGCTTGAAAGATGACACGCCCATTTCCGCCAACATGTTTGGCAACTCTTCGTCAGTCAGACGCAGAAGCTCTTTCTTCTTCGCCTTGACCTTCTCTTCAAGATCAGCCAGTTCTGTTTCGCGGTTGGCGATATCTGCAGCCAATTTAGCAACCCCTTTGAGATTGCCGTCGTCAAATTGACCCAGAGGGGAAGCCTGTTTGGACTGGGTGTCCGCTTCCATAAGTGATGAAAGATCACTCATTCTTGACTCCTTTCGTCGTTGAGTGCCGTTTAAGCACTTGAGACATCCTATATAATGATATATATTCTCACAGTCAAGGAGAAAAGATATGCGCCGCAAGTTCGATGATTATGTTTACAAAACAGAGCCTTACGAACACCAAAGGTCCGTGTTCCGTGATTCGTGGCACAAGGAATGTTATGCTTTATTTATGGAGATGGGTACAGGCAAATCTAAAATTATTGTCGATACTATCGGACTTTTGCACGAAGTTGGCGAGATAAATACGGTGCTAATCGTCGCTCCGAAAGGTGTTTTCCATAACTGGGTACGAAAAGAAATACCGACGCATCTGCCTGATAGGATTGAGCATTCTGTCTGTGCATGGCAACCGAACATCACGCAAAAGTACCGGGATGAATTTCAGGCGTTCATCAATTCAGACAAGCTGAAGATATTTGTAATGAATGTTGAGGCGTTCTCTACGCCGAAGGGTGCGGAGACAGCGGCGTGGTTTGCCAAGAAGTTTGGCGAG
>TARA_R100001460_G_scaffold2686_4_pt1 | contig 10743 bp, 17 predicted proteins | sample TARA_R100001460 | Tara Oceans TARA_R100001460 (sample SAMEA2622190) | marine metagenome | biome: marine biome (ENVO:00000447); feature: surface water layer (ENVO:00002042); material: "saline water (ENVO:00002010), including plankton (ENVO:xxxxxxxx)" | depth 5 m | reverse complement strand
AGCCGCCTGCGCCCGCTGTTGTATATGTCGGGAGGAATCCTGGCTACAACGAAGACGACCAAGGTAATCCTTTCGTTGGCAGGTCAGGCAAACTGCTGCATGCTGTGTACATAGACGGCATCAACCTGCGAGAACGTGCAACTATCTACCTCATGAACGGTGTGCGTTGCTACACAATCAAAGACGAACCGCCTAAGGCACGCCACTGGAAAGCGTGCATGCCTTATTCTCTCGAAGAAATCCAACAAGTAAAGGAACATCATGACAAAGTTGGAGTTGTGTTACTTGGGGGGGACTGTACTTCTCATGGTTACCGCCATCTATTTGGAGCTAAGGGAATGAACCTTACCAAAGGGATGAACAACAACGGCGATACGCATGATGACGTTACAGTCTTCTCAACCTATCACCCTTCAGCTGTACTGCGTGACCCCAACTATATCAACGCAGTGCATGATCACAATGGCCTCATCTCCGCATGGCTCGACGGAGTAATGGCAGTACCTTCCGAGCCGAACATCATTCCAACGAGGATACCTTATGTCTAAATTGAGAAAACAATTCGAGGTTATCGAACACCTCAAGCGCAACAAGTCGAAGTACAACAACGTCTCTGTACCCAAAGTGTGTGGTGAGATCGAAACACTATTCGATGTCACATACAGCCGATATCGGATGCAGACATTTATGGAAGCAGCAGGTGTGGCACTCAACCGACATGCTCGAACGAGCGTCAGGAAAACATCCTTGACCAACCTGAAAGAATCTTCCGAGATCAAAGATCAGTTGGATCATATGGAAAAGAAGCTTGACTTTGTTTGTGACTTCATCCAATATGCCAAGAGCGGAGAGGTTCCCCAATGAGCAAGACTAAATACATGGTTACCTATGAGGTAATGCAACCCGCCCAACGAGTCACCGTAGAGATTGAAGCAAGCAATGAAAGAAGTGCTATGTTCAAAGTCATCGACGGTGAAGGTGAGAAGTTGTCCGTTGAGGAATCTATGGTTACCATTCCTCGGCTTATCCGGATACGACACGTAGAGAACACCAAGAGTTTCTGGACTCAGCCTCTGTCCGACTTCCTCAAGAAACCCAACTCGAAACTCGTACAGATCAGTGACTGACTCAACCACCATATCCCTGGACATCGAGACGTACGGTGCTTGCACCGTGAACTCCGAAGGTACACCGCTCCCCGTACAAACGGTGTTCCATCCTCGCCGGTCTCTGCTGACGGATGGCGTCTCGACCAGGGATTTGGTGCTGACAGTCTCGATCACTATGGTGTCCCCCCATAAGGCGGCGGGCGAATGGAATCTGCAATCTCTTGCAGATGCGCAGCCGGGGGACACCATGGTCTTTGAACTGCACCGCAGCGACCACCGTCACCGCCTCAGGCAGTGGCTGTTCCATGCGGACACCATCATTGGTATGAACCTGCAGTTCGACATCCAATACCTCCGTGCTTTGACTGACTTCAAGTTCGCACTCAATGGTCGCCACCAACTTATCGACCTATCAGTGATGAACTATCTGCATGACGAGACACGACCCGAGCGATCACTCAAGTCTCTCGGACCTATCCTCCGCACTCACTCGTACGAGGCGGAGCAGACTCTCAAACACACACGCTTCGGATCTCCCTCGGATCCCAAGCTTCTCCACTACAACGCGCAAGACACACACAACACCTTGCTTGCCTGCCAAGAACTGGCACGTCGGATACAACGGGACTTCGGAACAGACACCAAAGCTTCCGCCGACTGCCTCCGGTTTTATTCTGACACCATCTGGTCATGCATCAGAATGTCAGAGTCGGGCATCCCCATGGACAGAGATGCCATCCAAGCCCTGGAGTCAGACCTCATGCGGGGTGCCGCTGAGGCAGTACTACAGGCAAAAGGACGCGGACTAATCCTCGAAGGGGAGGGCTCGGGCAAGAGCAAGGAAGAGTTCATGTCTGCAGTAGTGGGGGAGCTTGGCATTCAAGACGACCCGAGACTACAACTAACACCGAAGCAGGGGCTAATCAGCTTCTGTGAAGAGAACAGGAAACTACTATGCTCGATGCTATCCCCAGACAGCCCACACCAGACGACGCTTGCCCATGCTGCAGTACACAGCAAAGCACAGAAGTTAGTGGGCAGTTATTGTTTCCCTTTGCTGAGGCACAGGAGGAACTACCCGACCTCGATGGGTTCAGTCCTGCTGAAATCGCAGTGTTCAACGCCCACATGCGCACAATCGACATCGGATTTGACCTATCCAACGTGGTTCGTAACGCCAAGCCCGGCGAAGGACGGCCAGGGTGACGCCGGCGGCACAAAGCAAGGCCGCATTACGTGCAAAGGACCGAGTGCTCAGACGTTCCCCCGACCCATCAAGGCGTGTATCCAGAGCCGTTGGTGGGAGCATGGGGCGATCGTATCATTCGACCTCAGCCAGATTGAGCTGCGCGTTGCGGCACTACTGTCAGGCGATACGTCATTGGCCAGTGCATACAACGACGGCCTAGATCTGCACACGGATCGTGCCGTATCTATCTTCGGAGCAGGAGTACTTGAAGCCAAGTATGGAATGCTCTTCAACACAAACCCAGACTTCAAAGGACACGAGAGACAATGCGGCAAGAGGACGAATTTCGCAGACTTGTTCAGATCTTCTGCACCCACCATGAAATCAGCGATGATGGAGGACACTGGGATCGACTTCCCCATGAGCGTCTTCGAGAAGATTGTGGCGGACAGACCGAAGATCAGACCAGGCCTATGGACATGGCAAGAAGAGATGCTAAAGCTAGCGGAGCAAAGAGGTTACGTAGAGCTGCCGATAACTGGGCAATCAAGGTACTTCGTAGGTTTCTCAAAGACCGACCGCCAGTCGGAGGCAAAGAACCAGCTCAACGAGATCATCAACTTCCCGATCCAGACGACAGCAGGTAACACCCTGCTCAACATCCAGCATGAGTTGCACCGCAGCTTACCTGAACTCAACAGCCGGGATCCCTGGGCCCACATGTTCCTAAATATTTATGACGCGGTATACTTCGACTGCAAGTTAGACCGTGTCTCAGAGCTCGAGCAGTTGATTGATAATGCAGTACGTGAAGTTGTTGAACGTGGGTATTGGGCAAGACTGCAAGAACTCTACGGTCGTGAGATACCAGTGGAGTTTGATGTAGATGTATTGCAAGGATCCGAACGTGGTAGAGCGCCAGTTAGTGATGAGGAATCTTCTAGTGGACTACGGGCTCTCGATATCAGAAGTGGCCAGCCAAGTGGGCCTTTCCAAGAAGCGAGTCTATTCGTACGCAAAGTCAAGGAGTCTGCCCTACAACAGGCCTGTGAAACAGGGGGGTCGTAAGGAAGCACAGATCCTACGAATGATTGCACTCGGTCATGATTTAGGTGATGTGGCCGAGGCATTTGATATGGCCGTGCCCGCACTAGAAAATGTGATACGCTCTGCACGTGCAGCGCAGCTTTGTAATAGTTCAGGACACCCGCGAGAAGCTACCCCTTCTGTTCCCGAAGAGATTGGTGGTGCTAGATGACACAAGACCAGCCCACGAAAAGAAAGCGATCACTGTGGAACTACACACGGTGCGGCAAAAGCTCCCAACTGGAGACTATGTTCTCTCCGGGGCCGAATCAACGTGCATTGTTGAAAGAAAAGGGTCGCTCCTTGAAATCTCAAAAAACTGCCTCCACGGGGGCGACCGGAAAAGATTTATACGCGAGCTTGTTCGCCTCAGGGAAGAGACGTCACACCCCGTGCTGGTCCTTGAAGGCTCTCCTGCACAACTTCTGGATGGGAGTGAAGGGTCTCTCGCGGTGGACGCGTTGATCCGACTCTTACATGAGTACGGTTGCGAGCTTTTGCTGTTGCCGTCAGGTATTGCGAAACATCGGCGTGCCCTGGGTGAATGGGTAGCTCGCCTACTAATTAATAGGACTCTTCATGACAACCCCAGCTAGTACATGGCGCAACGCCTACATCACCAGCCGCCTGCCCTATTCGTCAGGCACCACTGGTCAGATCTGCTCTGCTCCCTTCGTCCTGAACAAGGCATTGGGCACTGCAACCGCTAACGCCGACCGGCCATTCGAGATCGCAAATGGCCTGATCACCGACGCCAGTTACTCAAACATCATCCCGATTGCTGTGCCTTCTGAGTATGCCATTCTAGAAACCTGGATGGTGATTGTGGGTAGTCATGACATCGACGATGACGACACCATGCCTTCACTTAGTATCTACGGCAAGACTTCGTTTGGCGATAATCATGATGGCAACATGCCTGATAATTACGCAACCATCACTGACTGGCCAGCAAGCCTGCGCGAGTGGTGGATGCCTTTGCCATTGACTGACCGAACCACCCCGTCTCTTACAGGCGTGGCTCATAACTATAACACTGGTGTTCGTTCAGAAGCTGCTGGTGGATTCGATGCAATTCCCGGCACTGGTTCCTTTGAGATGAGTGCCTACAAGTTCTCCCCTCGTACAATCCCTGTGCCTGGAGGAGCTGCCTGTACTGACAATGACCCCCATGAATACGTCGCCAAGATCGGTGATGGAACAGGGGTTGGTGCTTCTTGTTGTCCTTCACAGACGTTCTTCCTGAACGGGTCGGACACAATTCTTACTACCGTGAACGCTGCTCTCGCTGAAAATGGCGGGGGCACTAACTTTGACGGTGGTGCTTTTCTTATGGGCCGGTTCCACGGCTAACACATAAAGGATTTAGTTATGGCAATCGGAAGACCCGGACCCGGCCTCGGCGGCGGCGGCAAAAGCCCAAAAAGACCAGCAAAGCTACCAAAGCGATCAGGAAAACCAAAGGCTTCAAAGTCTCGAGCCGCCCGTAAGAAAAGGAACTGACATGACCTTTGCCGAGATGATGCCCATCATGAACGTGTTCGTTCTTGTAGCGGGTGCTGTCTGGTCGGTCGCTAAGATCACTGCTGCGGTGACCACACTGACAGCATCTGTCAATCGACTTGAACAATCGGTTGATAAAATGGAACGCAGACTATGCGATCACGAGACGCGCTTGTCACACTTGGAAGCCTCGCGCTCCTAAGTTGTGCAACAAAGATTGCTAGCGTAGGAGATGGACCCACCCTTCCCCCGGGGTGGGTTCCTCCTTTGGAGGGTCCTCAAGACCCCAGCCTCAGCCCCCTGACTTGGGTGGGGGGCGTGTCGATACTGGGTGGAATCACGCTAATGACTGTGACCCGCTTCCTGGGATTACCGTTACGAGGAGCGATCCCGCTGGTTGCGGGGATCGCTCTCGTGGTGGGGGCTTGGGCACTACAGAAGTATGCCGACATTGCTATATTACCGATCGCCATTACCAGCGGGGTGGTGGGATCACTGGCTGTGATAGCCAGCGCAAGAAAACTTTTCAAGGAACAACAATGGACTCTATTCAAGACACCTTCAATGCCTTCTTCGCTAGTACCGGAGCATGGTTCTTCTTCTACGTCCTCGGTGCCCTCACCGGATCAACCGTCGCAGGATGGCTCAAAGCCGTAGTTGGCAAACTGAAAGCCTGATATGCCCCCGAATGTGCAGGAGATAAAGCCCCCCGAAGGGTGGGGTGAGGATGCCGCACGCTGGTTGGAAGCGCACGGCATGGTGGCAGAGGTTCCAACAATACGCTCTTCGGACTATGAGTCCTGTCTAGCAAACCCATTTGGTTACTACCTCACACGACGCCTTGGACTATCGGATGCTCTCCGCTGGTCTGAGGCGTTGTCACGAGGGTCATGGTTTCACAAGCGATTCGAGTATTGGGATATACCGGATGAACAGGCCAAACCAATTCTTGATAGTGCTATCTCTTCTAGACAAGAAGAACTATCTGGTATGTGCGGTGAACTTGGTATTCAGTCTGACGAACGTAAGAACATACTTGACCGTGAAGAGCAGGACTTTCGTGTAACAGAGGCATGGTTCGAAGCTATCAAAGGTGAGCCCTTGAAGTGGATGAGCCAGCCACATTTCCGTTGCTTGGGTCAAGAGATCACAGGGATCTACAAGCACGACCGCTTCAAAGGTACACCTCTGGTGGCACAGTTCGACAGCTTACTGTACCACCGCGAACAGAATACTCTTTGGGTTGTTGACCTCAAGACCTGTGCAGAGTCCCCCACTGACAGGCTGCAGACGGTGGGCATCGAGTTTCAGACTCAACACTACATGCACGTGGCTCACTACCTGCTGCAAGAAGGTGTCATTCAGAAGCAATACGATCTGCCCGAGGACTGCACCCTCGGAGGTATGTCTCATATTGCTGTGCAAAAGCCAACGATTAACTTCGGCATGAATGACCGCGACTTCCTTGAAGATGAGCACACGCTTAAGTCTGGTCCTCGCAAAGGACAGATCGAGATTCGCCGTAAGTATCTGGGAGAACCCAGGTTCGAAAACTATGTCGCACGATGCAAGCGTTGGTACGCAGGCGAAGGCGAATACGAAAACAAGAAAGTCGACCGGGAAGAAAACCCTCCGGTAAATATTTCTTACACATACGGCAAGAACTTGCTTGACCCACACTTCGAGACTGAGTATCTTGAGCGGGTCGCGCTGATCCATTCCTTGGCAACGCGTAGAGCATGGCCTGATCAGTTTCTCAAGAGTGCCGGCGCCATCCGGTCTCACGGTAAGATCAGCCGGTTCGCACCGCTCTACCTTTGCCACCCCAAGGACTGGCCCAACATTGTTCAAGAGCTCAAACTGATAACCCTCCGTCGGGATGAGCACACACCCTTGGACAACACTGGACTGCATACCTAACCTCCACCCATGCAGTTCAATCCCTTCGCCGCACGCACCTGTTTTGGGTGCGTGCGGTCTTCTCTCCTATGAGACAACAACACTAATACTACAAATGGAAACAACAATGCCTACTAGATCAAACCCTTACGAGTGGATTGAAGCAGAAATGCTTGGCCGAATCATCGGTCCAAAGATCCAAGAAACTATCCGTCGTCGTGAGCCCAGCTCCGTAGCCGAAATGATTCGGCACATGGAGACTGACTACAAGATGGCTGGTGTCACCGCAGCACGCATGAAAGAATGGCTCGACAAACTGGGCTATGAAGTCAAGCAGCGTGTGGTGTTCGAGATCCCAGGCTCAGCAGCCGATGACCTCGTCCAGCCACAAGAAGATCACGATGGCGGATCGTTCAAGATCATCGAACAAAACACTGAAACCTACAACTATGCCTCCCGCCCTGTGTCTGACGCAGGTGGGATACAAGGAACACTATGACACAAGTAGATCTACAACATGGGAACACCGCAGCACAGCGGTTCTCCCGGCTTGGCGTGTCCAAGTCAAGAATGATTACAGGTCCGCGATCAATGTTTGCAATGATCAGCGGCCCGCCAGCAAGCGGCAAGACCAACTTCTTCATGGGTTGCGATGGCGCGTACATCATCAACCTCGATCAGGCATCTATGCCGGCTCGGGATCTGGACGACATCAAGTCAGGCGTATGGCCTGGCATTGACGATGACGGTCAGTGTGTTGATGTGGACGGTAGCACCTTTACCCTCACGTGGGAGAAGATTCAAGAGAAGGTCGACCTGCTGAAAGAGCTGGCTACCAAGAAAGAACCACGACCAGATATGGTTGTATTCGATACTCTCAGTGGCTTACTCAACATTGCTACTGAATACATTACTCGCAAGTCGGGTAAGAAAGACTTCAAGGAACTGGATGGCCGACGTGCATACGACGACCTCTACTCCTTGATACTCAATACCTGTCAAGATCTACGCCGGCATGGCTATGGCGTGTGGCTTATCTGTCACATCGTCAACAAGTCGGTACAGATTGGCGAAGACAGGTACGAGGAGCGACCACGGCTCACCATTACTGGTGGGTTCTGGCAGCGACTCTTCTGGCAGTTGGAACTGTCAGCGGTGATTACCGCAGAATGGGACGTCGAGACCATCGAGCGGGAGATCAAAACCGGACGAAAGGATGCCCAAGGTAATGAGATCATCCGCAAACGTCCTGAGACTCAAAAGGTAAAGAAGCATCACTTCACTATCAATCACCAAGATTACCTCGGCATCACAAAGGGGAAGGTGGACTTCTCCGACCTGCGTCTGGCACGTGAGTCAGCGTGGGCACAATTTGAATCAGCGTATACAGGAATTACTTCTAATGATGAACAATGAAACTAAGAATGCATTCGCAAACATGCAAAACACTTTTCAGTCCGCAACCGCAGAGTCGGGTGGCGGTACCCCATGGCCAGCAGCAGGCGAGCACCAGTGCTACCTGATTGGCATTCACACCGACACTGGTGAGTTCCGTCAGTCCGATGGACAGATGTTCCCATCAGCTACCATCCAGTTCGAGTATGAACTGTGTGACGATCCAGATCGCCCTAGCCCATTGCAGTGGCGTGGTGCAATCTTCAACCTCCCAACCAACCCAGGTCAGATCACTCTCGATGGCTCTAAGAAGCGTGCCGAGATTGAGATGAACCGGTTGAAGGGACACCTCTCTGTCCTCTTGGGCAGTGAACCAACCAACATGGTCGGCGCACTGGAGCAAGTCTCTGGTATGATCCAATCCGACCAAGCAGTTGTGTGCAACGTCCGATGCAACTACCGAGAAGTCGGTGATCGTGTCTACAAGACCGAGTACGTCCGAGAGCTCCTCTCGGGTGCTGCCTCCTGATACTCCCCCACTGCAGCCCTGTCCTCCCCTTCCCGGGGAGGCGGGGCCTTCAGGAGATGACCATGCCAAAGTACCAAGTAACATCCAGCGATCTGGTCGAGCAGAAAAAAGTCTGGATCATTGACTGTGAAAGCGAAGACGAAGCCCAAGAGATTGCGGAAGAGTCTGAGCCTCAATCCGTGCACATGATGTACTTAGAAGTACCAACCGAATGGGGAACCAGGGATGTCACACCGGGGTAAGAGTGAATACAACTACGGCCCTCGCGGAGGATTGTATAACAACAAGAGATGGACTGAAAAACATCTTGGCCAGGTAGAGACAATCAGGTGCCCTGAATGCGGAGAAGAAGATCCACAACATTTAGGCGAGACATTCAAAGGTAGCTATGGACGCGTCCACTACCGTTGTGAACATTGCCAGTATGTTTGGTCAGAGAAGGCTGTATAATCCGTGCGTGGGATCCGACTATTACAATACGCACCGCAGCACTGGAGATGACCCTCTTCCCGGGGGTCATTTTCTTTACCACCAAGGAAATATAGAAGGTCTTATCAAGTCAAGCAGTCGGTCATCTAGCCGACTAGCAGAACGAGATCTGTTACTAGACGCGATCAAAGAACTAGCCGTACCCGACAACGCAGTAGTGGGGGACAACCACTTCCGCAAAAGCGTAGACACTAAGGTGGGGGTGTGGCAGAACGACGGGGGGTGGATCGTCTTCAGCGCCAGCATTGAAGACGAGACGCCGCACGCGAAGCACAACCAAATGATCGAAAGAACAGAAGGCACCGCAGACCCGATGAGATGGGTGTCTTCATGTAAGTCTCTTGTGTGGTGGAACAAGCTAGGTGAGAACTCATCCTTCAGAGTACGTATGACCGCTGAGGTTATGAACTCACTGAACGATTTGAACGATTCAATCCCTGGAATGCTAGGGCCTAAGAGACACTCTTGTGCGTACCGATTGCAGGCGGACCTTGTTCAGGTTTGGGCTCCCCTTTAGCCCAGGCACTTATCTTTGGCCTAATGTCATCAACGATGATCTGGCCGATCCTTGAAGGACTAATGTCTAGCCGGCTGGCTATATCTATGCGTGACCTGTTCTCCATCAACATGAAGACAATCTTGCGCTCACGTGGTTCTAGGTCTATCTCGCTGAAGTCTACCTGCACACCAGAGCCAGAGATGTCAGGGGCAATAGACTCCAAGCAATCAACCGCAGGCGCACGCTGAACCCAGGTGCGACGACGCCCGCCCCCCTCTTTAGCTACCCAACGAATGCTCTTACCCAAAAAGCGTTGGTAGGCATACGACAGATCCGTGCGCAGACACGAACCCAAGAACACGGTGGGGGAGCCCCGCTCCTTGCGGTACTTCTCACGAAGCAAGAAGTCAGCACGCAAGAAAGACTCCGACAGTATGTCCTCGAATGTCCACTGCTCGAACCAGCGACTGCGCACAGCACGCTGCGTCCAGCGCACAAGAAACCCCATATGTTCCTCAGCTGGGCTCACTCTTCCTCTTTACCTTTACGGTTGGAGGGCTGATTCCCTATAGCTTCAGACACGGCGGCTTGGATCATCTGTTTGATCATACCCTCTTGCTCAGATGTAAATCCACATCTCTCTGGGACCGGAAGATTCAGAGCATATGTCTGAGTCTTACCGTCAGCGGAAAGATAGTTTCCGTCAGGCGCTCGTCGAGCACTTGTGAAACATCCCGGATTGAAGTTGGGATCACTCATCTTCTTCGTCCTCGTCTTCTTCTTCACCTTCTACCAAGGTGTGTTCTGACTCCCAGATGATGTCGTTCTTGATCTCTTCGAGTACACCAATCACGGCGTGTTTACCAAGGTCCCACTCGCTAGCCCAGTTCTGGCAGATGGTTAGTAGTTGTCGATACAGGACTTCGGCGGGGGGTCTCATAGCATTCTCTCCAATCGGGCTGACCAATTACGTGTGCGCATACGGTCGGGTCGATCAGTGAGACAGTCAATGATTCCGACTGCACTCCCCCACTGGGAGGTGTCC
>TARA_R100001460_G_scaffold41521_6_pt1 | contig 10769 bp, 15 predicted proteins | sample TARA_R100001460 | Tara Oceans TARA_R100001460 (sample SAMEA2622190) | marine metagenome | biome: marine biome (ENVO:00000447); feature: surface water layer (ENVO:00002042); material: "saline water (ENVO:00002010), including plankton (ENVO:xxxxxxxx)" | depth 5 m | reverse complement strand
GTTTGGTTAGGACTTTGGTTCAGCCCGTGGGTTTTCCATCTTGGTGTATGCCTCGAAGTCGAACTTGATTAACTCCTCATCTGTGTCCGGGACGTCGAACCACTCTTTTATCAGATCGTTGTCCTCACTGATCCGCTTGAAGTATTTCCAAAAGACCGGATCGTGGATGTGATACTCGTGGATGCTGTGGTCGTGGGGCGTGATGTGTATGCAGTTGACCCCGATCGCGTGACTCTGCCAAGTGTACTTAGTCGAGCCGAAGTGACCGTAATCCACGGTTTGTTTTTCGGACGTCTGGATTACGATGGCGGTGAAGAAGTCTGGGTTGCCCTCGTTTTTGACGGCTGTAATTTTAATTACTTGCATTGTAATTTCCTAAAAGTTGTTAAAGGACGTGGAGCTGATCTTTTTGTCAGCTTCTAAACACATGGTATCATACTTTATGTGTACTGTCAAACCCTTTATTTTCGGGGCTTTTAAGGATTGGGTCAAATTTTGAGGTTATCGAGGGGGAGTTCGGACTTGTCGAAGTCTTCGACGCACTTGCGGTAGGCGTCCATAAAATGGTCGGACACTGAGTCGGTTACCTGCCAATCTTCTTTCTTGAAATCTTTGCTTGGATTGACGTGTCCCTTACCGGTGGCGTTATCGAAGTAGAGTTGGGTTTGCCCACCGTCGGGGCCGAAGAAGAATTTCGGCACTCGGGGGATGGCATCAGAGCCGCAGACTACGGAGAGTTGTGTTTTTAACCAGGGCATTTTGCCGTTGTAGACGGGTCGGAAGAATACGTTGGGTTTTCCTAGTGTCACGAGGTGGGCGTCTTTGAACTCGGAGCAGGACCAGGCGGAGAGTTCCGCCAGGGCCCCGCCCAAGCTGTGCCCACATATCAACAGCTTTTTGGCCGGGTCCAGGAGTTTTCTGATCTCCGTCCAAACTGAACGATGGGCCCTGACGAAACCTGCATGACAGAGTCTACCTTTATACGGTCGAGGTAGGCTTAAAACGTTGTACATCCAGTCCCTGACCTGCTGTGTGCCTCTGAATACGACGATATCGAGATGCGGGGTCCGGTGGACAAAAGCCGTGGTAGACGTTCTGTCACACTCTACTTTGGTGGCTCCGACGATGTTGTCGTTATAGGCATTTTCAGCGTAGATGCAAGCGGTGTCTAAATTGTCTTCGCTGAATGACATGAGGGTTAGGGGTTACGCTTCGTGGTGTTTTTTGTTTTTTTCGGAAGCGATTTTTCTAATTTGTCGGCTTGACCAGAGTGCAGCTTAGAAGCTTTTCTAAGTTCTCTGATCATTTTACGTTTTTGTGCGTCTGTAAAAGTACCCATCCCCTAATTATAAGTAAAAAAAACCCCGGAACAAGTCCGGGGGCTAGGAATCAAGGAAATAATGAATAACTATACAGCGTTTGTTACTTTACGCTTGCGTCCAACGGGTGTCAAACGTTTGTCGGCGGTCTCCCAGCCGCGCTTATAGGACGCATAACGTCCTTTGCTCATATTTGGGTATGTTTTGCGGGCCGTGGTCAGTGAGGGGCACTTCATGTGTGACAGACCACTAGCCAGGAGACCACTATACCGATCAGTAGGACTTCCATCAGTGCATCATCCGTCTTTCTTCTTCTGTGATTTCAGGAAGATCGCTGCCCATTGATGCGGTCATTTGTTGCCAGATGACTTGTGGCAGCTCGACTTCCTCGGCTAGGGCTCCGGTCACGTGCAGTAGGGCCGCCAGGACGGTGCCTGACTCCACCTCTGCAAAATCTTTTTTAAGAATCTCCATAATTGCACTTTCAATCTCCTTGCCTTCTTTCATAAATTTCATAAATTTTGTGTCTACGTTCATGAGTCTGGATGCCTCCTGAGTTCCCAAGCGTAATCGGTCAGCTTGTTGAGAAGGTCTTCTGCTGAGAAGACGTTTTCTTTCAGTATTTCGGCAATGATACGTCGATCTTGTGCCATGAGCCGGTCGCAATGGTCGTCGTAGGCTCGGTCCTCGTCGATTTCATAGCGTGGGGTAGATTTGCCGTAGTCTTCATCTTCTACGCGCATGGGGTTATCAGATATGTCCTTCATTACTGGGGTCCTCCAAGGTTTGTTTGCATTCATTAAGTACAGATTGAGCGGTGTCCAGGGCTCTAGAAAGGGTGTGCGGGGTTTTCTTGAGGTCTGCTACATGCTCCAAGGTTTCTAAATCGTCCCGCAAGTCCACGACGTATTCCTGAGCCATGCGCTGAACCATCTTCAGTTGTTCGGTTGTGAGTATTAAGTTGTGGTTGTGTGCCATATGCCCTCCTGTGTAAAGATACACATAATATTCATATAAGAGTGCATAGTCAAATTGTTTTACACAAAAAAATCTGGTATACTTTGTGTATAAAGTTTGGAGACCAGTAATGGCTGAAAAGAAATACGATTTTGACAAGGTCCAGGCGGTACGCCATGCTCGTAACGAAGAGAAGCGTAGTATCAAGTGGATAGCAAACGCCTATGAAGTACCCGTTGATACGGTTAGGGATTGGATATACCGAGACCGTCGTGTCCGAAGTTAAAACCTTCGAATGTTCCCGTTGTGAGACTGATTTCAATATTGAAATTGAATATCACAGAAAAGGAGCGGAGGCAGAAATAGTGTCGCTGCTTTGTCCGGCTTGTTTTACTCAGATTCTTGAGCAGAACCCCGCTTTACAGACATATTTTGCAGTAGACCTGCCAATGTCCTTCGAAGTTCTTCATTGATCTGTTTTAGGTCCTCAACGGCGTCTGTCAGGTCATCTATTTTAGCGAGCTTTGATTCCAGCTCCTGCATTTCTTCCAGGGACTCAAACTCAACCGAAAACCTCATGCCCTGAACTCGGGCCGTGGGCGACCTTCGTCGATCCGCTTCTGCTCGACCTGGTCACTCAGGAATTCGCGGTCTTTCTGGCTCAGGTTCTCTGCAACCCAGGACTCGAAAATTATTCGGAGCTGCCCGGACAATGTGCGTCCCTCCACTTTCGAGACAACAAATAGTTGATCATAGACCTCACGTGGCAATAGCACGGATTTCCATTTGGTTGTGTCCAATTTCACTCTCCTGTATAAGATTATCGTATATTTTACCGCTTAACTTCGGAAAATTCACCCCAATTTGCACCCATTTCTATATCGCACTTGTTGGGTACAGCCAGGGGTAGCGCATTCTCCATCATTTGGGCCAGTTCTTTGGCCTGCTCCACAGACTCCACGCTGAAAGCCAGCTCATCATGCACCTGTAGCAGGGGCGTGGTCCCTGATTCGTAGATGTCCACCATCGCTTTTTTCGTCATGTCTGCGGCGGATGCTTGAATTAGCCGGTTGACCGCCTTGTAGGTGTAGGCTCTTTTAAGCCGGGTCGTTGGGCCGTAGTGGTTGACGGCCTCCTCGTAGGGCATGGCCTTGCTCATCTCGAACGTGTCTGGCTCCCACATATCAAACCGGCACTTGCGACCTTTCAGGCTGCGTATGGTGCCGTTAGACTTGGCGCTCTCGATGTGTTTCTGCACCCCTTGGGTCAGGCTCTTAACGAACGGGACGCGGTCGTGGTACAGCCTGGTGAGGGCTTTGGCCTCGTCCATGTCGATGCCCAGTTGGTCCGCCAGCTTGCCTGCCCCCATGCCATACATCATGGCTAGGTTGATGGTCTTTGCCTGCTTGCGTGGGATGTCTGCCATCTCTGCCACCATCGTATGAAAATCCATGTCAGGGTTCTCGGTGTAGCCTTTGACAAACTCCTCGACGCCTTCCATAGGCATCTTGCGATAGTCCCCAAATACCTTAGCGTAATGGGTCAGGATGCGTGGTTCCTGCTGTGAGAAGTCTATGGCCGCCCACTGCTGATCTTCTTCCGGTAGAAACAGTTGCCTGATCATCGGGCCCAGCTCCGGGTCGCGGGCCGGGATTTGTTGCATGTTGGGGTTGTTCATAGAAATGCGGCCTGAGACGGTGCCCCCGTCATCGGAGCGCACCTGATTGATGTGGCTGTGTACCCGCCCGTCTTTATTGACATGCTTGAGCAGTCCGTCGATGAATCCGCCCTGGGTCTTGTTCAGGTTACGGGCTTTAACGATGCACTGTGCCAGTTCATGCTCGTGATCGTTCAGGAATGCTTTAGTGAAGCTGGGAGAGCCCTTGTCCGTGCGTGGGTAGGTAAGCCCTACCTTATCGAAGGCTTTGGCTATGGAGGCAGCCGCCCAGATTTCTACGTCGGACCCGGCGATTTCTTTAATGCGTTTACGCATGGCCTTTTCACGCTTGAGCAACTCTTGTTTGGTCCGTTCAGCGCGGTCTACGTCAAACCGGATGCCTTGCATAGTCATGTCCACAAGGCACGGCAGCAGCGCAGTCTCCAGCTCCCAGATTTGCCATAGCTCTTCTTTGTTGAGCAGGGTCTTGTAGTGGTTCCACAGCTCCAGGGTAATCTCAGCGTCCACCTCCGCGTAGGGACCGACGAACTGGCTCGGCAGCTTCCACATCTCGCCTTTGGGGTCGAGTCCAAACTCCACAGCAGCCTGAGTCAGCACCTTCTCTGACTTGGTTTTGTTGAGGTAGTCGTAGCACAGCGCGTTGAGGCTGTAACTGAACCGGTTCTCGTCCAGAAGCGACGCAGTCAGCATGGTATCGATGATGCGACCTTTGACCTCAAAGCCCATAGACTTGATCCATCCCAGGTCGTACTGGGCGTTGTGCATGATCTTGTCTGCGGGGGTATTGAACACCTTTTGTAGATATTTGTTGATCTGCCGTTTGTCCATGTTGCCACCGCCAAGATGACCCACAGGGAAGTAGCCCTTCCAGCCGGGAACCGCAATGGCGTAACCCACCACCTCACCGTTGCTGGTTGGCCACCCAGGGCCGTTGGACTTGATGTCCGGGTCGCGGGTCTCGACGTCTATGGCAATCTCTTTTGCCTCTAGTATGGCTTCAGGGAACGGATGCTCTGGGGGAAGCCAGTCGGACTTTGGCGGAAACATCGCCATCTGTAGTTTACCCGTGGCCATTAGTGCTTCTCCAAATGGTCTCTCTGCCTATGGCTGGATTGAAATGTGTGCAGTGTTCGCAATACCAGCCCTTACGAGTGTTGGTTGCTGTATCCGCTACGGATGTAGCCGTCAGCCCACATTGCGGGCAGACGTTGTAGTAGAGCTTGTCAAATTCCTCTTTCTTCATATGGAATAGGCCCTCTGATAGTCCTCTGGTTCAACGATAAAGAGGTTAGACATAGTTCGTGTAACCCCCACGTAGAACACTCTGTGCAAATCATCGCCGGGAGTGTCCAGAGCTGCCTGCGTAAGGTCTGTGAATAACACCACGTTCTCTGCTTCTCCGCCTTTTGTCCCGTGAATCGTGGACAGTCGGATGCGAGGTATGGCGTTAAACTTTTCGCCGCGCCGCAGTAGAGCCGTGATGTATATTCGTTCCGTTGGTGGGATTTTGTTTAGAGCTTCAAACCAAGGTTCATCCTTGGACGCAAGCAGCCCGTGGTTTTCCACCAGTTTGTCGTATGTTAGGAGGTCTCCAGAATCACCAGTAATGGTCTTCTTGCCTCGCGCAATCTTTTCTCCATTGCCTGCCATATAGCTGTATACAGCCTTGGCAGATGAGCGGTAGATTGCGGCACCTTTACGCAGCCGTTCCCATGAGTTGACGGCTGTGGATAACTTTTCGGATATAGAGCGAACGCCGTTGCGTTCGAATAGATAGCCCCCGGACTTGAGTAGTTCCGCCACCGGAGCCAGCATGTAGTTGGCCTGTGCCATAATCAGCCAGGAGCCCTCAGACATGTCTAACATCCGCACGTCAGATATGATTAGGACTTCTCCAATGTCACGCTTAGGTTTGTATGCCTTGGGGAAACGGTGAACGATTCGCTTGGCAATGCCTTCTGCGAGTTGGTGTACTTTGCTTGGGATTCGATAGGACTGTTCGAGAACTTCACTTCCGCCCGGAAGGTTGATGAAGTGATCAACGTCTGCACCTGCCCATCGATAGATAGCTTGATCGTCGTCTCCGGCGCAGTACATTTTTTCTGATTTGTCGTCGAGGGCATGAGCTATGTCCCATTGTAGTGGTGATAGGTCCTGCGCTTCATCTAGGAAGCACAGCTTGAATGACGGACAGGTAGTTTCGTAGCTTTTGACAAACAGCGACAGCATGTCGGTGTAGTCCACCAGGTGGTTAGTGTCCTTATAGTCATCATAGGATGTGGCCACGTATTCAACCTCATGCCAAGTGCTGCGGATGTTGGACAGGTTGTACTGTGCCTTTAGTGATATTTTCTTGAGCCGCGCTAAGTTGATGATCGACAGTATCGGGTGTTCGCTGATACCCGCTTTTCCACCGTCCATATCCGAATTTTTTACTTGATTGAGCTGAAAGCCAATCATCGCACCCAACTCTCTGTAATGCTTTGCTTGCATTAAGTCCTTTTCTTTGATGTTGAGCATACGATAGGCAAAACTGTGCAGAGTCCTGAAATAAAACAGGTCGGTCTCTGGGTTGAGCTGAAACCGTTCTGAGGCCCGTTCCTTAGCTTCGTTAGCCGCTTTGCGAGTGAAGGCAAGAAAAGCTATCTGGCTCGGTTGTATGCCACTCTCAAGCGCCTGATCTACCATATTGAGCAGCTTGGTTGTCTTTCCTGTACCGGGAGGTCCAAAGATGCGAAACATTAGAATGGTGCTTCCACTTCTTTTGACCTTAATTCTGGCGTCTTTGCACCGGACGTGTATGTCTCGAACACAGGTATGCTCCACACCCTTACAGCTTTGCCGTTTATCTTTATGACAAGAGAATCGCCATCTATATCCCGAAGGCGTTGCGCTACCTTGTGTGACTTGAAGTCAAAAAACTTATTCTTTGTAAGGTAGGCCATGAAGTCTTTTAGTCGGAAGAACGTGCGGCCCTCTTCTTCATCTGTGTATGGACGCCGTAACAGGATTTCATCCTTGTTCTCAGCGTTCTGCATAGCGGTGCAAAACTCTTCCAATAAATCGTAAAACTGACCCGTGACACTGGCGTCTTGTGACACCTCGACAATGGCACCATCAGTCTCAGACATTTCGCCCAGCAATCCGTTGATTCGACCTTCCCATCGGTCTTTCTTAACGGACTGAGGCATGAAGTTCAGTTGCTCAACGCAAGCACGTTGAAAGGCGGTTTGATTCATTAAAGCATCGGTGTCGAGTTCAAGTGGGTGACCATTCACATCCATGAACCAGACCGGGGGTAGGCTGTTGTACTTACGCAGGTTAGCTATGGTCGCACCCGATACTGCGCTATCGATACCGTACTTCCTGGTCTTGCAGACCTCGGCATTACAATAGTCGCAGATCGGGGCGTCAGAACACTTGTAGGCGTAGTCCTTCTTGTTGAGCTGTTTAGCTACCAGAGTGACTTCAGGAAGGGGGAGGGGTGGGTCGAAGTATTTGGTATTGTACACCATAATCTCCGATTCCCAACTATCCGGGTACGCCTTACGTAAGTAAACGCCCACATTGAACAGACCATTGTTTCTACCGCCCTCTGATATTTTTTGACGACAGAGAGTTTGCAGGCAGGGTGGACCATCTTTGACAATGATGTTCTTTTCTTCAACGATAGTAAGTGCTAACAACTGCTCTTTGGTCTGAGCATATGTTTCGTGAAGCGCGAAAAACTCTTCAACTGTGGCGGACTGTCCATCGTCTTTAATGCCATACCGCAAACCCTCCTCGGAATCGTAGTACGGCATGTTCAAGAAGTTACCTACGTCACCTCTGTCGAGGTTCAGGCTCTTCTGTTTGGGGAATATTTCGCTGGTGCCGTAACCGAGTCCTGCGGCCACCGTCTGCAAGGTTTCCTGCATGTCTTTGGCGGACACCCAATCGGTTGTAAACAGGAAGCAGTGAGCCCCTCCTGACTTGGAGCGACACACCACTAACGGCAGTTTCAAACGCCGTATGTCCTGAATCAGCTTTGTTAGGTCTAGCGGATAGGTATCAACATCGATGCAACCCCATTTACAGTTGTTATCTTCGTTAATGGGTATGATGCCTATGGCATCTCCTTCGCCACTAAGGTGGCCTTCCCATAAGTCGTCTGTGCGCGGAGACTTAATAACCTGCGCTTTGCCAGTGTTCTTCCCGTTTTGATTCGTTCTATCAATCCGATAAGTGCCGTAGGCACACCGCAATCCGTCAAAAATCCCCGCGAATCTCTTCGCGTTATCCATATTATTTTCCGGGGAAAGGGGGCACTAGGCCCCCTTGGTTAGAACGGAATGTCATCAGTATTGACGTCTGCCGACTCATCCTGATGCTTGACGTTGACCTCACCAGCCAGGATAGACGTGGCAAACGCCTTGGCTGACTGGTAGATGTTAGCGTCCTCTACGGGGCCGTTCAGGCTGATCTCCCAGCCGTGCCACGAGCCCTTCGAGTTTTCCTCAGACACCGTCTTGAGGGCATACACGTGCGAGAAACGCGGTGGTGTAAACATACCGTTCTTACCCTGCATTGTGCGGGACTGAACCATAGAGTTCCACTTGCGGGATTTCTTGAGCTGCGTGGACTTCATCGCAATCAACGCGGTTTCCATAGTGCCGTCTTTACCAATGATGACGACAAAATGCTGATGGGTCTCTTCAAGGTACGAGCCTTGGCCGTCAACCACATACTCGCGGTTATCCTCTGAGCTGCGCTCAGTCTTGGGCCGTTGGTCGTCTGGCGTGAAGATGTTGATAGGCGCTCCGGTGCCAGTGCCTCGGGGAGCCCACTCAATGTAACGGCGCTGGTAGACACAGGGCACCACACTGATGCCTTCTTTGCCTTTCCAGACCTGACCAGTCACGGTGTTGTAGATGTCGCCAGCTTTGGCGTCGTCCAGGTCATCAAGGATGGGGTCCTGACGGGACAACACCTTGAGGAAGGGCAGTGCCACATCTTCCTGACCTAGTTGGCCAAGGCCGATACCGGCATCTTCTTCAAACACAGACGCATCAAACGCCACGACGTTGCTTTCTTTCTTTTCTGCTACTTTACTCATTATCTCGTTCCTTTCTTGATAGTTGCGCGTTGGCCCACGTATGCACCGAATAGGTCCATAGGAAATTCTTCACCGTTCTCAACACGCTCCTTGACAAAAGCCTTGAGTGTGCTGGGATGAACTTCTTCTTTCTGGGAGGCAGGGACACCGGCGTCATGCGCGACCTTGATAAAGGTCTCAGCCTTCTTGTCTTCACCGCGACCGAATACACAAGCGACGGTGTTCTTAATAATGTCGTCAAAGCCATTGGTTCTTAGCCAGCCAAAAGCCGCATCGCGGTTGTCTACCTTGATGTGCGCTCCATAGGTCGGCTTGAGTTCAATCTTGCTGCCGTCGTCCAGTTCGAACTTGGCCAGACCGATCTCATGCAACAGTGCCGGTAGGTCCTCGTCGGTCAGCTTGAGGAGCTTTTTCTTCTCCTCTTTGACACGATCTTCGAGACCAGACACCAATGTGGATTGTGCTTCGACAGCACGAGCCATCTCGGCAATAGTTTTCAAGCCTTCAGTGTTGATGCTGTGCAACTCGGAGGTCTCGGCTTGATCGGCCTCCATCTCAGCAAATAGATCATTCATATGTCATCCTCGTGGTTAAAGTGTCGTTTGAACACTTGAGCCACACATGATAATCATATAAACTCGTATATGCAACTATGAATTACAAATTTAAAACAGAACCGTATCAACATCAGCACGACATCTGGGAAAAGTCGTGGAGGGCCGAATATTATGCCCTCTTTCTGGAGATGGGTACAGGCAAATCAAAGATCGCTATCGACACGATGGGGGCGCTGTACCAGGCCGGTGAAATAGACACCGCGCTTTTGATTGCCCCCAAAGGTGTATTTGACAACTGGGTCCGCAAAGAAGTTCCCACACACCTGCCGGATGACATTGAATGTCGCATCGTGCGTTGGCAGCCCAACTTTACGCAGAAATTCACAAACGAAATTAAAGATGTGGCGATACGCGGCGAATCTAAGGCGCTGCATATCCTGGTCATGAACATTGAAGCGTTGTCTACAAAGAAGGGAGCGCAGAGCGCGTACCGGTTTCTACAGCGCAATCCCAACAACTTTTGCCTGATAGATGAGTCCACGACCATTAAGAACCGTCAGGCCAGTCGCACGAAAAACGTCATGGCTTTGACGGGGGTGTCAAAATACCGGCGCATACTAACAGGCAGTCCGATCACCAAAAGTCCTATGGATTTATACAGCCAGTGTGACTTTTTGCACAGCGACGCTCTGGGTTTTAAAAGTTTTTACAGTTTTCAGGGTCGGTATGCGGTGATACAGCGCCGGTCTATGGGACATCGCAGCTTTCAACATATTGTTGGATACCGTAAGCTGGACGAGTTGACTCAAAAGTTAAACGGCTTTTCTACCCGAGTCCTAAAATGTGAGTGTCTGGACCTGCCTGACAAAGTGTACACACAGCGTGAAGTACCGCTGACCACAGAGCAGAAGAAAGTCTACAACCAAATGAAGGAAATGGCCCTAGCCCAGGTAGAATCCGGGGAGTTGGCCACCACTCAAAGTGTCCTGACCCAGCTAATGCGCTTGCAGCAGATAGCCTGCGGATCATTACGCACCGATGACGGTGAGATACAAGATATTAAAAACAACCGAATGACTGAGCTGTTGGCCGTGGTCGAAGAAGTGCCCGAAAAGGCCATAATATGGGCTACCTTTACACAGGACATTCTGAACATACAGGAA
>TARA_R100001460_G_scaffold15640_4_pt1 | contig 10847 bp, 7 predicted proteins | sample TARA_R100001460 | Tara Oceans TARA_R100001460 (sample SAMEA2622190) | marine metagenome | biome: marine biome (ENVO:00000447); feature: surface water layer (ENVO:00002042); material: "saline water (ENVO:00002010), including plankton (ENVO:xxxxxxxx)" | depth 5 m | reverse complement strand
AAAATCGATTGCACTTTTTATTGCTTCCTCTTTTGATCCAAATCTTTGTCCACCTAATGGATAAGACGCACCTTGATCTGAAAGCAATAGACTAGCTGAACTAACCCATTGATTAGGAGCTACTTCTAAAGCTTGTACTGTAGCATCGACTACTTTTGTTATTTCATAATTATCTTCTGGCTTAACATCATTTCTGCTGTACACCCCATTTTCATTTGGCTCTGGGAAGTCGCCTTTTACTTCTTCTTTTTCTGTGGTTCTTGGCTTTGTATCGACCGATCCAGTATCATCGCTCCCTCTCTTGCTGATTGGAGTTTGAACTTGTTCGCTGCCCTCTTTAGTGCCTGACTCATTGCCTTTTCCTTGGTCATCTCCGAATAGGCTTTCTTGTTCGTCTTTTCCACCTTTTCTCTCCTTTAATGTTTTTCTTCTCGCGCCTTGTACTACCTCTTCTGGTTTTACATCGACTGCGAACATTTGGTTTTCTTGGCTAACATTCTCTACTTCTTGGATGTAATAGTCCAGAACAGTTTCCATAAATTTCTGAGAAGTAGCTCTAGTTAATTCGTCATTATAAAAAGCTCTGAGTAAAGCTTCTTCAATGGGGTTTAATTTTGTGTCGAAAGCATCTGTTTGATTAAGGTATTCATTAGGTTTAACACCTTTCTCTCTTAGAGAACTTATTAACAATGCAGTATTTGTTAAATTATCTGTTATATCAAATTCTGGCTTTATGTTTCCTTTAGATATTTTTGATTTTAACTGAACATACCTTGGTGCTGAAGTTATTAATGCGTTAGTTAATGTTTTAACATTGTCATTCGTACTCTGTATCATTTTCCGAATAGCAACATTATCTCTAAATGCACTTGCCAAAATAGCACTTTTCATTCGTGTTACGGCTTGATTAGTTAGTTGCCCATCAGAAGAAAATTCTTGCATTTCATTGTCTGTCACAACTTTACTAATAAATGCACTTACAAAATCAGCATTGTCTGTACTTGTAAGATCGCCCCCTTTGTATAGGTTTACGATATCTTCACCCATTGCATTAGCATCTCTAACGGCACTTTCCGTAGCAGACATTGAAGATATAGCTGGTCTGTTAGCCAGATCTGCAAACTCGCTTAGATTATCAATAGTTAAATTGGAATCTGTTAATCTTCTAACCAGCAAAGGCTGTTCATAATTACTTAATAGCTTTGCTACATCTTCCTTTACTTTGGGATCTGAAGGAGAAACTTTTAAATCTTTTGCTATTTTGTTTGTAAGAAAACTTTCAAGCTCAGTTTTATACTTTCCTAGAGAAACATCTTGATCTTGATATACCTTTGTCATGGTAATAACTCTGCCGTTTCCAGACATAATTGTTCCATCTTTGGCAATAATTGGTGTTCCATCCCCAGTTGTAGGACTATCCATTAATCGTTTAGGATTAAATATTTTTGGAGTGGCATTTCTCAATGCGTTTACTTCAGACTCTTTTGTAGTCCTATCTCTTGGTTGTAATTTACCTTCAGCTTGTTTTAGTTGCCTAATATCAACTAATACAAATTCTGTGCTGTAATATTTTTCCCCTACTGGAGTCTGTGTTTGCTCCTCTTCTTTGTTTCCAGTTAAAGTATTTAAGCTAAATCCTATTTCTTTATCTGGTGGAATTGTTTGAGGGTTATCGATCTCTAGCGTTTGTGGTTGTTCAAAGTCTTTCTTTTGGTCAATTTCTTGTGAAGCTGTTTCTTCAACTCTTTCGGCTGTTAATACCTTACTTGGGTCAACATCTGATAGCTGTTGTGGATCTGATAAACGTCTAGCCAAACTTTGTATCTCAAGATCATACTCTTTTTGTGCTTCTGCATCTCTTTGAGCATTTCTTGATTGATTTAAGTTTGCTGCAATTTCTACTGAACCAGGTAGAAATTCGGCTGCTGTTTCCACAAGAACATCACCCTCATTAATATCACCTGGTTCTCTTTGACCTATAATTATCTCACCTTGCTGGGCAGCTCTTTCGCCAGCACCACCGAGAATACCTTGGACTCCTACTTCTGCAATTGATGCAGCAGTAACTTTTTTCCATCCTTCTTTTAAAACTGGAGCTACAATCTTTCCAGCTAATCCCATTGATAAAGCGTCAAATACGGCTATAGGGATACCTCTGGCTTTACCTTTTGCTCTTGCCTTCGCCCAAAACTCTTGGTTATTTACTAATGCTTTTACTTCTTCTTCATTGTCTAAATCTATGCCGAGTTCATTGATCTCTCCAGTTAGTACCAAAGAGTATTCTGTCGCAAAAGAAGCTGGACTTGATAATATTGCTCCAGTTATAGGATTTGCAGTAACAAGTGTTCCGGCAATAAAAGAGCCTATAGCTGGTGCTGAGGTAACAAGAGATTCACCAACCACCGAAACCATAGCTTGAGGATTTTTCATGATAGCTTTAAATGACTCGCCCCAACCCTCTGCGTCGGATATTTCTTTAAGTCCTTTTTGTATATTCTCTGGAGCTTGTGGGTAAACTCTGTTTAACTCAGCCATTCTCTTGAAAAAGTCTTCAGGATCTTTAAAACCTAACTCCATACCAATAACATTTGCTACGTTCTTAAGATTTCCCCAACCTCTGTTAAGAGCAAAATTAGAAGCTTTGAATGTGTTTCCTTTGTAAATCAGCATTGCTGCTTCAAGCTCATTAACTTTTCTAAATCCAATAAAAGGAACGCCACGTTCTATCCATGTACCATCTTTCATTTGTACAACATTTGTAAAATTTGGATTCTTAATATTGAATATCTTATCCCTAATTGCTATAGCTTCTGGATCTTTGCTTTCCAATATTGTCTTGTAATTGTTTCGTAGTTCTTCCTCTTGCTTTTTAAATTCATTGTTTATTCTTTTATTGTTTTCAAAAATCTTTTTGTCTTGCTCAATATTTTCAAGCTCCTTTTCCAAAAACTTATTATCTTGAAACGCAGTATCAAAAGTAGACTGATAAGGCTTTAAGGTATTTCTTACTTCTCCCTTATCTTTTTTTAATCTTTCAGAAAGACTATTTGGCTGTTCCAAGGACGGCACATCTACAACATTGTTTGAACGCAACGTAGAACTTCTGTTTTGCGCTTCTTTTATTGCTTCTTCTTGCGTATCAAATCCTTTGCCATCAGTAGGTATCATTTGTGGCAATAGAGGTCTATTGTTTTCAATATTCTGCTTTAGTACGTCTTCCGTATATTCTCTGTTAGCATATATACTTGGAACATTATAAAACTTATCTCCTATAGGTATTGTTCTGGATAACTCAGAAACTAATTCGCCACTAGGCGTTTCAAGAACTGGTCTTCCAGCATTTGTTATTTCGCCAGTAGGATTGCCTACTAATCCATCTCTAGCATTAGTATCTAGGGTTGGTGTTTCTACTGGGTCGTCATTAAAAAACCCAAATGATCCGTCTGTTGGACTTTGTGTTTCTATTTTGTTTTGTAATGGTGCTTGAATTGACTCGTCATCAAAAAACCCAAATGATCCGTCTGTTGATGAGGTATCAGTTTTTATTAATTGTTGTTTTGGTTGTTGCTGTTTTGGTTGTTCTTCTTCTTCATCGTCAAAGAAACCAAATGATCCGTCATCCATTGCTTATTCACTTTCTGCAATGTATTGTATAATTTGTTCAACTATATCTTCACTATAGCCAAAAGTATTCTTTAACATATTTTCAAACTGTTCTTGCTTACTAGCAGTAAATTTATTGCTATTATTCAATGCTATTGCTCTATCTAGAATATAGTTTGGAACATTCTCTCCATCCTTAAACATTGACGCACCGAAATTCGTTGTATCAGTAAACAGAGTTTGTCCTACTTGCTGGTAGGCTTGTGAAAAACTCAACTCAGGATTAGATTTTCTTAAATTGTCTATACGTTGTTTAAAATCAGATCTCATCCAGCTTAAAACTTTAGGACTTGGTAATTGACCCTCAGTAGTAAAGATAATCATGTCATCTTCAAACTGTTCATTAAATTTCCTGTTTTCATCAGCTTCTTTAGTTGCGCTTGTTCCAGATTTAACTCCCTTTAGAACATATCGACCAGTAGTCGGATCTTGCCTTACGCCTAATTCTTCAGCCAATTTTTTACCCATACTGACTGTTTGACCTTCATTAACTTTGACAATTATACTATTCGGATCAGTACCACCATCTATTATATACAATCCTTTGTATCTGCCCTCAGTTTGCTTTGGTATATTTTTCTCTCTAGCAAGTTCCTCGCCTATAATATGAACTTGGTCAAAGGTTGTGGTAATTGGTTGATTTTTAAATTTCCATTTTACAGTTGCATTTTTCATCTGCTCAATCTTCATTCTGTTTTCTTCTCGGAGTTTTAACATTTCTCTTCGTAATGCAATCTTATCCTCGCCTTGAGCTTGGTCTAGTTTGAGCTTGTTTTCTGCAATAATCCTATCGGTTTTATCTTTTGTTTCAATCTTAAGAGTTTCAATTTCTTTTTCTAAAGCTCTATCCAATACTTTCATTTTTGTATCGTGCTGAAGCTTGTTATTTTCAATTAACTCTTCTGATAACAATTGAGATTTTTGCCTTTCTCCCAAACCTCTTTCTTCCATAGTTTTAAGAGTTATATTGTTATCCATCTTTTCTCTATTCTCTAAAATACTAGCATCACTTTTTATTGTTTGAACATCGCGTTTGGTTTGAGCTGTTATCTCTGCAAATTCCTTTGCCGATCCCATATCAAAAAACTGTCCAAGTGACTTACCTTGCAGAATTCTCGCAATTCGATCATTAGTTTGATCGCTATTTAAAAGTAAATTTTCAATAAGCTTGCTTCTTGTCATATCTTGAATATTTTTAAACCCAGAAGTAGCTTGGTTCATATTGCTGGGTTCACTACCGAACATTGTTCCAACAATTCCTTTTAACGCTTCTGGGCTATAATTAATTGGTGCTTGACCCTTGTAAGGGATCTTTTCCCCAATATCACCCATTATAGCAGTTGCCATTCCTGGACTTACACCTTGACCTTTAGAAATTAATGGATCATCAAAAGCAACATCTTTCTCGACATATTCACTCATAGGAAGAACAAGTCCAGCTAACTTGTTTACTGCTAGTGGATCGCTCAAAATAGCATCTTTATTTAAGTTAAACGCTTCAGATAATGCAGTATTTGCTGCTTCTGTTTTTGTTTGTTGATTTCGCAATCGAGCCAAAGCATTACTAGCACCAGCTTGAGCCATACTTGCTTGACCTCTTGCTATTGCTGCATCGTCGGACGCTGATCCAATTAAAGCTCTGGTAAGATTGCCAATACCAGCAGATAAAGCTGGGTCTAGTGCGTAGGGGTTGTATCGTGTTGCCATTATTTTTTCAATCCGTAACTTGTTCCAACTCGACCACCAGCAATAAGAAGTTGTGCAAGTGGACTGTAAGCTAACCTATTTGCTGCTTCCAGCTCTGTTCCCAGAACACTTGAGTCACCTTTCATAAAGTTACCCATCATCTGAGAGGTCAATCCACTACTTGTAAGCTGTGGACTAATTTTATCAGACAAGAACGTACCAAATGAGTTTAGCTTTGCTAAGTTTTGGTTGTCCTGTGCAATCCGTGTAAGAGCTTTATCTAGCTCCATTCTATTTGTATCGGCAATAAGTTTAGGCACACCACTTGCTGTACCTGTGGGAACAGCGTTTCTGTCGGTCACATCTCCATACAAAGTATTCAAGCGTGTTGATTGATCGTCCATTCCAGATGAAAACTGATCTTGATTGAACATACCAGTAGATTGATCTATTGCTTTTCTGGCTTCTTGCTCTTTTGCCATTCGTCTTTGCGTATCAGCACCTATGTATGCTTTTCTTGCTTCACTCATTCTATTTGCTGCTTGATTTTGCATCATTGCACCAACACCTTGAGCTGCTGCACTTGCTATTAAAGTTGGGTTACACATTATGATATTACCTTTGTTGCACTACCTTGATAGGGGGTTTGTATGCCCAAACCAGCGAAAGGATTATCTTGTCCCATCATGGCTTGAGAAACTGGACTTGGTGTTCCAGAAAATGTGGCTACTGGATCTTCCGTAGCTGTTTCTGGAACTTTTGCGAAATCAGCAAAGAAATTCATGCTTGTTTTGGTATTCGGACTTTTTAATTTTTTAACGCGACCAGCTATATCAAAGTTTTCTATATCTGACGTTTGTTGATTAATGCTATCTACATCGGTAGCTCCTCCAACTAATGCAGACAATTGATCGGTTAACTTTTGTCTTTCTTTTTCTACCTGGTCACGTTGCGTTGTAGTGTAACTTAACGCATTGTCTGCCAATCTCTGAGATTCAATACCTTTTTGTGCGTCTAAACTAGCAATTTGTGCATCTAAATCTGCTTGTGATAATATTCCAGCACTCTTAAATCCCTGGTATATACCTCGGAGAGCATCATCATAAGCACTTGATAATAATGGGTCGTTAAAATCGGAGTAACTTCTGCTGAGATCATCAAAATAGTCATCATTAAACATTTCAAAAGCTTTTGCTAGTTCTGATCGTTTTCTTGATAATGCGCCTGATCTTGCTGATCTTGCTTTCTCTAATGGTGTAAGAGGTCTGTCTTCTGGCCCACCTCTACCATAATAAGCTTCTGTTTCTTCTGGAGTAAGACCCATAAAAGTTTCTCTTGTTGGTACTGGCGTATCTGTCCCTGGTATTGTATCTGGAGCAAATCCAGTATAGGTAGATCCATAAGAACCATCATTAAAGCCACCTTCACCAAACAAAGATTCAAATATACCCATTAGTTCACCACCTTAGAAGAGTTTGACGTTCCAAATAAACCAGTAGGATACTTTGCCATTTGTCGTTTTTCTAAATCTGCTTGTGTAGCAAGACCTTCAGTTGCACCTAAAAACAACGTACCCAATGGAGAATATGGTGGTAATTCTGTTAGTGCTAACGCTCTATTGGCTGCATTTGCAGCTATCAAAGCTGGATCAGCAAGTGACATATTCTGGCTTTGTAGGTCTGCTTTAGACGCTTCTATGGATTTTCTTGCTCCAGATCCATATTCTTTTGCTTTATCAGCAACACCTCTAGCTTGTAATCCATACTGCTTTTGTAAATCAGCAAATTTTCTAGCGCGAGCTGAACTATTTAATAAGTTAGATCGCGCTAGTGCTAGCGTTAGTTCGCTTACAGCGTCATTGTATTGATCGTCTAATTGTGGCGTTGCGTAATCTAGGTAGGACTTTTCTCTATCTGCATAAAATTTGTCGTCAAAACCACTAAACGCATCGTCTATCTTTTTTCTTCCAGCTCTTATCCGACCTTGCCGAGCTTCTTCTTCTGCTCTTTGTCGAGCAGCTTCATCTCTCATTGCTCCAGCACCACCATCACCAAAACACATTACGCTATCTCTCCTCTTTGCCATTTCAATGATCCTGGCTTTTGATCTTCTCTTACATAAGAAAAAGTGTAGAAATTTTCTTTATTTCTTCCGTATCCAGGTATTTTTTTCTCTTTTTTCAATCCTATAAACTCCAGCCACTTATGCACTTGTTCATATCCCTCAATAGATTGGCACTCAACCCTATGCGCTTTTGCGCTATCTAATGCTGGTATTATATCTCGAATAATTGTCTTTGTCAGAAACCCACCGACCTTTTTTATTTTATCTGTTGCAAACATTCCTAAAGTCCAAACACCTGGACGCATTGGTATATATGACAGTATGGCAATAGGATCATCAGCATAAAAACAATAGACATTATCGTGATCGGAAAGACCATTTACTAGAAATTGTGCTAATTGGGTTCTATCTTCTGCCCACGATACGCAAACTATTTCATCGTAATCACGACTTCTCATGTTCATTGCCACATAATGTATATCCTCTGGTGTTGCCTTTTTAAACATTATCCAGACTCACTTTCGTTAAAATGTATTGCAAGATTACCAATCTTGGCTGATCCAGTAGAAGAACACGTTAAACGTGGGGCAATATGCGTTGAATAACCAACGATTGTAGCTCGACCTTGACCATACGTTGTGTTTGCAACAGTTCCAACGTCTTGTAATACTGTTATATCTTGTGGATCTGTAGCTACTGATATATCCCAAGTGTTTTCACAAGTCATATCGAGTGACGTAAAATCCTTAAATGATGCTGGTCTACCAGCGTCAAGAAACGGCATCTGTACTGTTACTGTAGAGTTGTCATACGTTGTGCCGTTAGTTCCTCCTAAAGAAAATAGCTTATTTCCACTTCGGCAAAGTATTTGTGATCCGTCAAATGCCCATTTGTCTATAACAAAACCAGGCTCATAGATAGACCAGGCACTTACTTTAGAGCTAGGAAAGTAGCTAAATACATACACCTTACTTCCTATCGCTAACAAGTACCGACCATCCTTTGGTTCGTGTATTGCTGTTCCTTTTCGCGCATTAAGTATATTTGACGTTATTTCTGCTACTACCAAATCGTCTATTGGATTTCCAATATCGCCTACGAAAGCAGCGTTAGAGGAATCTCTTGCTCTTAGACTTCTTATGCCAGACTTCGAAAGGTAGAACACATCATTGTCACCAAACTCAATAACGCTATCTGGTGCAATTGTACCAGTATTATTAAGAACTTGTATTTGCTGGTTTTTTGTTTCATCGGCATCCACAAACCAAATCTGTATAGCTTGTTCGGCAAGTACAGCAACATTAGAAAAATAATTAGCAATAGCCTTAAGATCTTCTGATCCTCTTGCATTGTTTTGTAGGTTTATAAAACCAGCTCCAGTAGATCCAGTATTCCAATCTGTCGGATCATTAACACTTGAGAAGTGTAATAATGAGTCCGACAAAGAATACATCTTACTCTTTACTGGACGTACAAACTCACCAGGAGTGTACGCTGAAGAAAGACTAGAATCTGCGCCACCATCTAAGAAATTTTGTGATGTTGGTTGAAACTGTGTTGTGACATTGCCGGAAACTGTTATAGCAACAACCTTGTTGTTAAATGACGTTCCTTCAGCTTTAGATATAATATTTACAAACTGATTGACAGCCGTTGCTTCATATTCTGGAGAACTTGCAAAATCGTTTATAGCAAGAGCTATTAAGTTTGCTGTGTTAGTGTTGGATGTTTGCCACGCTACTTGTGATCCAATTATTGATACACCGTCGACAGTAATATCAGTAACAGCATTATCAATGCCACCAGAAAAATGATTTATACTTCCAACAGTAAATTGATTTTCGACACTCGCTACTATTTGTTGGCTATTAAAAGAAATACCATGTGTCGGAGCAGTAATTGTGATTGTGTTTGTTGACGCAACAGCAGTAAATCCACTTGTGCTTGTGTAAGCATTTATAGCGTTGGCAACAGCCGTAGCCGTTGTGTTATTGCTACCAGTATGCTGGACAGTTGTATTAATAATCGCAACATTGTTAACTGTAAGTGTTCTTAGAATATTGCCAGAAACACTTGTGCCACCAGTAACTTGAAACGATCCAGTTGCACTTGTGCCACCAAAAGATCCAGCCGTTATCTCGAATTGGTTTCTTGCTCGACCATCAAACCAGTCTGTAATTCGAGTGCCGTCATAGTAATGAAATATTCTACCGTCAGCAAATCGAGCAGCAGCATATACCTTGCCGTTAAAAAAATCTACCGATAGAACTTGTGTTAAAGCTTCTCCACTTGGATGCTGTAATCTGACATAATTGATATTAGATGGTGTACCACTAGCGAAAGATACAGAAGAAGAAGCAACGCTACCAAAAACGTATATCTGACCTCCTGACGCTGCCAAACCAGTTGTATTGGAAGGAAGAGTAGCCAACTCAACAAAAGCATTGCGTTTTTCAATTTCGCCACCTCTTGTAATGTGTGCATTAGTAAGAGTAATTAAAGATCCAGGAGTAGACGTTACATTCATCCTTCTTGCGTCTAATCCGTTCCTAAAATCCTCCACTAAGATGTAAGGCATCTAACACCTCAATTATTTGCTGGTGCTAAATAGAAAGGATGCCTTGGTCGATGTACTCCTTCTGGTTCACCACCACCGATAACAAATGTTTCCGTCTTTGCGTTTCTAGCTTTTAGTCGAGCATAATGTGCTGTTGCTTGTGCAAGCTTTTGTTGTGCATCAGCTTGTTTTTGCCTAGATAATATTTCTGAAGCTGCAAAAAGAACAATCAGTTGGTCATCTAAATCAGCCGTATCAGACTCGGCTACTAAAGGCGATAGATTGCGTATACCATGTATTCTTACGGAGTCCGTACCATCAGCTTGACTATTGTTTGCTGGTACTGGGAAAAACTCGATCTGGTTATTTTCAAAGTTGTCATATCGTCGGATAGGGGTAGATCTTTCATCAGCATCGCTGTCGTACTGATTATATTCATCAGCTCCTATGCCGTAATGTAACTTCGTCCAGTTATCACCATGTTTTGTTTCTACTCGCGTTATTCTTTCAAAAACAATGTCATTGGGCAAATCGTAGTATCTTTGACCAGCATTTATAGCTAGATCACGTTTTACCTTAAGAAAGTTCCAATTGTAATCATCCCATAATCTTCTTTGGACTCTTTGTAATTGGTTAATCAGAACGTCCCTAGTAGCCTTACCAAGACTAGGCTGTAAAGAGTGACCTACTTCAGCTCGTAAGTCGTTTATTAAAATACCGAGTGAAGTACCTCTTGCCATGTTATGCCTCTACAAATGCTTCATTTTCTGGAGTTGATGGATCATCAGGTATGTAATGACCCTTATCATTCCTAGCTCTTTTGACTGCTTTTTTCTTTTTTGCAGGCGTTTTTTTAGGCTCTTTTTTCAAATCATTC
>TARA_R100001460_G_scaffold40907_1_pt1 | contig 10889 bp, 6 predicted proteins | sample TARA_R100001460 | Tara Oceans TARA_R100001460 (sample SAMEA2622190) | marine metagenome | biome: marine biome (ENVO:00000447); feature: surface water layer (ENVO:00002042); material: "saline water (ENVO:00002010), including plankton (ENVO:xxxxxxxx)" | depth 5 m | reverse complement strand
TTTGTGCCGATTTGACATGTGGGAGCCTAAGACTTTTGGCTATAAGAAGCCTATGAAGCATGAAGATGCAGAACGAGAGTATGGACCTATGATCCGTCGAGCGTTTACCTACAAGGCATTGAACCGATTAATCCAAGGTTCGGCAGCCGATCAAACAAAGAAAGCGATGGTGGATTGCTACGAAGAGGGTCTTGTGCCGTTGATTACAGTGCATGACGAACTTTGCTTTTCTGTCGAGAGCGATGTGCAGGCACAGAAGATAAAGAAGATTATGGAGACAGGATTGGAGTTAGCCGTACCCAGTAAAGTTGACCAGGATATTCAAGCTAACTGGGGGGACGTTGACTAAGTGCTTGAGCGAGTGCTTGTGTTGCGGGATCTGGATTTACGATAGGATTGGTAGGATCGACGTTTGCTGCGGGGGTACCACCAAAAGCGGGTGCCACGTTTGGTATGGCTGATTGCACAGCAGATCCTAGGGGACTAGCAATATTCTGATCTATAAACCGCTTCTCCTCTGGGCCCACTAAGTTTACGGGACCTTGTGGAGATGTAGTAAGATCAGTGCCTACCTTTGAACCTATGGTTACAATATCTCTCGCTAAAGAACTAACTAAGTCTTCTCCTGGTTGCCTAGAAGAAGTCATAACTTTTAAAGCGAAGTCTGATCGTAAAGCTTTAGACATAAAATTATAGAAAAATATAGAACCTAGGGTAGCGATAGGATTTGTCATGAAACCGAATATAGTCAGACCTAAAGCGATGGTTGCAGGGGCAAGACCACCCTTACCTTTTAAAGGCTGATCAGATGCTCTTTTCATTACTTCAGCAAGTTGAAATAACCGATCAGAAGTATCCTTACCAAACATAGCAACAATTGCTTCTTCGCCATAATCAGTTGATAAAGTTTTTTCTAAATTATTTCCTAGCTTACCAGACAAAAAATCATCAGAAAATCTTGGCTTACTTACATCTCCCATAGATCTAAGTATTCTTTTCATGGCTTCATCTTGAACTGTTTCTTTCAAGCGTTGATGATTAGGTAAACGAATTGTTTCGTCTCCTATCTTTATATTGTTGTTCATAAAATCTCTAAGAAGAGGCGTGGTTTTTTTAGAAAATAATTTATTCATAATCTCTTCGCCATCGCCAGAATTAAACGCTCTGGCTAGAGAATCCTTGTCCACTGCCTTCTGTATCTCTGTGGCTTGCCGTAGTCCTTTTATCGCTTCTACTAGTGGTCTATCAGCAAACTCATTAAGTGTTTGTTGATTTATCTCCACCCCAGTAGATCTCAAGATATTACTTAAATCTTTTATTTGCTGTAACTCGCCTCTAAACAAGACATTCTTTGTTGTGCCAAGTTTATCTAACTCTCTAACTACTTTTAATCCATCAAGAACATACTCTCCATTTTTAAAACTCATGGAATCTTTAGAAGTTAATACACGATTCAAAAATGCTCCCGCTACTTCTTGACGTACAGTCTCTCCTCTCGTCCCCGCAGCTTCCCTAAAACTTGTAGATCGAGCAAGTCTTTCTTGAGCTGCTTCAATTCCTTTTAATAAACCACTATTATCTACACCCGTCCTAGCTAATTCTGCTGCTTTTCTTTCTGCTGCCTCGATAGATAAATCTTCGCCCGCAAAACGCACTGTGATTCTTTCTGGACCTATACCTGCAGGCTCCACACCTTTTACAGCGTTTAAGAAGTCAGTTAAATCTTGAGGTCTATCCGATTTTACTATCGTGTTTAATACTTGATCTACATCAACAATTCGTTTGCCATCTCTTGCATTTTTTATGATGTTTTGTGCCAGAGGACTTTTAAACATATTTAGACCATCGGCATAATACTCTCTTGCCTCTCTATAGTATCTAAGACCCCTTTGCAGTTGCTCTGGACTTCGCCCTACCATTATAAAATTTTCACCTGCAGTGTTTATCTCTTGTAGTCTATTCATCAAAAATCCCTCTGCATCAATGAAGGACTGATCTATTGATTTACTTAGATCATTAATGTTCTTACCACCTATGGTTGAAATAAATTGTGGATTATAAGACAACTCTCCAACAAGAGTTCTGATAAACTGTGCTTTTTCTGGAGCTATAAACATTTCTCTTTGTATCTGCTGTTCGGTGGGTTCAGCTATTCCAGAGTTTATAAGTTTTTGTGTTGCTCTTTCTCTAGACTCTTGAAAAATTTTACCAACATCTTTTCTTAAAATGCTTTTAAATATATTGTTTGTGCCCGCTAAATCCTTAAACAGAGATTCCATTTCTGCAGCGGGGATAATTCTGTTATTTTCTCCTAGCTCTGCACTTGCCATTTTAAACAAGCCATCTGCTTGATTTTGAAAAGCGTTCTTCGCGTCTTGTAAAGAGTTGACAAGACTCGTGCTTAGATCTTCTCCTCGTCTCAAGGGAGCCATGATTCTGGCTATCTCTGCCTCTATCTCCGTTCCAAGAGTTTTTTGTGCTCGTGCCAAACTTTGTTCTGGTGTTCTAAAAAGTGTGTCAACATCATCTTGCAGTATTCGTATGAAAGCAGAAAGGTCTGCTTCTTTGTCTATTCCTAGCTCCACCAACTCTTGTCTTATTCTATTAACATTATGGAGAGCTGCTTTTTTATTAGGTATAACGCCCTCATAGATTGCTTGAGCACGACTTAAAATAGAAAAAGCTCCTGGTGCTGCTCCTTCTATTGAAGGCTTTAGTCCAAACTGTTTTACCATAACTCTGCCTAAATCTTTACCTTCTTCAACAGCTTGAGAGGCACTGCCTTTAAATATTCTACCCGCAGTTGCAGATATAACTCTTCCTACTCCCTCGCCAAAAACCCCTAGTAATCCCTCCATGACTACATCTCTTCTTAATTCCTCGGCTGTTTGTCTTTGATATCCTTTTGCATATTCTATAGATTCGTCCACGACTTTTCCAAGAGCCATCGCTCCTCCAGAGTAAAGCATAGCGGGAAGAATACCCAACCCACCAGTGGCTATGCCCGCAACAATTCCGGCACCAAGAGCTATTCCTCCTTGTCCCGCAATGTCAGCCACATCAAAACGACTAATACCCTCTTCATCTATCGCCAAGTCTGGACCTTCTCCCAAGCCTAGCTTTTGTCGCCCCTTCCCCGTTAAAATAAACCGACCACCCTTGTCTTGTCTGAACCCATCGGAACCCACAACATCTGTTAGATATAATGCTTTTTCTTCGGGTAACTCTTTATTGGCAAGACCCGCTCTAATCACATAATTTCTTAGACCAGAGGTGTAATCTACCTCTGGATCTTTTAAAGACTCCTCAGTCGGTTTTTCTAATGGCTGTTTTGTAATAGGATCAATATTTAAGCTCCTCATAGTACGCTTGTATTCTTCAATTTCATCGGGGGATGCTGTTAACAAATCAAGTTCTGGAAGAGTGCCTTTTACAGAGGGTGGAGTGGCTTGAACAGATTGAAGATCGGGAAAAAACTGATTAAGAATCGCTTGTTGTTCTATTTGATTAGGACTATCTCCTTGAATCCTAACTTGTTCAACTTTCCCCGAAGGAGTTCTTACTTTAATTATGCCCATTTAAGTGGTTGATCCCGTTTGTAGCATTTCATACAATTTTGGGTTTACAGTAAAAATATCATCTTGACCTCTTACTAAGCTATCAAGGGTCACACCTTGTTTTGCTGTAGCACCAAATTGTGCTGCTGATCCTTGTTGAAAAGGAGCAAGTAAAGCAAGTCCAGAACTTGCATCGCCTGGTGTAACAAAACGTCTACCACCCGTGGTATAGAAGTCATATCGTAGTTGATTTTCTATGGAAGACATGCCGTTCAAAGCTTCGGCTTGAGATTTTCTAACGGCTCTAAGACCATTTTTTAAAGAATTTAAGAAGGCTTCTTTTGAAGTGGTCAAGAAAGCATATGTGCCATCTCCATTGGCACTCATGATACCACCCTCTCCCAAAAAGGCTTGTATTAACAATTCAACGTCTCTGTTAGATATTGAGTTAGCAGACTGCGTTTTACCAAGTGTTGCAGGAACAACGGACTGTAAAGCTGCCTTTAAGTTCTGAACACCAATTTTCTGATTGTTCCAACCTTCTGGAGCATCAGCACCAAATATTGCTAAAAAATTAGCTCCAGTTTGAAGAACAGCGGGCATACCTCCAACGATCTCATCAGAGTTCATCATAACTGTTTCAATTAATGTTCCCGCTGTCTCCGCTTCAGAGGCCGCTGTATAGAAACTCCTATAACGTGTTTCTAACTTACCCTGTTGTTCTGGAGTCAATCTCATTGCCTTAATGTTTTCATTCTTCAGCTTCTGAAACTCTTTGTCTCTTTCTATGATTGCTTTCTGAATTGTAGTATACATGGTTTTATCCATTAAGCCTTCGGGAAGTTTACCACCATTTCTAAGGTAATCGGCTGTTGATACACGAACAGCATTGCCGTCTTTATCAACAAAATCAGTGAAGGTTCTTTCATCTGTTCTAGCTTGCTGTCGTATTTTGCTCACCTCACCCATAGAATACTGAAGGGCTGCTAAATCAACTTGTCTCTGGAATGCTCTTCTCTCTTTGTCCTCTTTTAGGAACATGTCGGCACCCTTACTTAGGGCGTTAGCTATGTTTACTATTGCGTTTGGACTTTCACCCGCAGCCATCATGAACCCAATCTTTGCAAGAGCTAGACCCGAATCCATGCCCTCTTGCTCTGCCATGCCCGCTTTAAATTCTTTTGTCAATTGTTGTACAAGACCGTCAACACCCGCTCCAGATTTTGTAACACCAGTAACAAAATTACCTAAATCTGAATAGTTCTTACTCCCATCTTTTACACCCTTACTTAGTTCTTCTGCTTTTTTCATAGCTTCTTCTTCAGCACGAGTAACAAACGCATCTCTTGTTTCAAACTCGGCTTGTGCCTCAAGTAAAGGATCACCTTTTGCCTCTGGTTTAGGCGGCTCATCAATCTTTTCAAATTTATCTTGTGCTTTTGTTAGTGGATCACCTAACTTTTGTCTTGCCTCTTGTCCTTCATCAAAATTAAATCCAATGGTCTGACGCATTTGAGGTCTTAAGGGATCAAGAATAGCTTGTATGTCGGTTCCTAAAGATGTTTGAGGATCAACTATATTCCTTGATTGCTGTAAGGAATCTTCTATATCCCTAAAGCGTTCTTGTTGAATAGCTTCTGACTCTGCTACTGTCATACTTCCAGGAGGTTGTCCCGCTCGTTCTGCCCCCATAAATCCTTCTGGATCTTTCACCGTTATTCCTGGTTGACTTGTTAGTAATCCCTCTATCCCTTTTTGTCTCTGTGCAGACATTGCTGCTAATGCTTTAACATCAAAACCCGTAACATCTTGTATCTTCTTCGCTGAAACATTCGGATCCACTCCCGCTTTTACTTCCCTTTCAAACAATTCTTGAGCAGCAAGAGACATATCCACCCCGTCTCTTTTCAACTCACCAGAAGCAAATTTCAGTAATTGATCATTAGTAAAGCCACCTAGAAAATCAGATACGCCTCTTGCTACGTCTACCCCTACGGCACTAGGCATTATTCCTATACCTTTTAGCACGTTAGTAAGAAACTCTCCTCTGGTGGCAGCATTAGCACCCTCACCGTATAATTTATTAAAAGCATCTTGAGTAAATTTAAAGTTTGGATTTACTTCTTGCACAAAATTAAAAACGTCTGAAAAGTTTGCAATATTTTTATCGGATCTCAATCCAAGGATGTCGGCTTTTTCTAAAATATTATTTAATCTTTGACGGCTCACATCTGCTTCAAAATTACTAAGAAGTCGTTGCTCTATCTCTGCGGTATTAGGAGCATTAAGTAAATTTCTAAGAGTAGACCCCGTCATCTGAGTTCCCTCTGTAGCTTTACCTCCGATTCCACCAAGAGTAACACCTAGCATTTTATCCCCCGCCCGTGGTGAAAATACAGAACCCCCTGGTTGAAACCGTGCTACTTCTTGTATCAACGGCTCGGACGATGCCATGATGCCACCCATCTGACGCACCTTGTTCCGTGCTCCTCGATTAAACATTTTTCTGTTTGTTACTGTCATTAAAAGCTAAACCCTAAGTCACTTAAAAAATTACCGTCACCCGCCTTGCTCAAGCCATATATGCCCGTAGCTAATCCACCTATCTGAGATATAAGGCTAGGATCGGGTTTCGAGGTTGTAGTTAAGGTAGTTTGTGTGGACGGTACTCCTCTGAATATGTCAGACAAGAAGCCAACTTCAGCAAAAGGTTGTCTTTCTGCTGCAAGAAGGGTCTGAAGTCCCCCCGATAATACAGCTTGATCTTGTTGTTGCTGTAGTCCACCTAGACCCAATAACATATTTATGTCCTTGCCCATCAATCCTTGTGTTGCCTCACCAAGACCTGCTTGCTGTAATCCAAGACCACCAAGTCCCGCCCCAAGCTTACCCATGCCTTGACCAAGAGCACCGAAAAGCTGTCCCGCACCAAGTTTTCTTTTTTGCTGATCCTCAAATGCTTTTTGTGCTTGTAGTTGTGCTTGTTTGAATCCTGCACTGCGTAATTGTGCTCCGAGTTTACCACCTACCTCACTTACGTTTCTGCCCAACTCTGTCTGTGCAACTGTTTCTCTTGAACCACCAAAAGCACCTGAACCCGCAGCACTACCCGCAATACCTTTGGCTTGTATCTGTCTTTGTCTTTCTAAATCTTCATATAATTTACTTACAACTTCGTCTTCATACGGATCCATGAACGCTTTGTAAGACTGTGGATCGTAGGCTCCCATTGCCCCTTCAATCGCAGTGACACCCTTACCCGTAATATCCGTGGCATCTTTTAGTGTTTGCACCCCAGTTCCAAGGGTCTTGGTGCCTTCTTCAAGCAAAGGTTTGTACGAACCAATACCCTCTGTGCCCATTTTGATAGCTTCTAACTGTTGTGGAGTTAGAGCTGCAACAAAGTCTTCGTAGTTGGGTATTTCTTGTCCCTCACCCGCTACATCTTTTGCCGTTTTCAATAAGTCTTTTAAAAACTCTTCTTGATATAACGGTAGAACTTGTTCTTGTACTTGTGTGCTTGTCTGTGCCATTAGGCTACCCTTTTGTTTTCTAAGTCATTCATCAAAGCATACATTCGTGCTGCTCCTTTTTCTCTGTCACCACCACCGGCATTATCTACAGCTTTTCGTGTCATGACAAACTCACCGTCCGAGAGCCGTGCCTCTTGTACCTTTTGTCCGTTCTGGAAGATACCCGCTTTTACACTATCACTCCGACCAGTACCAGGACCCTCTATGTAACCTCCCTCATTCGCCATGAGCATACCAGGCATGGAGGGTGATCCTAGTAACTGTGGGTTGTTCATAGCAAATTGTAACATATTTGGTTGAGTAGCAGACGCTATACCCACGGGTTGATCGGGCACATCCTTACCCTCTGCTCGCATCATATCCTCCAAAGTAAAATATCGTTTACCTGTGACTTTACTGTAAAAAGGTCGAACAAGGGTCTGGGGTTGATAGTTTGGATTACGCTCTCCACCAGGGAATCTTTCTGTAGCGTTATCTCCTTGACCTCCAGATCCTAATGCACCAAGAGCCGTGAGTCCGAGTAACGCCTTACCTCCTGAGATAGATGCCCCCGTGCCACCAAGAGCCGAGGGTATGCCCGCTAGGAACCCCTCTTTTGCCCCCGTCATGGCTCCACTAAAACCACCAACACCCGCACCAGGAGACATACCAGGCACTCCTCCCGCTAATGTTCCAGTGGCCCCCGCAGCCGCTCCAGAGACAGCACCGCCAATAGGACTATATGCTAACCCCAAAGCACCAAGACCATCTTTTAGTGCGTTCTCGTCACTACTTCCGCTTAACTTACTACCTAAAGCAGCACCCGCAGCCGCTCCTGCAGGATTAAATCCGCTTAGAATAAAGCCACCTATTCCACCTACTACTGCTGCTAAATTCATGTCTATCCTATCGTAACTGTTACCGATCCTACCCCACTTGTGGCAGAATTGCCAGTACAATGTGGTATGTTCACTTTGCTAATTTTTAAAACACCCTCTACCTCGAATAAGGCTCCTACCTCCAAAGTAGTGTCATCACCCGACGGAAGGTTTGTAAATGTCATCTTTGTTGCCCGTGCTTCACCAGGATTTCTTTGCTGATCCACAAATATAGAGAAGGATCGCACTATGTCAGAAAAGTAATTCTGGTCGTAATCCTCTGGTGGATATGGAAATAACGGTGCAGGTACATTTCTAGTAGACATCAGCGTTTCCCATCTTGGCGTATATCAAGGCGTGTTGTGCCTAATCTCCACATAACACCTTTTTGATCGCTTTCTACACGAAAAGCAAAAGAACGTCCTCTCGCCCGTAAGTGAACATGCTCGGTGAACAACTCCACGGGAGTAGAAACGGATCGTGACACAGTGTTACTGTTTGTTTCGTTAAAAGTTACACCAGGAAAATTTCTGGTTTTTACTACCATATTAACTTGCGGGGTACTGGTTTCACTGTCTCGAAAAGTTACATCGGGGATCATGCGTCGTATGAACGAAAACTTTTCTCCATCACCTATATCTATTTGGCTAGATTCGATGTTCGAGGATATAGCAGAGGGAGGATTGGTACTACCGTCATCTTGCCCAAACTCATGGTAATACAACTTGTTATCGGAATGAGCAGCAATCGGATATTGATCAATACCTCGATCTACCCACGCTGTTCGTGTAAGGTTGCCAAAATACCACACTTTTTCTTGGTAGTTGTAAATCACATAACGGTCGTTTGTGTCACTGGTTTTTGATGGATAGAACCACCAGACCTCACCATAAGACGAATTATGTCCTGCTGTTACCTTACCTATTTGATCTCTGTTAAAGTCACTAAAAACATAATCTAATACGGTGCATGGCAGACGTTGCACTGTACCACCATATACATAGAACTCTTTCGATCCCATCCAGAATACAAAGTCATTAACCGCGACAGCTGCGTTGGAACTAGCGATTGTAATATTTCGTGATATTTCGTTTAGACCAAAGGTGAATGGTGGGCCTAGAAATTGCATCCCGTGAAGCGATACGTCTGTATACACCAGTATCTGTTGTTTTGTTTGAACCGCTACCACAATCTCTGATCCAGTGGATATTCGTAATGATCCTGCTGTATTGGTTGCTAAAGTCTGCCACGAGGTAAGACTTTCTTGTGATCCAAAGCGTATAAGTAACGGGTCTTGTGTGCCGATAGACCCTTCGCCATCGCATCCAAAAGCGATAACATGCCTGTCCTGGTCGGACACCATAATTTGTTTAGCTATCGTAGGAGCGAGCGTGGATCCAGACAAAGAATTTAGTTCCACGGCTCGTGTTGTGGTGCCCGACGTTCTATCCCAATAGTATATACCACCATTTTTCACGTTTATAAGAAGATCTTCACCAAAGTTGTCGTGTGTCCAGTTGCTTAAATTAGCTCCAGACACGGTGGACTCTGCAGGCATGCCCCATCCAAAAGTAGCCTCGATTACGAAAGCATTGTCACTATGCGTTGTAGCTGTGGTATTAAAAGAACCTCTTAGTAACCCTGTGAGAGTTGTAGCTGTCCTACCAGTATACTCTATTATTTCGTTGCCTATTTTTACATAGCCAGAACTGGAAAAACTAAAATTAGGAGTAGGACTTCCTCCGTCTGACATGGTGTCTACCGTTACACTGTTTGCTGTTGCTGATAAACCACTGCCATCATTTATTAAAGTAACGGTGTCATCTCCTATAGTAGCATTTCCTTTAACTAATCTTACCAGTTCACTACTTGCATGAGCCACGGCTGTGGTGCCACCATGTCCTCTTGTTACCGTTAAAGTGTTAGAGGAAATATTGCCGACAAGCATTAACTCACCCGCAACACTTATAATATCTCCTGCATTTTGTGTGGCACCTAAATCAGAATTACTTGTTACAACCACACTTGTATCTGAATTTGTTAACGCCCCATTTAATGTTGATGTACCTTCATTAGTGTTCACACCATTCCATACACCTGCACCCCAACCCGTGCCAAAGAAGTTTGTTTCAAGACCCGTGTTTATTTGATATGTAGCGGTAACAGATCCACCACCAGGTGAGTTATTTACGTCTGTTGAGTTAGCGTTAGCACTTAATGTTATCTCATAAGCGTCATTATTTATTATTCGTGTTATTTGATGCTCTGTATTTAAAACAGTATCCGTTACGGTGCCGCCTAAACTTGATGCCCCAGAAAAAGTGACAAAGTCATTTAAGTTAGCTCCATGAGCAGCGTCGGAGACAGTAATTATTTTTTCTTGCCCTGAAGTACCCGTTGCAGTAAAGGGGTTTGTAAGACTTGCAGGATCCCCTCTAGTAGGTGTGATATCGTTGTAGTTACCACCATCTGCGATATAATATTTTAAATTTGTTCCAACACCTAAATATTTAGTACCATCTAACGCCACCCAACTAAACAATGCTCGACATGTACCAAGAAAAGTGTTGTCGCTATAAGATTGCCATCCACCTATTTTTTCTGCATTACCAAATCTAAACCGTATTTTATCACAAGAAAACCACCCACCCTCGTTAGAATACGAGGTAGATTCTCTATTTATACCTGGTTTAAATTTAAGTGCCGTCAAAGGCATTCTTACGTCCTAATAATATATTGTAAAATTATCGTAGGTTGCACGTTATTATGTGCAGACCCACTACCCTTGCTATTTGTGGTTCCACTAATCGAAACAGTGACATTACTTTCTGAAAACAATTGACCACTTCCACCTCTATTTACATCCCCGCTTATTCTTGTTCCAACAGATATAACATCTGTATCACTGAAAGTGTGCGAGTGTGAAGGCATCTGAGCTAATG
>TARA_R100001460_G_scaffold51764_1_pt1 | contig 10898 bp, 10 predicted proteins | sample TARA_R100001460 | Tara Oceans TARA_R100001460 (sample SAMEA2622190) | marine metagenome | biome: marine biome (ENVO:00000447); feature: surface water layer (ENVO:00002042); material: "saline water (ENVO:00002010), including plankton (ENVO:xxxxxxxx)" | depth 5 m | reverse complement strand
CTTGACTGACATTGAAATCCTTCAGCCCAGCAATCCTAACCTTCTGAGCTTCGACTTCACGCTTTTGCCTGTCTATCTCAGAAGCAAACGCCGCGTCCATTTCTGATTTCTTCAGGCCAAGTCTAGCTGCACGATCCTTAGCCTCAACTGCACGTCTCTGTGCGTTGGATGCCGCAACAACCTTGCCTGCCTCAGACAGCCCCTCACCCAACTTGCCGCGAGCGATGCCTGCGCCTAGAGCAATTAGCGACTGAGCACCTCGCTCACTCTTGATATCTTCTAGCTGCTTCTGAGTCTCTGCTTCGTACTCATCTACCAAGGCTTTGTATGACAGCGTTGGACGCTTCTGATTTTCTATCAGATCAGCCAAGCCCAATGCCTCGCTGTACACATCTGCCGCATTGAACATGTCACTAGTAGTAGCTCTCATGGCGTCTTCAACTATCTTTTCATAGTTCGACTTTAAGCCTGTGGCTCCTGTGCCTTGAACACTGGTGCCTCCAGTGCCATCTCCGCCTGTGTCCTTCGTCTCTGTGTAGTCAGTCAGGTTTATGCCGTACTGTTCCATGAACGTCTTTGGTTCATTACCAGCGGCATTCGGAGCCAAGATTGCACTGAGAGCGTCAGAAGTAAAATCTTTAGTGTCAGCCCTTTTAGCGTCAGTTTGTTGAGCGTTGAAGGAAACGGGTTTTGGCGATGCAGCGTCAACCAAAGCTTCCTGCTCTGCCCTGCGCCGAGCCATTATCTCTTGCTTGGTTGCGCTCAAAGGAGGGTTTTGTTTTCTTTCGGCTATCCTGTCCGTCATGGCTCTCATTTGAGCCGTAGGCGTGTCCCCGATAGGAGGGCCAGCCACTTCTGCATCCCGTCTTGCTTGGGATTGCTGACGCAACAGATCTGCATACTCATTCATATTAGCGTCTTGTACTAGCTGACTTGTACGCGCCGCCAGCTTAGGATCTGTTCCCTGAGGAGCCACTGTCTCGCCGGTCATCTTGGAAAGCTCAGACGCATACATGCGATCAACGTCCGTAACTGGGAACGTCTTGATGTCAGGGTATCGGCTCGGATCTTGATCCACTATGTTCCTGAATCCACCAACGTTCTTGTCATACATCTCTTGCGTGTATGCGGTTTGTGGTGCGCTGAATGTGCCCACTGCTTCACTAGGCTGTCTGTTACGCCTTTCCCTAGAGCCAGCAGACAACTCATCTAGGAACGCCTGAGACGGTTTATCAACCATCCGCTGCCTCATTGCCGGGCTTGTATTTGGATAAAATCGTCTGTCAGTGTCGAACTCTTCGGGGTCTCGTGGCGTAGGCTTGAAGTCCCCCATAGCGTCAACAACAGGAGCTTGACTTCCAAATACCTGATCTAGCGCCGCATATGCAGCGTTGCCCGGACGCACGATGTCTGTCAAGGGAGTGTTCTCCACGACGCTGCCAACTCCCTGCTTATTAGGAGGCATAACCGTAGAATTTGGCTGGTCAGTGACGCTATGCACCGAAGTCTCGTCAGCGTTGTTGTAGTAGTAGCCGCGCAGTCTTTCCATCACGTCTTCCCTAGTGACCCCTTGATCCGCTAGCTGTTGCAAGAATTTTATTCTTGGGTCATCAGCAGAGAAAGGGACGCTTCGACCAGCAGCCATCGGCACAGGAGCGCCCATAGCAGCCTGCATCTGGGGATCTGGGGGCGCAATAGCAGCTATGCCCTGCTGAACAACCTGATCCTTGACCGTGCCTTGAGGAGCCTGTTGTTGCTGATCAGCGAAACGTTTACGCATATCCGTGCGTCTTTGTATCTCTGAGATCACAAGGAACTGAGGCACCTGACCAGTAGGAGCTTCAGCTTCCTGCTGTAGCCTCTGATCTGGCAGCCCCTTAATCATGTCTTCAACATCTAGTATGTTCATAACTACTTACTAACCCCGGTTGGCGTTATATAAACCGACACCGCCAATGCCTGCACCAAGCAATCGCTCAGTCTCGCTAGGGCCGCCAAAGCTTGTCGTTGTCGTTCCCGGCGTGACTGGTAACCCTTGAAGCATCGCGTTATAGAACGCTAGCTGTTCTCTTGGGAATGCCTGCTGACGCAAGAAGTCCTCATACCCCATGTCCATGCCGCGCTGTGACATCATGCGCTCAATCTCACCGGCAGCTTGCAGGTTCCTGAGACGCTCGATCTCCATACGCTGTGCATCTACGCCTAGCTGACCAAGCAAACGGGCGGAATCTAGCTGCTGACCACGATCAGCCCTGTCACTAGCAATGGCAGACAGACCGAGCCTTGCTCGCTGTTCTTCGAGTGCAGCGTTTTCCCGACGAGCAGCCATACGAGCTTGATTCTCAGCCTGATTGACCCGCTCTTGCATCTCTTGTGCCGTCAATCCAAGTTTTGCAGCTTGCTGTCTAGCTGCTTCACCAGCTTGGAACACAGCACGTTCTTCTTTCTGTTGAGCAAGTCTTAGCTGCTCATTAGTGCCGAACTGCTGTTGCTTGAACTTTTCCTCTGCCTGCCTTGCGGCTTCCTCTTGCTGCTGCGCCGTAAGCCCAAGCTTTGCTGCTTCTTGTTTAGCCTGCTCACCTGCTTGGAATGCTGATTGTTCAAGCTTTTCCATCAGTGCTCTGCCGGATTCTGTTTGGGCAAACGCATCTTGCCTAAACTTCTCTTCCGCTTGTCTTGCCGCTTCCTCCGCTTGATCTGCACTGAGGCCAAGCTTTGCCGCTTCCTGTAACGCTTGCTGACGCTGGGCTGCCGCCTCTAAACCGAACTTGCCTTCGGATAGTCGCGCCCCTCTATCAGCTTCAAACGCCGCTTGAGCTTGCTTGAAGGCAGCCTGATCGCCAGTAGCCTGAATATCTGCAAGCTGCTTTCTCGTATCAGCGCCAAGCTCTGCCGACAAGATGGCTTCTCTATAGCCACCCAGACCACCTGATGCGGCAGCCTGCTGCTCTATCTTGGACTGGGCTATGTCAGATTGCTTTTGCGCTTCTTGCTTTTGAATATCCGTGACCAACTGCTGGTACGGGTTCATGTATTTTTCTAGTGTGGCTGGGTCTGCAATGGTGCCTGCTTGGAATCCCGGCCCTTGATCTATCCCGCCACCAGTATAGCGAGGATCAAATTCACCAGCCGAGTAGCCAGAAGTTAGGTCACGCGCTTGATAACCCTGATCCCGACTTCCTGCCTCATACCCCGGATCAAAGCTACCAGCCTGATAGTCCACGCCTCGCTGGTCTGCCTGATATAGATTCCTGATGTTACCGGCCTGATAACCAGAGTCGATATCACCGGCACGGTACTCAGAGTACTGCGAGGGCGGCCTGTACCCCCGCATCACATCAGCGCCTGACATGAATGGGTCTGCCGTTCCTACCCGTGCTGCAATGTTGGAGGCATCAGTAAACTGCTGCGGCCCTCCTCTTGTCGCCATGTCCTCGAAACCTTGCATTCCCGCAAGCTCTCTGTCGGTAAACTCAGCGATTCTTTGACCGGGGTACGCTTCATATGGACGAGTCGATTCAAAGACCGTGCGTCCCATAAGCTCTTCAAAATAAGGACGGGCGTATTCTGGTATGTTTGTTTGTGTAACCTTGCTTTCTTGAACGCCGCTGCTGCCTTTACTCTTTCCCATCTTCTAGGCTCCTTTCATATACAACATACGATCTGGAAAACTCGTCTTGCTCAAGCCATTTCCAGAATCCCATACGCGCAGTGGCCTCTATGCCAGTGCAGTTTTCATCTCGACCAAATTCTTTGAAACGATCCAGCATGTCCCATACCCAACCGTTGAAATTGTCGCCCCCAAGGAACTGTATCGCTAGCATTTTTTTCTCTGGGTACTGATAAATCTCAGTGGTTCCGACACCTTCGATGCGCTTGTCTTCATCAAATGCGACCCACAACTGCTGACCGCCATTGAGTATCGCGGCATAAAGGAACTCTAGGTTCCAACGCCCATGAGATCTATCAACGGCCCTAGCTAGTTGCGGCTTCACTTCCGCCCAAAGAGTGTTTAGATAATTAGGCGGGATCATCGTGATCGTGTGAGTCACTTCTCTAGGCTCATCTTTACGCCTTACCTTAGGCTCTCTAGAGATGTCCTTGAACTGTGATGCGTCGAAGTCTAAAAGGTTGCTCATGCTGGCAAGATCCCCCCTGCGCTAGCTTGAATAGGTGCTGGCTGCCTAGTGGTGCCAGTCCTTTCCATACGAACTCTATCCATCATACCCTCAAGCTCCTTTGCTCCAGCAGAGCTGTCGCCGTCACCCAGTCCAGAGACCACGTCGCCGGGAACAATGAACTCGCCGGGAGATACAGCAACAGGCTGCTGATCACCAATCATGCCGGGAATCATGTCATCCATGCCGCCGCCTTGACCTTGAATCATCCCCTCTTTCTGAGATCCGGGCACGATTCCTTCAAGCACTTGAGACCTTAATGCTTGAAAGGCTTCTATGCCAAACTCATCAATGAACCGCTTGATGACAACGTCTGTTTCTTCTTCTGACAATCGACCCATCAGAGCCATTGCAGTCTGATCGACAAGCATCTTCTCCATGCCAGCGTTGGTTTCACCGCCACCCTGCATGCCGTATGCCTCGCCATATCGCATACCAGCTATGTCATCTTGAGTTGTTTCATCGACGGGATTTCGATCAAGATAGTCTTGAGCAGCCTTACGCTTTCGCGTAGACACTGACTGCCTGTTTATTATCTCCAATGCTTCAGCGCGTTTCGCTGGATCTGCTGCCGCCATGAATGGATTGTCTGACTGACTTGATGCCATGACCGCAGCGGTATCAGCGGTGCCAGTGGTATCCGTGCTTCCCGTGTCTGTCCCTGTTTCTGCTTTAGCAGGGTTGCGGAAGTACATGATTTCTGGATCTATTCCGGGACGATATCCCTCAAGATCTGCCGGGGTAATAACTTCACTTCCCCTGAGGTTCTGTTGAGCCAGTCTAGGGCCAAGATTCCCCGGCCCTAAACCAAATCCTCCAGACAGATTCGATGCTGTCATAGGATTGAAGTCAGTATTTGATGGGCCACCACCCATCATCCTCTTCACTGGAGGCGCTTCGCCTGCCAGACCGTAAACGCCTGACACCGTATCCATGTAGTTCTGTGGATTGATGCTGGTAATGCCGCCCTCTGCCAGACCGCCCACACCACCAGATGTGCTGCCGTATCTGCTTGCCTCTAAGCCAGCCCTATTGCGCCGATAGTCTTCCTCTCGCTCTTCCGCAGACAGCCCGAACATGCGTTCCATTTCGTCAAGACGCTCTATCTCTGCGCGTTGACCTTCGCCTACTGCGATTGGGATAGCGGCACTAGGAGTCAGCAAGCCCTTGCCAATATCGGCAAGCCCCCCTTCTTTCACAACGTCAAAAGCAGACATGTCGGATGCTAGATCTTTAGCTACATCAGCACCTGCTCTAGCAGTCTCCGCTTGAGCTATAAAAGGATTGTTCGCTGCGGTTAAAGCGTCAGGAGTTGCTCCCTTCGCTATCTCCTGCGCTTTAGATAGATCCGCTAATTTTTCGGCATCAGTCGCTGCCTGCTCAAAGCCTTGAACACCCTGCAAGGCTTCCGCCCCAGCCTGCACCGCTTTATCTACACCAAACGTAGTGGCGGCAGAGGTGGCAGCCTTCCCTAGGTCAAAATCCGTACCAGTTAAACCGGCGCGTAAGCCCTCTGTTGTTATACCTTTTAACGCTAACATGCCCAGCTTTCCGCCCAGTCCGCCAGCGACACCGGCAAGCGTCCCGCCAAGAGCAGTAGAGCCAAGAAAGCTACCAATACCAGTGGCTAATGCGCTGCCCCCGATACTGCTAGCAAGTGCAGCCAAGATAGGAAGGAACGCTTCAGGCTGCCCCGTTTCAGGGTTGATGGTTAACTCCCCTGTAGGCGACAGTGATGCGAGACCTTCGACCTCAATCGGGTTCATGTGAACCAGCATTGAATCTCCGAATCGTCCCTGTCGGGCCATCTCTTCAGCCATTGGCTGCATTGGGAAAGGGGCTTGTTGCATATTCATTAGGTGGTCTCCACGCCGAATAGGTTGAAGCTTATATCTCCAGAACTAGCGTAGACCTTCACGACATCTGTTTGTGACAGGCATATGCCAATCACTACAGTCCTCGCGGTACTACCAGCTATTGCTTCGTTGAAAAAAATGAATTGTTTGTCATCTGCACCAGCACCAGCAACGTGAATGCTGACCCTGAACGAGCCAACTAATGCGTTCTGATTACAGATAACGAGGGAACTTACTGTAGTCTGGGTAAGATTGGGCACCGTGTACAACGTCGTAGTGGTTGTCGCGCTAGGATTTACCTGTCCCAAAACCTTGATTACGTCTGTCACGAGGCACCCATTAGAAGGAATTGATGCCTACGTAACGCTAGCGAACTCTGCTTGTCACCCTGCGTCTTTGCGATATTGATATCGTTCTCGACTCTGTTCAGTGCAATCTCAAGAGTGCGGCGTGTGTAAGCCTCATTCTCTTGCTGATACTCTAACTCTGGGATGGGCAGGGGTTGCTCAAGTATGCTCATTAGCGTCTACCGTCCTGTCTCATATCAAATCTCAAATCGCCAAGCCTCCAGCCATAACCCAAGCCATTGCTTTCTACGCGAAGCTTTGTATGTCTAGCTCTGGCTCGAACATGAGACTGCTTTGTCGTGTTGTTGATTGTTGACGTGGTCAAAGTGCTTGCCTCTTCCAAAGGAAAGTCGCTGCCCTTGAGGGTTAGATCTATCGAAGCATCGACCTCCAGACCTGTAAATGAGAAGTCAGGGATGATCCGCTTGATAAACATGAAGCTATCGCCATCTCCAATCTCAAGATCGCCAGACTCAACAAACGCAGTCATGGCTGATCCGTCATCGTCAAACCCAACCTCATGCTCGTACAGGATATTCGACTTGTCATTGGTATCAATTGCGCTTGTGGCTAACGGTCTGTTCTCAATTGAACGACCACCCCATGTACCCCTAGCAAGCGTTCCGACTGCCCACAGGTTCTCTGCATAATTGTACGAGACGTAGTTCGTTATGTCTGTGTTGCCCTCTCCGACTGGATAGAACCAGATCACCTCAGAGTATTCATTGTTCTCGGCAGCAAAGACCTTGAATCGTTGAGATATGTTTAGGTTATCGAATACATGCTCTAACACAGAACACGGCAACGGTTGAACAGACCCGTTGTAAAGATAGAAACCACCTTGATCCATGAAGTAAACAGATCCTCTAGCGTTCACAGCCGCATTGGGGGATATCATTGATATATCTGTACTTACAGTAGAAAACTGGAACGTAAAAGGTGCCCCAACAAATCTCATAGAGTGAAGGCTTACGTCAGTCCAGATAAGTATTTCCTGCCTAGCCTGCACCGCACCAATAATCTCAGACCCTGAGTTGATACGGACACCGCCAGCGGTGTTGGTCGCAGTAGGAGTCCAGTCTGCCGCGTTTTGCTGGTCAGAAAATCTAACAAACAGCGGGTCAATTGCTGAACTTCCGATTGGGTTAGAACCAAAAGCAATAACGTGTTGATCAACATCTGAGACCATAACCTGTAAAGCAACAGTCGGTACGTTAGACGCTCCTCCTAGAGCCGTTGCATTAACCGCTCTGGTGCCTACACCAACAGACTCGTCCCAGTAGAAGATGCCACCGCCACGAGCGTTGAAGATAAGATCTTCGCCAAAGTTGTCCTGACTCCACAGACGCAGTTGACCGGCGGCAGATATAGAGCTTGCACTGCCAAACGTACCTGCACCCCAAGCGCCTGCACCCCAGCCCGTACCAAGAATGAAGGCGTTCAACCCAGAGTTGATTTGATATGCGGCTACAGTAGAGCTACCGCCATTGCCGGTGTCGCTAGAATTTGCCGATACAGAAGCGCCTGTAGTGTCTATCGCCTCTATCGTGAACGTGTCAGTCGTAGGCACTGACGTAATCTGATACTCCTGATTCAAGACTGCGGCTGTGATGTTACCGCCAAGAGTCGCTGCATCGGAAAACGTGACGAAGTCGTTCAACGCAGCACCGTGACCTGCCTCTGTCACTGTGATCGTTGATGATCCATCTGTTGCTGCAAACGTTGGATCACCAGCGCCAGTGGTTAATCTTATCGGAGTTACATCATTGAAGGTGGCACCTTCATTCACATAGAACTTTAGGTTTGTTCCGATACCAAGATACCTTGTGCCCTCTAGAGATGACCAAGAATGCAGCGATCTTGCTATGCCGTAGAACGTATCTGCTACAGACTTGACCCACCCGCCAATCTTTTCAACGCGACCTTTACGGAACCGTATCTTGTCGGAGTCAAACCATCCAGCGTCTGCCGTGTACTCAGTACCCTCTTTGTTTACGCCGGGGCTGAACTGAATCTTGGCGAGAGGCATTACGTAAAAAACCCCCCAAGACCTTGAAGTGTAGCTTGTTGAGGAATACGGCTAATCGCAGGACGCGGACTGTACCCGCCCATGTTCTGAGTCTGATACGGCAGCGGCATGGGCTGTGCCTGAAACATACCTGATCCACGGTTGCCTAGCGGGTTTTGCATCATGGGCATTGGCCCTTGGTTTTGCATGGGGGGAACGTTCATGCCGCCACCCTTTGATCCACCCTTGCCCGGAGAGGGTGCGCGGAATGGCATAGGTTGATATCGAGGCTGATTGTAGCCGCCAAAATTACCTTGATACATTTGACCGTATGTGGGCCGACGGAACGGCTGGGGCTGCTGAAACGCTCGCTGTTGTGGCAACCCTTGATAACCACGGTTAGCCCTCATATCGTTCATGATTGAGTTATAACCGGAGCCAAAACTAGGTTGCTGCTGCGGTTGTATAGGAAGAATTGCTGGGCCGCTAGTCATAACCGGCTGTTGTTGTTGTTGCGGTGGTTGATACCTGTTGTTTCCAACTCCTCCGCGTCCGTAAGGGACAGTTTGCGCTCCGCCTTTGCTGCCGCCGCCTGATCCGCCTCTAGCCATGACCTATACCTCTTCCCAATTTTGCCCTAAGAACAAGAGAGCCTCTGCCTCTCTGCGCCTTACTAGACCGTCCAATACCTTACCGCCTGCTTTGTTCCATCGACGTATTTGCGTTGGAACATCGTTATAGTCTTCTTCGTTCAGCCTGATCAGCAAGGTGGACTCTCTCAGGTTAGTTGGCCCTAAGTTGTATGTCCATGCTACTAAAGCGTCGAATTGATTCTGCTCTAAAGGACACTGCACGATGTCATTAACGTACCCCTCAAACTCTTCGAGGTCTTCAACGAGCATGCTCTCAGCGTCTTCTTGAGAGCAGGTATCGCCCTCTTCTACGCCGCGAGTGTGCCCATAACCAATCGTCCAAACGTTGGCAGAACATTGATATGCCTCAAGTTCGCATCCCTCAAACTTTTTTATGAGAGCCACGCCCTCTGCGCTTGTCTTCCTATCCATAAGATCTCTGCACCTTAAAAAACGAGTTTCGTTTCTTTTGATATATATTCAGTGTACATCTAATTTCGTCAGTCGTATTGCGGTACATGTGCCTCTGGCCCTTGTTTACCCACGACACTAGGCGGTTTGGCTTCCAGATAATCTCGTCAAACGAAATTCTGTTAACACTTTCTTCTTTAACAAATGACGTGCCGTCTCCCTGCTCTGGATAAAGGTACACCACAGTGCTGACAATCTTGTTTGGGTTGTCGGCGTGAATGTTGTACTCGTAACCCGGATAACACTTCACAACTGTTACGTCAAAAAAGCCAACCGGCTCTCCTACTTTTTCTTGATAGCAGGACTTGATTTGCTGGCTTATGTCATCGCCCAGACTTGCCTCGTGCTTATCGGCACCTTTATGGTCATCGATAAGCCTGTAATCTAGATCGTCCAATTCGCCCAATAGCTGGCTATACAGGTCTTTATAAAGAAAGTTATCTAGCACCTTCACTGGCAACGTCCTTAGATTCTCTCAACCTGCACATAAGGTCTTGATATTTAACAGGATCTTGTATTTTTATTAACGCCTTAACGTCTTCTAAAGGCATTGATAGCAATGCAGGCCAGTCCGCACCTGCAAGCCACTTAGCTTTCCGCCCATGTCTATACGCTTCAAAAGATGCGCCAAAGACTCCCCAGCCTTTCTTCCTAGCATGCGTTATCGTCATGGGGATTGTCATGGCAACGATGCCAAAGTTTGCAAAGTTGCCGTGCAGAAACCAAAGGAGAACAACTTCGCCAAATGGATTGCGCTCGTAATCTGTAACCGTGTGGGTAAGATCGTGCTGATCTCTGTACCACTTGATGTATGTGTTAAACCCTGACTCAGAAGGCTTCTCTCCACGGCCCTTTGTGTCTCCTGCAAACTGCGAGGTAGAGCGATTTGTTTCCACTAGAAACTTAGAGTACTCGCGCCCTAAGCTGCCAACAGGCATTGCCTTTAAGCTGTCAACGTCATCTAGAACGTGAACCAACGACTCACTGTTCATGATGACTCTTGAGCCTAACTCTGTATTACGAAACCTTTCGTACTGCTTTCGCACTGAGCCAGACGAAAGCCAGTTAAAAATAACAAAAGCCGCCTCTAGATCGTTGGGATTTTTGTATAGCCTACGCATGGCGCTAAACACTCTACGCCATCGGGTGTGCATCTTTCTCAAAGCCAACGTTTGTACCTCTCCACAAGATCTGGTTTGGCACAACTTACGTCACATGACGCACATGGATCAACAGCATCCCTGTTTCCGTTTATAAGCTCCCTGCTTATCTCTGCAAGCCTTGGGTTGTCGCGCCATTCTCTGAACAGGTTTACGTCTTTGACGTTGCCAAACCCTATTTGGTGTGACCAGTCGTTGCAACACATCTGCAACTGCCCATCGAAGTTAATGAATATGCCCCTCATG